>Ga0181612_133290_pt1 | contig 19793 bp, 10 predicted proteins | sample HoacroProtozoa21_FD_119630 | JGI IMG/M metagenome (GOLD analysis project Ga0181612, IMG submission 119630) | Hoatzin crop microbial communities from Cojedes, Venezuel. Combined Assembly of Gp0051906, Gp0051904, Gp0051908 | reverse complement strand
TTATCCTTAATAATAATGCTAAGACCTAAATTCCTGTTCCTTCAGGAAGTTTTGTCTAAACCGTTTTAATTTTCTGGCACAAAATGTGAAAATAGAGAACTTGATAGACATAAGTGCATTTGTCATGCATATGAATGGCTCTAAGAAAATGAATTAAAAAAACAAAAAAAAAAATTACAGTAAGATCAAAAGCACAAAGCCTGTGGCAAAATAATCATAGATAACAAAAATAATTTAACTCCCCCCCTGCAGAGGAAATGTTAGGAAAAATGTAATTTTAATAATAATGTTGTTACAAGAAATTAGTAATAGAAGCTCCAGGCCAATTTCTAGCAAGCCCAGAGTGAATGCAGAAAGTCCAGAAGTAGAAGAGAAACTGTTTCACTGCTTAAGCAGGTGCATGAAATAAGAGTTTCTATGTAGATGGTCTCTGAGACGAGAGAAAGTGACTGGGCCAGACCTCTCTTACGGGAATGCAAAGAAAGCCAAACACAGCATTTGCCTTTGCTGTGTTCCACTGGGTGCACTGGCTCTCTGGCTTTTGGGGATTGGGGATTTCTTCTCATTCATTTGCAGTCTAAAGCAAGACAAGATCCCAAAGATTCACTAGCCTTTCTCATGCAGCAATTCGTATGTCCAGAGCAAATCTAAAGAAAAACATATTTTGTATTGTAGATATGTATTTCTTTTCTTGCTAGTAGTATTTCTAATTACATTATCTTTTCACCTCTCTCCAGAAAGAATGGCAATATGCATCTTTATGTAGTCTCACAGAAGTATACTAATATTTTTTTTTTCTTTTTCTGACTTCTAGGCGAGGATATGCACAACAAGAGGTAAGGCTGTTCCCTAACTATGTTTACAACACGAATTACATCAACATACTTTTCCCATACAGTGTATGTTGTGATACTCATTGCTACTGGGTGTCATAGAGGCCAGAAATATAAAGGGGTTGAAAAGGTTCCCGAGGCATACATCGACTGGGGGCTAGTAACAATCATGGCACAAACGTAACCTCCAGGCTAGGAGACTGTTGCTTGACAAACTGCCAAAAACAGTTTCCCAGGGAATTATCCCCAAACTTGCTGTGTTTTCTTATGGCACATCTAATCATCTGCTGCTGCCCACTGTCACAGGCCTCGTACTGGACTACATAGACCTTCTCTGCAGCTCGAGTGTAGATTGTTGGGTTTGCAGGATCTTTTTCTCCAGCAGTGAATAACATGGAGAATTTCCTTCAGAAATCTGAACGAACTCCTTTAATAACTGGAAAGATCTCCAAAATGCATTTCTATCATAAAGTCTGATATTTACTGCTGAGAGCTGGATCGCTTTTACTAATCTATGATCCCATGACCTTAAGAGTAATTTGCATCAGTCTGTCATCTGCAGAAAACTGGAGCTGCAGAGTAATTAACAACATGACTACCAAAAATAACCCATGTTTAGCTGTGACACACCTGAGAGGAGCTGTATCACCCTGTTGGTCCTCTCTGTGCAGCCTCCTGGGGTCTTTTCCCTCCTGTCAGCATGCTTTTTTCACTGCGTGTCCCATACAGAAAGAAACCACACATAAACTGTAGAGAAAACAAGTGAGATAATCCTTTACTGTCTTATTGGTATTGTGAATTAAATTATATTTGTGGTTGCGAGGTACTCAGTTAAAAGCCACAGAAGTATATAAATACAGATAGAGAATTAAAGCAATGGTATTGCAGTAGAAGCTCGGGTAAGAAATCAGATCCCTTCAGGTTTTTACTATCCAAATCACAGACTTAACTGGAGATTCCTACAGATTTTCTTTCTACATGTTGTGGCTGATTTTTTTGTCTGCCATTGCCTCCCTGCTGTCTCCAACACAAACTACACAATAGTTCTCCCGGGCTCTAATGGAAATTCTTGAGTTAAGTTAAATGATTTAGAGAATCACCACACAAACTGGGAATTTGATTTTATATTAGGCAAAAGAAATAGTGTACTGTAAAGTGATTTTACTACATTAGATGCTTATCAGTGTTCAACTTCTCGCTGAGTACGGAAGTATACAGGTGAACGCCATACAAAAGGCTCTGAAGGACTTCTATTTTAGGATTTCTTTCAAATCTTAACTCAAACACAAATGACCTTCACTTTGATTGTTGCTGCCTCATTAACCCCTTTCTAATTTTCTTTTGCAGCAACAGCAGTTGCTGAGACCTTCTCTTCTCAGACCAGAGGTACCACTATTTTCCGTTTCTTAAATATTTCTATAACTTGTTTAATGGCTTGTACATAATTTCCTAATAAAAACCTGTCTATCTTAGGTAATTTTTCCCCCCTGACTCTCTTAGATGAAAAGGAAAGTCCTGACATTGTTACCCCACTTATGTTGTTGTAATTAAATACATTTAATTTACTGCATCTTGGTATTTTCCCCTTGAGCATCTTTCAGTTTTCCCATGGACTGCACCACTCAGACTGAAACTTTTCCTAGCTTCATGTCCAGCTTCACAGACAGAATAATTTCCTCACTGTCCAACCACAGTCTGTTTTCAGATGTCGGTCAACTGATAATTATTGCACCTAGAAATAAACTAAACAGTTGGCCTGCCAATGTAATGGAAGCATTAGCACACTGCTGTGAAGTACAAAGGCCGCTCTGGTTTATAAATCAAATACTTTCTATTTCAAATCTTTTAGACCCAGTATCATTTCCAGAATAAGCAACAGAGCAAATTTAGCTTTTGTGAGACTTTGCTATCAATGGTAGCTTTGTGGTAGAGAATGGTGATCGTTTCTGCAGTCATCATAAGTAATCACAACAAGATGCTCTGACACAACTTCATCAGACAGGAGAAAAACCTCTAGGAAGCTATGAGAGAGAGCCGATGTGCAGTGCCTTGCCAAAACCCAAGCCCTGGTGCTCTGTGCGGATACTGGAGTTCAGAGATATTCCACAGAGCAGGCTAATAACAAACAGTGTGTGAAAGGAGCTTAAGGGCGTTCTGGTGCTTTTGTAGGATACAGACAAGCACTTAGCTTAGTCCAAGGTTGCTCATGATTGTTGATGGTTGAGAAAACATTACAAGAAGAGACCTGGCAAACTGTGAGTAAAATAGCCCTAATCTTTCAATGCAGTGTTTTCCTTTGACACACAAGAAGTGACAGCACATTTTCTGTGAGTCCAGTTTACTGAATGAGGTTTTTGTACAGGATAAGTGAGGCAGTGTCCCACACCAGAACAGCGTCTGCATTTTAGCTGACTTAGAATAGTCACTCCCGGGGAATACACGAGGGAAGGGGTCATTTGAAGCTCCTGTTGGCTTCTCATTATGTTTCTTGACAGTTGTCAATGTTCCTCAAATTGCTATTATTTTTTATTTTGCTTGTTTGCATTTTAAGATTGTGTTCTTTGTGCCTTTTTCATCACTCATTACTGTTGCATTCAATCAGTGTTTCTCTTTTGACAGGAGTTAAGTATGGAGTCTGGCATTGATCCAGGGCAGGAATACTATGGGCAAGATTACTACAGTTATGAGCACGGGTATATTTTCATTTTTCCTATATATATGTGAAAATGCTGCTGTTCCAGGTTGGTGATGTTTACTATTACAGCTGGAGACTTTCCTTCCCCACAGGATTACTTTAATTTTTGAGTCCACAAAGATGTGCTCTGACAACAATACTCTTTTTAAAAGTTAAAGGGGCGTTGTAGAACTCCCTGCTTCTTTAGGAATCTAATTATTACACTGCAGAGTGTATATCCTATCTATCATGCTGTTTTTATATTCACTTTTTTATTTGCGTATATCTCCTCTCTTGGAAATTAATTTCCATCATCTCCTCCCCTTTTGTGGCTCAGCAGCCTCACTTCAGTGACTGATGCTTCCTGCTCACAGCTTCCAGCCAGCGTCTGGCGTTTTATCTAGGAAAAATCTGTTCTGATAATGTCCATCCAACTGCAAGCTCTTCCAGAATTATTGCTGTTCTTACAAGCTTGCAGGAATTCTCCAGAACTGATCCCAGGGAACCTGCTTTTTCATCCCCCAGTTTCAAAAAGAGCCCCAGAAAAATCAGGTACCTGGAAAGGAGGTCATTGCAACTTGGGGGATTTTTGACTGATCCTAAAGACCTGGGAATTTGGGTTGCCCTCCAGTTTTAATGGGCTTACAGCCAATTGCAATAGTAAGAGGTTTTGGACTGCGTTACTGTTTAGGAAAAAAAAAAAATCTTCTCAAAGGTAGCGAGAAAAGAGAGCAAAGAAATTCTTGTCCTTTTGAGATGTGAGCATGTGCATTTGTTGCTGTGTGTGGAGACAGACATTGACATGTTGGTGCATGTAATGAAAAGACAATGATGGTTTTGCCAGATATGAACTGCCTCAGTATGGGAGCCGCCGCAGATTGCTGTCTCCTTCAGGGATGTATGATGAGTACGGGGAAGTCATGGTGGAGAATGATGGTGGCTACTACTATAGTCCACACGGATCAACAGCAGAAGAGGTAAGCATCTCTGGTGTATTAGTTCCATCTCTGCAACACGGTGAAGGACCATTAAACCTTGTCAAATATATTTTGCAACTGATTAGAATGTTGCGTTCTTTATAGATGGAATAAGCAGCCCTTCCAATGTTAATAATTGTTTGCCCTTCTGAGGACTGGTAAAGTTTGTGTCAGCACCTCTGTCCCTTATTCTAGAAATAAAAAAGAATTGCAAAGTTTCTTTTAATAGCCACATCTACTTTTCCTCAATGTAGATTTCTAGTTCAATGAAAAATCCACATAGCCTTAGGTAACTCCGTTTTATATTGTTAACCAAATGGGATATTACTAATATTCAGCCTATAACTGGTGATTTTCCACTGAGAAAAGCAGTCACCTAGACTAATTTATCATAAAGTTCACAGCTGAATATAAAGAAATTTTAAAATGTCAGTGGCAGACGGAAGAAAGTTGATGTAAATGTTCCTCTTTTTTTAATCTAATAATCAGAAGTACTAGACTCTTAATCCATCACATTGGTTTTAATGAAATGAGAAGAGATAACATTTTTGAGCCAGTATTTTTCCCTGTTGCAGAGTAAGGTAGATGTCCAGCCTATTCTAGAAGTAAAACTTTCCCCATAACTTTGGTAAAAAGCTAAACTAACATCGGTGAGTTAGTTTTGGTGCCGGGAAAAAATGTTGCATTTGTTCCTACTGGCCTATTTTGGGATACAAGTTTTCACAATAACTATCTTTCAAATTGTAATCAAGTTCATTTTCGTAATTTGCAGGGGATGAGTCAAGGCAGAGGTCCTTCAAGCAGAGGTATAAGCCAGACAGCAGGGGCTCAGATAGAAAGTAGACCTTTAGGAGGTGGGATGGATCTAAGACATGGTCCTGGAAGAGCATATAGGACCAGCCAGGGAAAAAGGAAACTGAAAGCAGTGATGCATTTAAGTCGCTTAGCAGTCAGTGCTCACAAACCAGTAGGAAGAACAGAGCCTGCTCATTCTCCATGGAAGAAAGCAAAGATATTCCCAATGATTCTGCAGAAAGTGAAAGGCAGTAGGAAAGATTCCAGTTATGCCAAGTTGATGTCAGCTCGCCAAGTGGATGGTGAGAAAAGCATGATTATCAGGGGAAGTTACTTCCAGAAATTGACAGATGACCGACCTTCGATGAGGAAACTAAATCACGTGTTAAAACGCATTAGTGTCTCTAGAAAATTTCAAGAGCCTATTGGCAAAGATTCAGTGCATGCAAGAGGAGAAGGAGAGGAAGAATATGAAAGAGATGAAGCAAAATCAGGAGTTTCAATAAATATCACAGCAGAAAGTGAACACGAGGACAGTGATTATGAGAAGAAGAAAAAGAAGAGAAGAAAATACACCTCAGATGAGTCATCCATGAAAAGTAGTAGCTCTGGCTCGGAGTCTGAAGATAAAGACTACTTGAAAATAACTCTGGACCAGGACGAAGCCACTGAAAGTACTGTGGATTCGGATGAAGAAAATGGGTACGATTTTGGGGATTCTGATGATGATTCTGGATCTAGCTCTAGCAGTGAATCAGAGGAGGAATCATCTGAAGAGGATGATGATCAGGAAGACTCTGACAGTGATGAAGATGGTAGCCTGTCAAAGAGCTCATCTACGCAGAGTTCGTACAGCAAATCAGGGACTAGTGAGTCTAGCAGTAGAAGAAACACTGAAAGGTCCAGGATGAAAAGCAGGGGAGGTAGCTCTCATGGCAGAGTGAGGCAATCCAGCCAGAAATCAAATATTAGCTCTAATGCATCAGGTAGTGACAGGGACACGAGCTACAGGAAAACTTCAGGATCCAGCTATAAGAGCAAAACCTCCTCTGCCAGCCTTGACATAGAAGACACAATAGAAGAGGTGTCAGAAGAAGATGAACAAGTGGACGTGGAGCACGTCAGCACAAGCCCCGATGAGACAGCAGAGAACTCAAATAAGGCAGTTTCTGAAACATCTGCCAATGCAAGAAATGCTGCTACTGAAGAAGACAAGAGAGGAAAATCAGCTATTAATGGTGAGGATGGCATGGATGAAAGCACGGAAGAGGTTGATACAGATGCTAGTGACAGGGAGGAAACTATCAGTAAGAATGAATCTTCTTGCCTAGAAAGTGAAATCAGTGTTACTTCCAAAGGTACTGAAGGGACAAAAAGCACAGCGAGTGCCACTTCTGGTAAAACTGCTACTTCCCCTGATACTGACAATCAAACTTCTGACAACAACATGAAAAAAAAGAAAATAAGAAAAAAGAACTCCCAGGAAAACAGTCAGTCTCAGTCAGGTGAGACCCTGGATCCTGCGGTTACGGAGTCAGAGACTACTGGTGATTCTACATCCTTTTAGAAAGGAGCGACAGTAGGTGTACGTTTTGCAGTAAGGAGTGATCTTGTTTGCTGTGCCTTCTGTGTGGTCTTTCCTAAGCAATACACGCTTGACTAGAGACGGCCAAAAAGAAAATGTCAAAGCTTATTTCTTCAGCATTTGAACCCTGTATACTGTCTTAAGGATAGAACTGTAGCAAACCAAACTAATATAATTCCTCTGAGAGACTACTTGGGTATACTTAGTTGTGGATATAGAAAGACTAATTTTCATTGAGCAGTGGCAGGACTACTTCTTTTCCTCTGCTGATTTCAGTAATGTAGTTAAAGATGCATTATGTTGATTCTCAGATTTAACCCTTTTTGCATTATGCACATTGTGAAGCGAAGTAACATTGCATTTTGCATTAGCTGTGGTGGATAGCTTGGCAGACCCAATGGCACAAACCTATTATGGGCCCTATGTTTGTGTAGGTTATGTCTGTCACAAAATGGTATACTGCAGGAAGGAAAGGAGCAAAACATGGAATTCAGTGAAGAAAAGGAATGATGATGAGGATGAAAAGACTTAGAAGTCATACATGGTTTCAGTTTATGTTCCCCTAACATAGAACAATTGCTTATCTTCAAATTAGTTCTCTGCTGTAAACATTAGTCCTGTTTGCAGGGAGGACAACTGAAATTGTAGCAAAGCGACACTCCCCAAACCGCAGAGTCTTAATAGCAGAGCTGGGATTAAACTGTTTCTGGTTCATAGGATTCAGGTTTCAGGTACCAGTGACGTACAAGACAGGAATGCAGAGGTACACGTACAAACTGAGCTTGGTCAGAAAAGGAAATGGATTACATTTTCCAACTTTTCCTCTTCCCACCTAACAGTACTTTTTTTTTTTTTTCAGACATCTGTTTAAAAGTTTGAGATGTGTAAAAGCAAAATATTGCTGAAGGTTGCTCTCATCTGTGTTCTATATTTTGGTATCTGCCTATTAAAATTCAATAACCTGGAATATCTGATGCCATTCAATAGAGAAATCTTGTAGCACTTTCATTAGCCCAGTTCCACTCAGAATGAGTGGGATTGCGTAGGAAGGACTTCTGTTACTGGCAGAACCAGTGGCCTTTGCGTTTTCGTATACGAAGCAACCTCTGCATGATGTACTTCCTCATGGAGCTCTTCTCCGTGCTGTGAGCACACAGAGTGTGCAAGCTTGGTACACACACAAGCTATCCGTGCTTTATTTACCTTGTATCAAAAGCCAGCGAGCTGTTTCTCAACTGCTAGATTTATCCAGATAAACCTAAATAAAATTAAAGCTTTCAGCCAGTATTGCCTTAGTCTTGTGAGTAAAGCTAGCACAAAATCTGGCACATGCACCAAAGCTCTGCCAGGAAGTCTCTGTTAGACAGGGGAGAGAAAAATGTTTCAATTTTTAAGATACTTGAGCCTGCTGTGGAGTTGCCCAGGCAGAACAATTGGTGTTAAGCTGCAAAGTGTGATACTAACTTTTCAACTACTGTCTTTAATTCCAGTTGAAATGTGAACTAGGTTTATGATCACTTACCTCCTTTTTTGTATTCCCATATAGCAAAAAGTTGTAGCTGCACACAGTGTAATGTAAATCCCATTTAAGACAGATGGTCTTTTTATCCACCTGAATATATCTGTGTGAAGAAAATTGTATGTCTTTACCAGGAACAAAAGAATAGGCATCTAAGCAATTTGTACGAAGTGTAACTTCTCAAAAGCTTAGAGAAATCACCACCCGTTTGTACTGTGCATGACTTTCTTTCTCTAAAAACTGGCTTTTCTTGTGTGCATGTGTATGTATTGCAGTGGGAGTTAACTGTGATGGTATCTGCTGCTTTACTGAAATAACAGTGTCTTCATTGTTAATTCAAGAATGATAGTAGCTTGTTCCAGTGTGCTGCAAGGAGACATTTATTTAAAAAAAATCAATTATAAATTAAAATAAGTAAAGGGTTTTGTGTAATCGCTGTTAGTACAAAGTCACAGCAACATGAAAATTGTTTGCATAAACTCTTTAAAAAGATATGAATTATATAAAATCTAAAGTCTCATTCTCCACCATCTTCCATTTAATAACAAAGCATCTCCATTGATTCCACTGATTGGAACTTGCACAAAGCTTTATATCAAACTTTTCTGGTTTTAACCAGCCAATTATGCCAACGTCGTGCCCAAGAATTCCCCTTATGTAGGTCCCAAGATCTTTCTCTTGATGTGTTGTGCATATAAAACAGACCTGCGTAATGCCATTTCTGCACTGAATTTACAATGTAGTAATACTCTGGAAGAAGATTTCTGAGGCCTTCCTAGCATTTACCCATTAGTGCAGTAGTTTCTGAGTAGTATCGCTTACACAATGGCTTCATCATCTGTGCCTTCCAGTTTCTGTTAAAGGGGTTATTTATCTCCTGGTTTTTCATCTCTCTCTGTAAGACAGACTGAGATATTACTCTATCAAAATACGACTGGCTTACCAATATCGTACTTTACAGAAGTTTTCATTCAGAAAGTAAGATCTCCATTCTCGGGATTCTCTAAAGAAGGTGCATTTCGACTTAATGGGAACACAGCTGAATGCATCTTTAGAAAAAAAAAAAATAAAACACCAAATTTGTCACTACTTTCCACATCTGAAGAAAAACAACACAATTTTTATACACACTATCTGACTCTCATTATGCAGTTCATGGACTAAAATGAATTTATCCGTCTTACAAGTTTTTAGTACAAAGTATTGTTTCTGTGTTCAAGCATTAGGTACATAGGGGCACACAGTGGTAATCAAAACAATTAAGAAATATCTGTGTACAACCTTAGAGGAAGGGTAAAAAAGACCAAGTAAATAAAAATTCATATTAGTGTCTAGAAAAAAGACAAGATAAATAACAGATAGAACAAGGGCAGGAAAACATAAGAAATAGTGCTGAGATTTAACAACATTTCTATTTATTGTCAGTGGGCCAAAAAGAAAAGGATCAAGCTGATAGTCGACCCAGAGTATGAGACCAGCTCCACTGGAGAAGACAGCGCTCCCGATTCCAGCCAGAGGAATCGTATTCATAACCCGAATATTCAAAACAATATCAACGGTAATATCTACATTGCACAGAACGGCTCAGTTGTCAGAACCCGTCGTGTTTGCCTTGGTAATAATTTAAAAGTCACATCTCCAGTGAGGCTGGGGAAACAATTCAAGAAACTGGACAAGCTTGCAGTGACACACGAGGAGAATGTCCCGCTGAACACGTTGTCAAAGGGACCATCTTCTAGTGATAAAGTGAACACAAGACCTTGCAGTGTCTCATTTGCTTCCTCTACAATAGGGGCCGAAAATACAGCAACAAAGCCAGGGGGCTCCAAAATGAAAAGCACAGAAGAGCAAGAATCGGTTGTTGATAACGAGGATGTCAAAGAGCCGTTGGAGTCGCACAGTGAACATACACAGTCAGATGAAGAGGAGCTCTGGATGGGCCCTTGGAACAACCTTCACATACCAATGACAAAACTGTGATTTTATTTTTTTTCTTATTTTAATTTTTACTTCCGTTTATAAAGAAACTGCGCTTTTTATTGTCACTGAGGAAAATGTATGAAATTTGTATTGTGCACATACATTGTATACTACAAATTACATGCTTTAAAGTTTAAAAACAGAATTTGCACTCACATTTGTACCAATTAATTGTCCTTCCCAACGACTGACAGGCTCCCATTTCACTAAACAATTCTTCATTTAAATTAATTAGGGGTTTTTTTGATCTTGATTTATTGTTTAATAAACAGTAAACTACTAATAAATGCACAGCAACATTTGGTTAACTTTTCAGACAGTTCTATATATGCCTAGCTTGTTTTTCTGTGTGGTACTTGTGGCTATACTGTTTAGATTTGGAAATTGTCTATTTATGTTCGATTTTTATCCAGAGCTCTTGATGCTGAAATCAGAGTAATAAATTAAAAATAAATCCATGAAAGTCAATGGAGCAAATCCTCGGCTGGCTTAAATTTGAGTAACAATACCAAAGTCGACAGTGATATACCATTTTATGTAAACAGAGGATCTCACTCAACACCCAGCTAGCAAAGTTATGTAAGAATGGAATCAGAGTTTATAAGAGTATAGCACTGTTACATAGAAAAGTGGAATAGAAGATTAAATAAGATAAAAATTTCAAAGAGGAAGGTAATGTGTAGCAATTAATCTTATTCAGAGTTTCCTGGCCATGGTTTGTTCATTTTCTTTTGTAAATTAGCTCATTCCAATTTTCTTCTCTAGTCAATTTTTCATCTTTTCATCTCTTCCGACATCGGTTCTGCTTCCTTCTTTACACGGTCTTTAGCTCTGGTTTTTATGCTCCATCAATAATTGTCATTCTATGGCTATATTCTTCCAAAATAAACCAGGATGATACACTTTTCTGTGTGATACAAATAGGCATTAAAGAGTAATTAATAGGAAGGGGATGGATAAATTTTCAAGCCCAGCTAGCTGTTGGGTTAAATGGTACAATCACCATTCCACTCCAATAGTGTTGAACATAAACTTGCTGATAAGACAAATGGATCACAATGAAGAGAAAAAAAAGTGAATATTTTACAAGGCTAATATGCATAAATGGATCTTTGAAGGGCAAAGGGTGTCAGAACACACAGAGAATTGTTTCAAAAACTTTAAGGAAGCATGATTTGTGAAATACACTACATAAATTTTGACACCTGCTTATAATTTCTATTCGTACCTCAAGGTAGTGAGTGTGTTGTGTTACAACTTGAATAAGGAGCTGATAAATGCCACCGTTCATAATAACCAATACCTAAAAGACATTAGCAATACAGAGCAAAATATTTTTCTCCAATAGGATATAGGAAAGAAAAAAAGAAGATACATATTTACGTGAGAAAAGTTGTCCTGTTGTATTATGCAAACTTTTTTTCAGGATAAGATCAAACTAGTCATGAGAACAATATGGATGGATACCTCTTGAAAGATAGGAAGAGTCAACAGATAAATGTGTGCAATTAGTAAGAAAATGATTGGCATCATCATTCTTTCCCTGTTGCTATAGTTGAAGTTTCACCACAAGATCCAGATGACGATGACTGTTGGTTCTGCTCTGGCAGTAAATGGACCTCTGCTACTGTGATTGTGTTTGTTTTCCCCTTGCACAGGTTCTCTTCCATGAGACTTAATATTTGTCTTTAAAAGCTGTTCGCATGTTATGCCAATATAAATGTGACATTTCTGTCAAATACCTCCTTTTCAAGCTGAGGTTTCCAACCAAATATTTTGAGAGACGGTGCTTGTTTTTAGGCATCAGAAATGCAATGTAGCCTAGTGTGCAAGGAAGAAAGAAGAAAAAAAAAGACAAGAAAAAAGGAAAAAAAAGACTGGGTATTTCTTTCTCCTAACTCTTTTATCTTGGCATATTTGCACTTGGTACCTAACAAAAAGTAGCTGTTTGGAGTTTAGCTAGAGTCTGAACATATAGATAAGAATGACTGAAGAAAAAAGAAATCTATTCTTTGAAAGAACTAGTAAAATATTATATTTTAATCCTGTTTAAGATACTGTTGTTGTTTCACTACATCATTTTTATTGCAAGATCTGTCTGTTCAGTTCTTACTACATACTTCAGTAATGTCATATGCTTTTTAGAGAAACATTTTCTCCAAGCCACTCTCAGTTTTCAGAGGGGAAAAAAAAGTTTCTTTTTCTAGAGACTCACAGCTGTACCAGCTTTAGCTCTAGCTCTAGCTAGAAGGATTTTCAGTGAAGGATTTTCAGGCCTAACGCTGGTGGTCAATAGTGCTGTGCATGCTTATCAAAGGCAAAACCTGTCAATGCCGTCTCCTTTGTGCTGTCCAAGCGCTCAGAACTTTTCCCACAATGCAAAGAGCATAAGAAATTTCACTTTCTCAGCAATGGGTGGGGTTTATCTAAGATCTAGACTGTTTTTAGCTAAACTTGTAGTGACATTCAAAATCTTTAATACTGTTGGTAGAGGGCTTTGTGAAGTCTTTCACAGGAGCAGAAGATTTGGGGGAGTATTTTTTTTTAATTTCCTATGGATCTAATACTGTAAATCAATACAGAATTTGAATCTTATTTTCTGGGGGTGCCATACTGTAAATTAAAACAGATTTTAGACTGTGAGCAGGCAGTGGATGCCAGAACCAACAGCAATAACAGTACAGATTGATACAGTAAAAAAAGATAACTTCTACCTTTCCTTTGGGAAGTGAAGTATTAGCATGGCTTTGGTGGATACAGTAAGTAGAATAACGTACCTGGGTCTTGGTATACAATTTACAGCTATTTAACCACTGAAATTTGTGAAGCTAATGCAAGGCATGAGCATTTTCCCCTGGGTGGCAGAACTACTCACTGGCTGACCGTTCAAGGTGATAATCATTGCTCCTGACATCAATTTAATTTGTAAACTCCTCCAAGCAGGCAGTGATAGTTTTGTGGTTTAGTACAGCATCTGCTACATTTTCAGTATAAGCAAGATTCAGATGACCGACTGTGCAGCTGTAGAAGGGCAGTGTAATGCCCACTGTGGGACAGAACAAGGAATGTCAGGAGAAAAATAGAAACTTTTTTTTTACCTCCTTTGTTTAAGTATATACTACCATGAGAAAGACTGTGACAAAAGCTCCACAGACCTTCTGGGGACCTGTTAAGAAGCTTAAAATATTTATGCATTAATGGTAAGTAGTCCTTGCACCCAGCATTTGCCTGAGTTGGTGTTGGGGAAAGGACGGTGTGGTCGTCCTGGCTGATGCGTGTGTCTGTCTGGGTGCCTTCTGCTGGAAGAGTAATGTCAGCATCCCCCTGCCCCAGGCTGAATCCTTCCAGAACCTGGTTATGTAGCTGGAAAACTTGTGGAGTCAACAAAATGGAAAAGAGATTGAAAAAAAATCGGAATTTTTAGTAATGGGAGAACAGCACCAATCTCTGACACAAATTTCAGCTTACATGATGGAGACACAGCAAGTGGGAATGGGATATTTTGGGCCAGTCACAACCATGAAAGTTCTTTCTGGAAAGTGTCACACACTCCTAAGGGAATACAGCTTGGTATTTAAAAAGGTCTGTAATAGATCACATCCACGGTGGTTCTGGTTTCTTGTGGTGGTCGTCCCCAGGTTGCTTCTGTGTGATGATCTTGGTAAATGGGAAGCAGCTTCTCCCCTTTACATCTTTTTGCCTCTAGTAAATGCCAGTTGTAACTCAAAACTTTACAATGAAGTATATTTTAAAGCTGGTGGGTGGTGTTAAATGCTTCTTACCTTTCAAGATTTATGATTGTGCTGAAAATGGGGGTATACATTTGCATGCTTTCTCATCAAGCCCTAGTTCATGGCTGTACAAAGACACACAGCTAGCCAGAAATAAAAAGGGCTCCTGCTCAGCACACGCTTGCTTGCTGACCTTTCAAATGCTGCATGCAGAAATGGTAACTTTAAGTTACCACTGGCTGTCTTGTTTATAGTCTGAGAAAGACTTGCATTTATTACTAAATATTGATAAACCACAAGGTTTGATAAACCCAAAGAATGGTGCAGTTTATCAAATGAATTTTGGAGACAGCTGGTTCTGAAAAGCCCGTCAGATGAGTACTGAGGCATATTACCTTTTTTCTTTATTATTGGAAGAAAAGCGTTTCAGTAATTTCACTGTTTGGACTAGGAGCATTAAGCCCAGCTGATCAAATGATAAAGCTGTAGCACAGACCTGGATCAATAGTGTAGCAACAACATGAGCAGAATCAGGTAATTCGCTTGTAGCACAACAAACCCGAAGCTTTCAGGGTGGCTCCAGTCCAGACAGCTGGAACGCAGTTTGTCTTTCTGGCACTGATTGTTGCTCTTTCCCAATACACGATAAAATGATACTCTTCCTTTCACGAGCTGCCCAACACGAGCAACGTCAATGCTGCAAATCTTTTGCACATTGTTAAGCAAGAGCCATCTGCGATGGTGCCGTCATAACCAAGATGAGTTGCAGCCTTCTGAGGAGTGCTTGCCTGTCCCCATCTGGATGCCACAGAAACATGTAGGTGGCCATGGCATTCAGGAATTGCTGCCACTGGCTCTGAATAAGCATCCAGCATGGGGTGAGCAGGCATAGGGAGCCCGTGCTGGAGTTCAACAGAAGGCAATGCAAACTTCCAACGCCAGCTGTGTGGAGAGGGCTACTTGGAAACAGTAAGTGGTTCTAGCCTGAGGAGCCAGCAGTTTCCACAGAGATCTGGGGGAACCCCACAGAGCTGCTGAAGAACAAATCCTTCATGGCACTGTGGGCAGAAACATGGAGACCCTTGGAGTTACCATACTTTATATAGGCCTGTAAGATTTAAGCACTATTTGGCTTTCAGAAGATCCTGTTGAAACTCTAGCTCTGGACAGGCTGACCTTGCTTGGAGTGGGTAATAGGTGGTAAGTTGTTTGCGTTGCACACAAAAGTATGTTTGAGGAAGGGACAGTGTCTGTACAGTGGCTCTTTTGTGGTTCTTGAAAGAGCAAGGACAAGATCCTCTGTGAAATTGTTAAAAATCTTTCTCTTCACCCTCAAAGCCCTCCTGAAATGCTTAAAGAATAGGAAACATCATCATCTCTTTAAGGTAAGAAAGGTGAAATTAGCCCTTTTTAGAGCATACTGCTCAAGACTTCGTTCTCTACTCCCAGAAGACTGTGGACATGGTACCTGGCAAAGTCAAATGCAAGGCCAGGTATGGGGCTTATCTCATTGCAGCAGTTATCAGTGCCTGTTCCTAGTAGCCCTCTGAGTGCCACAGAAGTACAATCAGATTTCTGGGGAACCAGGGACGGGATGCTTATAGAGGAGGGCAGCTTTAGTGCAGAACTGAATGCCATGTTGCACTGAAGGGAGATTTAGTTTTGTTACAAGAATATAGGGAGAATATGCACTTTTGCATTGATAACATGGCAAAGCCGTGTTATACATCAGCATTGCGGAGATTGATAATGGCTTATTGGTGAAATCCGTCGTTGGTTCTCCTCAGCAGTTAGATTTGCAGTACGTGTGTGCATCATCTCTGGCTGCCCGTAGATTATCTGTTGTCTTTTGAGGCACATAAATGTCTCACATACTGTCTCCGACTAACTGATGGTTGCTTAAATACACGTGCTAGCAAGTTTCCATTTCAGAGGGCAGTGGTCTTGTGAGAGTTTGGCACCCTGCAGCCAGGTGTCTCATAGGAGAGCTCCCTGCAGTGCAGAAATTTGCCATTGGTCATGTGGGTTGGAGCTGATGGTACTTCATTCGTGTAAGAGTTGGGCCCAGCCTCTCACAAGTCCTGCATTCTGTAACATGCTCCTGTTTGGCAGACTGAGCCACTCCCGTGGAGCTACTGGTAAGTTATATGCTGTGTGATAGAGTCAGTGGTTCCCAGCCACGCACCACTGCAACTTAGCAGTGGGTCACTGTTTTTTGTGAGAAAATGTGGCAAACCCACAGCGTTCAGCGCTGCCATGGTTTAGCTGCTGCTCACCAAGGTAACACTTTAGATTCTCATTAATGCCTGTGTTGAAGGCCAACAGCAAAGTTTAGAGAAAATCTGCTTTGCCATGATTATTTTTAGTATCTAAGAAAGAATTTCTTATTTCCTTGATAAAAATCACCAAGGGAAATTGTATAAAGGTCTTCATTTAATCTGATTAATTTTTCACAGGTAGAAAGATTATTATTTTTTAATGTATTACATTTTAGAAATTAGACCTAGACAGCATCTCTCTAACAGCATTCACAAAGAACTCTTTTATTCTAACATGTTATCTCAGAAATGCTGGTGAGAGGCTGTTTTAATGAAAAAGGAATGTGCAATTTTTAAATAAATAAAATATTAAGTAGGGTCTGCTGTGATTTAGTATTACAAAAAGCTAGCACAGCAGTCCTAGGAAGAAGAGGTAAACAAAATGGTGAATGCTGATTAATCATCACTGTTTAAATTAGGAATGCGAAGCGTAAGAATGCAGTAAACTACAAAACTTAATACCATCATCAAGGCAAGTAAGAATAGTAAATATTTGTCTCTCCCATCAGTTTAATTTACTGATACAAATTTTTCCCTTGCAGACTGAAAAATACGCATAGTTACCCTATCAATATGCATAAATAAATAAATTCTGAGTAGACATTAGGGTGCAAAGTGGCCTGTAGGCACCTTGAAAGACCTTCACAATATGGTGAAGCATTGGTAGTGGCCAGGAATGTTAAGTCCAAGTGAGTCAGAAGCTCAGGAAGGGAATAGAAGTGGTGTTCCCAGTTCTTGTGTTCAGAAGCTACTCTTGGCTCGGCCACTGGCTCCTTCATTTCCTTAAAAAAGGTGGGCAAGAACAGGAGAGACAGGAGTCTGCACAGTGCATGGAGAGATACCCGGCCTAACACGGGTTCCAGAGTATGGCCATGCTGGGCATTGTCCTGCCCAGGCTAATTATCCTGCCAAGATGACTAATTACAGTCCCTTTTCTTCTGGACTAACAGAATAGCCGTGCCCTTGTTTGCTTTCTTTGTGCACGTACGCCTGTGCATCATTACACACACATGCACCCACCTGTCCATCATCCTTCTCCATCTATACATGCATAGCTATAACATAGACTATTCAATAAAACAGATCTTCTTGTTAAAAGAAGCTAATGGCTAAGGAGAGACTACTGTAAATGAAAGATGGAAATTCTGATCAAAAAATTGAATATATCTTAAAGGGGAGAGGAGGAGGGAGCAAAATGATGAAATTCACAGCACTCAGTATCCCTATGCAATACCGTGCTGCCAGACCCTGGCAGCTCAGGAAGCAGGGCCGCAGGGCTGTGGTGCGTGCCGGGAGGACTTTGTGGCAGCAGGCATTCCGCGGCGGTGCACCACCTCTCCCTCCTGGTCCCACATGCTGGACTGGACGCATGCAGTGGCTGTGACTGAAACACAGACCCAGAGCTGCCTGTGTGCTGCCCTGTGCCCACAGGCGTGAGGTGTAGCTCCCACTGAAGCCAGAGCATGGTTCTTGTGATACTGGGAAGGTAACATAGCTAAATAGCTTCTTGTGCCAAAGGAGTTGGGTGTTAGCAGGACACGAAGTTCTCAACTCTGTTCTCCACAAAGACAAGCAAAAACGTCACATTGATTTCAGCAGCTGCTCTGCTTATGACACAGCTTTCCAGCCTTCCTGATAACCTCCACATCTTCAAACTATTGAAGATGATGTCGCTAAAGCAAAAAAAGTCTAAAAAGAAAAGACAGCAAAGCTTCTGAGGTTTAAAAACAAGGTAACAGGCTGCAAGTACAACGAAACACCCCATCTGCTGCTACTGCAGAACGTGTCACCTTGATTTCTTGTACTTCCTTCGCAGCATCCATTCACCTGGCATGTTGCATGAGAAATCAGGTGAGGGCAAGATCTGCATTTTAAGAAATGGGTTGGGGGGGTGGGGAGTAGAAATGGATTAATTGTAGGCTGTGATATATATTCATCTGAGTTCTGCTAGTTTAGCTTCCATAGAAAATATGCTCTATTGTTACAATTTTGGGGCAACAAAATCTAATAAATCATATGAGACAGCAGCTGGAACTACAGTCCTACTAAGGTGCACTTAAGAGCAGGGACTTTGCTGATGTGTAAGCACACCACCCTGCTGCACACACCCTGAGCACATCTAAGTGCAAAACTGTGTCTGCTACAGCTGGATGGGTGTACCTTTTCCAAATTTTAGACCTTTTTTTGCTATCCTATAGACTGCTTGTAAAAATTTTTTTTTTAAAAAAAGGGAGGGGGGAGTATGGTCTTGATACTCAAGGCCTGGGAGTAGTCATATAATGTTGCAGATAGGCTCTGAAAGGATATTATCAACCTTAAGTCCCTGAGAAAGCTTCCTGCTTTGGCCAAAAAAGAAGGGTGTCCATTTGCTGATTAAAATCAAACCAACTCTCAGAATTACATAAACTTGCATTGAATATGTTCAGCATGTGCTGGGATTTTGTGCTGGCAGTATACCACAGATGTTGAGGGCCAAGCTTATCATATGCAGCTAGCCAGGGTAGGTGCCCAAGCACAACTTGCTCGCTAAGCCTCAGTCTTGGTTTTGCTGCAGATCGCTAGGAACAAAGTGATTCCTTTTGCACAGGGGGCAGAGGTTACCAAGATGCTGGCACCCTTAATTCCCATCCTTCATATCTTCTCCTCCAAAGATCACACGCACTTTCTAACTGTTCTTTTTTTTTCCTCTTTTTTTTTGTCCATTTTCAGGAGATCTCTGGCAGCTGTTGAGCAGCTGCGTTGTTTGCATTGTTCGCCACCGGGTATGGATGTATAGCAAAATGAAACACTGGCGTAAGCAGTAATTAGCTATTGGAGGTTAACAAGAAAACATCACCAATACCTTAGCCTTGATTTTTTTCTGGATAAATCAATTAGGGGCAGGCTGTTAAAGTGATAAAGTCTTTGAAATGCAGTAGTTCCCGTAGCACTGCAGTTTCTGAGCATAACTGTTGTTAAACTCCAAGGATGCTCAGTGGACCCACTCACTGACCATGCCTCCATATAGGAAAGCTCTGCACTGCAGTAACATGAATTCTGACTGATGGCAAGCATGTTACAAGAATAGATCATCCAAGAAGAGGGATGGTTTATGAACTAATGAAAAATATTCCTCCAATGCTAGCTGTTGTTGCTGCTGAAATACAGGTTTCTAGTTGTATTTAAAAAATGGAGGAGTGGGTCTCCTGAATAAAGCACAAAAGAACAGACCATCCAGGGACAAAGTATTTCTTACATAGCCTTAGCAAAGCGGACTTCTGTGAGGCCGTTTAATATGAGAATGAGTCCTTGGCACTTCTTACTGATACAGATTTCAGAAACTTAAATAAGAAATTAAAAGGTTTATAACTATTGGAATATGGACCCTTTCTTTTATTGAAG
>Ga0181612_113801_pt1 | contig 19796 bp, 17 predicted proteins | sample HoacroProtozoa21_FD_119630 | JGI IMG/M metagenome (GOLD analysis project Ga0181612, IMG submission 119630) | Hoatzin crop microbial communities from Cojedes, Venezuel. Combined Assembly of Gp0051906, Gp0051904, Gp0051908 | reverse complement strand
TGCTCCAAGATGTGTGTGTAACGCTGTGACGTTCTCCTTGCCCCTTCTCCCCCTCCTGCCTTGTTTTGTCCCCACCCTGGGTATTTAGAACCGGTCTCTTCACACCCGACATGGCCTTTGAGACCATTGTGAAAAAGCAGGTGAAGAAGATTAAAGAACCTTGCCTGAAATGCGTGGACATGGTCATTTCGGAGTTAATCAATACCGTTAGACAGTGCACCAAGAAGGTAACCAGAGGCAGCATGGAGCTGGCACCTTCCACCCGCTCGCTGGCTGCGGCACAGCATTGTCGTCTGGGCAGGGACTTGCCTGCAGCCGCACTCGGTGTTTCTATCACCTCCTCAGCATGACTAGACCTGAGCTGTACCAGCCTGGGGCCATCCAGCCAACAAGCCAAACAGGAGGGGAAATACTGCAGGATGTGGGCCATGGCCCTGCTCCTGCAATGTTTTAGAGCTGAGGGGTGCTGGAGATGTCCCTGCCACCCCTCTGTATGTAGCATGACTCCTAATCCCTTCTAAAACCAGCAGTATTTCTTATGTGGCCACACTGACTTTAAATTTAGTATCTGGTTTTATTTTCCAAGCTGGAAACTGGGATTTAAATTTTGTCCCCTCTGTTCTTGTCGAAGTGAGAGGGTTAATCCCAAACTAGCCTTTGGGTACTGCTGGGGTGTGTATGGGGCTGAACTTCAGAGGCTGCAGCAGTTATAGCTGTGGGCTGTGTCACAGGGAAATGTTCCTGTGGTGTTTGGCTTGGCTTCTGGTTGGCTTGGTCCATATCCTGTTCTGGAAGAGCAGCACATGGCTGAGAAGAAGCAAGTTGGAAATGTCTGTCAACCTCTGGGGTCCTCCTGCCCTCTGAGAGAGAGGGATTCAGGTTTTGCCTTTTGGAACCCATACTGGTATTTGTTGGGGCTGAGGGAGGGAACCTGTCTTGATTCTGCCCTTTGGATATGGCAGCTATTGTTTCTGAGGTTGGGGCTGAAAGGCAGCAAGATTAGACTTGTGCTATTCCTCTCAGCCACGGCTCGCTGCTTCAGGCAGGGCTAGGTGCTGGTGAAAAGGCACCTCAGTCAGGAAGGGTGGTACGGGCACTGGAGACTGGCATCACCACTGGCTATTCAGGTGCAGGTAAATGGGCATTGCAGGAGGTGTCTGGAGAGTCTGAGACCCTGTCTCAGCAAAGGTGGGGAAAGGTGCCCAAGTGGTGATAATTGCAATCGCTTGCAGAAATGCCCAGTCCTTAGGGCTAAGAGCTTCTATAGAAGGGTTCAGGCATGCAGACGCATGCTTTGCCCCCCAGGACAGACTGGGAAACCAAAATGGATGCAGATAGAGATTGCTCAGGTTTCTAGAGTGCTGGAGGAGCTTCCTTTTTCTGTCCTGCTGTCCTCTCTTGGGGTGTGTGACTGGGGAGCACCCAGAAAATTGCCATTAGAGCCTGGTGACAGGTAAGCACAGGCCCTTGGGCTGCCAAGTATCCAGAGTCGCCTGCTAACTGGATCAGAAGGGCCCTCCTTTTCATGCCCTCTGAAGCTTCTCATGATTTGTTCTCCATATATCAGTTGCTATTCAAAATCTCCCATTCATTCTCTCTCTGCATTCTTCCCTCCATTTCCCACCTCGTTTTCCATTGCTTTTCTTTTCCTCTTTTACTGACAATTTTGGAATAGACCCTCTGTTCTGACAGCAGCAGGTTCTTCAAGTGATCGCATAGTGGGTACAGCAGGGTGGGAAATAAGGAAGAGACCATAGGGATGGGAGGAAGTGTCGCAGATTCAGGATGAAAGCATTTCATTTTAGCTGAGATCCCACTGCTGAGAATTTGATGGTTGACTTCAGTGCTAGTTGCTCTCTGTGTGTGCTTTAGTAGTCATAGTTACAATTTTGTGACTGAAGAAACAAAATATTGTCATTCAGGTGATACTCAGGTACTGGAAGGGACTGGCTTTTAAAATATTTCTTTTGTGCAGGGCCCCCCAAGTCTGGTGGGGGAAAGAGTGTATATTGAGCTTAGGGCAATTGGATTAGTAGGAGACTGCTGCTGAGTCAGAGGGTGTGAACTTAACTCTGGAAATGCTCTTGCTCTGCTCAAAAGGGGCTTTGCTGGCACCTTGAGGGAGACCCTTGGGTGAAGCTGAATCCTGAACACATTCCAGCGTTCTTGGCTGTTTAAAAGGCAAACTGGTTCTAGGTCCTATGACATGTGTTCAAGAGTTTTCGTACTGGTATTGCTTGGGGTCTTCTAGGTGTTACCCACAGATGTGAAAGATGAGATGGAGGGGGAAATATCCTATTTAAATGAAGTGGTTGTTATTTATAGCTAGCCCTGGATTGGTTGTCAGCTGCAGGCACCTAGGTTTGACTCTTAACTGTACCTTTAGAAAGGCAGTGTCCCCTTTCCATGCCAAGGGGACGTTGTCCCCTTGAAAGCACTTGCAAAGCAGTTAATACCTCATGCTAAAACAAGTAACTCAGATTGTATGACAAAGAGCATCCTTGTAGAAGCTCTAAAGTATAAAAGATGTGCTGAAAAACTTCTTTGGGTGCAGTAGTCTTAAATTGGATTAATCTTGGCCATATTTTGGTAACTTTAGTTTCTGTGGGCTTTCTGCTCTTTCATAGCAGAGCCCCTGAGAATACAGGCCACTTAAATAATATCAGTGGAAATTAACAGTTCCTTATAAACCTCAGCAGGCTTGTATTGGGTCTGGGGCAGAATGGATGCTTTATATAGCTATGGATGCCCTGTGGCATGCTTGCTTTTTCCTGAATACTGGGTACATGTGTTCTTACTGCAGAAGCTGATGTTGCAGGGAAGGTGAGCAAGATGAAATATGCTGCAGAAGTGGCACAGTTTGTCTGACTCCCTGAAACTGAGATGTCAATCCACCTCAGTTCTGCCAAAACAAGATGCAAGTGGCAGACCTTAGGAAGTCTTAGCTTGGCTCCTGTTCAGGCTTCCTGCAGCTGGAATGAGGAAGACATGAAGGGGAGATAACCATGGTGGGAAGGAAAGGGGAGTGCCTGAGACAAAGGGGAATGAGACATGGTGAGCCTCTAGGAAGAGAGGCAGTGGCTCACTGTGGCAAGCAGCTTTGTCTTGAAATCAAAAGAAGCTTTCCTTCAGGAGGAGATCACTTGATCCCTGGGGAGTTTCATCCACTCATCTTGCTCTTAACAGCTCACCATTTCACTAGCCCAGCTGCTCCTACCTTATTCCCCTTTGCCACTTCCCATTTGTCTGTAGACTCTCCTGATACTTGGCAGTGCACAGGCCCCATAGCAATGCTCACCTGGTTCAATAAACTAGTGGAATGAACCAAAATCTCACTTCTCATTTTGCCTTGTGTTTTCTCTTTTCCCTTCTCCTTCCTTCTCTTTCCTCCTCCTTCCTGCTCTTTCTCTGCTTCGCTTTCTTCTTCCTCGTTGCTTCCTCCCACCCTGCCCCTGCCATGCAGAACGGGTCTCTTCACGCCTGACCTCGCTTTTGAAGCCATAGTGAAAAAGCAGGTGCAGAAGTTGAAGGAGCCAAGTCTGAAGTGTGTGGATATGGTAGTGAGTGAGCTCACATCCACCATCAGAAAGTGTAGCGAAAAGGTAAAGAAACAAAAAATACAAAGAAAGGTCAATGCCCAGCGCCTTCCCACATACTTCCATGCTGTTTCTCCACACACACCCCAGGAACCCCAGAAAACCTAGTGAGAGAAAATGGATATAAAGATGTATCTAAAGGAGAACAGCAACCTGCATGTGTAAGAGCAGTTTAACAGTAGCCCAAGAGAAGCAGATGTCAGCTGATGGGCTCTTCAGCTTAGAAGTGAGCTGGGATCCAGTGGATTATTCTAGCATACCCTTTTCATCTGTCTGCCTCAGTGGCATTCACCTCAGTGTGGATCAAACCCTTTGCAAGCCCTGTTTGTTGTGCCACTGCCTGCGCGTTTGGAACTTCTTACTTGTTTGTTCTGGTACCCCCTTAGAAAATCCCAATACCCTAGAAAAAGAAAAAAAGCCAGAAAAAGACAGCATGAGTGGTCTGCAGATTTCATCTTGTCTGCAGAGCTATGTTGAGCAGTAGCATATACAAAATAACAGCTGATTAGAAGTTTCAGATGCAAGATGTTCTGCAAGAGATATTCAGAGTCAACAGAAGATTGCTGTCCCGAGAGGTTTGGGGAAAAGCTTTTCCAGACATTACACCCACTGCATCATTCCCCTACTGATCTCTTGCTCCATGGACTATGTTCACGGGGAGGTGGTGTGCAGACTTTTGTAGGCTAGCAGAGGGCAGCAAGAGGCGGAGAGGGAACTGTCCTGAGTGATGTGGAGGGGGTAGGATGCTGTGTGGAGGCTGGGGCAGGAGTGGGTTTGTCTCCCAGGCTGGCTTCCCCCAGGAGGGGGCACCATGTGCCTCCTTAAAAAGAGAGGCAGATGTGGTAATTAGTGTTAAACTTAGCAGTGAGGGGCCAGAAGCATGTCTGTGGCACAACAGAAATTTGTTCTGGAAACAGAGTTGGAAAGGGCTGTTTCGTGAGTTATTTTAGAACTTGAAAATTAGCATTCCCTTATTCCAGGGTTACAGCCAGACTCGCCAGTGTATACCCCTAAATTGGGAAGGAAGGGAAGATAAGAATTGATAGGAGTTCAGAGTGAAGGTGAGAGCTGAGCTGATGAGATCTAGTTGTACTGAAGTGGAGGTGAGCTCTATTCCTGTTAAGGAGACATCTTTGACATGCTCTGAGTTCTACCCAGTCTGTTTCTTGCCATCCTGCTGCTGCTAGATTGCTGTGGCAAGGCAGAATTACTCCTTTCCAGCCTGTTTCTCTTGTGGGTTTTTTATTTTGGTGGGTTTGCTTACACTGTTTTCTGTATCTGTCTGGAGATGTCTGCTCTGGAGTATCATGAAAACTCCAAGGGTGTTGAATTGAGTTTTTCTGTTGGACCATGTCAGGAGAGTGGCTGGACGTTCACTCACTCACTGTGGATTTTATTCTGTGACATGGTGGAGCACCCCGTGAGGATGTTCCAAGGTGATGCAACGAGGTATATCCTGTAAGGAGGGTGATAGTAACAGTGACGTTGTAGGAGACTAATGGCTGTAATAAAAGCTGGGAAGGCCAGGAAGGCAGATGTTAAATAGAGATGAGAAAGAACTGCCTGAATGAACATAACTAGCAATAGTACTGGCAAATAAAAGGAAGGTTTTTAGTAATGCTTAAAGTCAAATGCCTACATGTGAGAAGCTTAATCTTGCCTGTATCTCCCTCTGAAAGAGTAGAAGGTAACTACCATAGACCACTTTAGGATAGCAGCCAGCCTGAAATGGGTTCTGATGGGGCAAGACAAAGCGTAGTAACTGCACAGGGGCATCAGTTGATTTGCAATATTTGTCTTGCATGTTATAGCCCTAACTGCTTGATGTGGACAAGAGCATGTGCTATTAGAGGAGACATTTGGAAAAGGCTACTTTAGGACTGATGCTAATTGTAAGGTAATACCCAGCCCGCTGTGGTGTGGACTGATGGTGCATTTCAGATAACAAAACCAAACCTTTAAACTCACTAAAAGTCCTGCAAAGTTTCTTGAAAGGAAGAGTGCTTCGGCTAACACCTCTTGAATTAGCTTAGCAGTCCTGTAGCCTTGGTTTGTTGCTGTCCTGAACTATTGTGTGTTATTGTTTGTGTGCTGTCACAGTTATTCCATTTCACCCCAGATGGTGAAGAACTCGTTATTTGTGCAGTTGATAAGGCTGCATAGATGGAGTAATACAAGACTATTAATAAAGAACACAGAAGGAGAAAAACCCATCTGTTTGTTGCGCTACAGAAGTACAGCTTTCCTGTATGAAAAGAGATTTGCAGTTGACTATTTCTTGACTGTTAGACAAAGTTGAGGGCTGAAGAGAAGGTAGCAGTTAAGAGCTGTTCTGACTGGCCTGATTCTGAGCCTCTTCCAGTTGGTTAAATGGAGAGTAGCTCTGAAATCAACAGAAAGCTGGTGTAAGCATGTGAGCCCTTACATTTAGAAGGACAGTGTTCTAGCTAGTGTTTTTCCAAAAGTAGGAACCTTCTGTGCCAGACTGCACTGCAGCATCTCACGAGAGCAGGAACGTCTTGCAAGTCAGCAACCCTTCAGCTAAAAGTTGATCTTTGGTGTGCTGGCAAGGACTCCTGGAATCTGCAAAGAGGGGAACTAAAGAACATTAGGACAAATTGGTTTGTCCAAACAAGCTGTGAGCTTGTACTTTATTGAACAGGAAAATGCAGCTAAAACAGGATTGAAAACCCACTTGAGCTGGGACATGATCACAGGCTTGACAGACTTAGCCCCTTGGAGGGTCGCCTGCTCTCCTGTCTTTCAGAGTCATGGCATTTCTGGGTGCTGTTTGTACTGCTGGTGATAACTCCTTGCATGTTTCCTGGTGGTGTGACATCCTGTGGCTTGTCTGTGTCCTCTTTCCTTGCCCACCCTTGCTTCTCCTGTGCATGCTTGGGGTTGGAAGCTCATGCATGGGGATTGATGATGTCAATTTATTTTTGCACATGAACATTGCTGGATGACCTGGGTTCTGAATAAATCACAACTTGTTTTGCACTGTGTGTGCCTTTGGACTGGTTGGGAGTGGGGTGGGGGGAAGGTTTGATGTGTTTGTTTTTCATTTGACTGTTGTGTTTTTTTAATTTGAAGCAAAGAAGCTGAGACTTGCTTAGAGGTTTTCCAACTTCCTGTTTTTTTGTTTTAATGTAACTTGCCCATCTATCCTTTGCCAACCCCCCAAAGGAAACAGGAAGCTTTGCCTGTGTGTCTCTGAAGCAACCAGCTGCCTGAACCATAACGATCATGGAGAACACCCAGTTTGTGCTTTCAAGACAATGTGGTGGTGGGGAACACTAATTACACTTGTTCTCTCCTGCCTCTGTAGGGTCATAGGTGTTCCAGACATGCCACATATTTGAAAATAGGCAGTGACAAAGCTAGTCCTCAATTTCAGTTCCAGTCTATTGCAGCTTGCTTGGCTGCAAGGGTGCTGAAAGGGTTTGAGACTATTTGTAGTCAGATGTTAGGAACATCGTTGCTGGCTAGTGTAGGATCTGTGTTCCAGTAGTGATGCTGCATGCTTTGAGCTAGTTCCATTTAGCATGTTATAGTTGCTTATGTACACAGAACAAAAGGCCAAAATGGTTTAAGAACAATCTGTCATGTAAATTGGAGGAACAAAACAAATGCAGTACAGATCTTGGGCAAATAAGATTTTTTTTTTATGCACCTTTTTGAGGGGATATAAAAGACATATTAGGAAATGCTGTTTGACATTAGAGTCAAATTGGAGGTAATATTAAAAGAAAAATGAGGAGGAAATTATTTCACAGGGTGTAGGCAAAGTGGGGAAGAAAGGGATAGATCCTTGGTCTAGAGGATTAGTTTTATTTGCTGTGCTGGGCCTGACCTGGGAAACATAAAGTTACTGCTGTTGAAGGCTTATGAACCTTGGCCAGTAGGTGGGTGCTGTGTGAAACCCAGAGGGATTTAAGGGTGCTCATTTTGTAAGTTTCTCATGTATGATCTCAGTAGGTATCTTTCCTTTGAACCACAGCTAGTAAAGTCCTTCTGCTTCTCTGTCTGGCAGGAAAGGATTCCCTCCTAAGCAACGTGGCAAGAAGTGTGGTGTAGGTGTGATGTGAATAATAGACCTCAGCTATGTAATCCTGCCCCAACACTGGTAGAGAGTTGGCAGAAGCAACTGGATGCCTGGAGCACAGTGTTTGTTGAAGGCATACCCCCTTGAGTCGGTCAGATCCTCTGTGCTTGCAGATGTTGCTGGAGAAGGCCAGATACTTTTACTTAGTACCTCAGCAAATGGGGATTGAAATCCCCTCCACTTCCCAGGGAGACTTCCCATAGGATTTAGCAGGTTGTAGCAACAGGCCATTTGCCTACTTAGCCTACCACAATAAGATGCTGAACTTCTAGAGAAACGGTTCACTTTTATGGTAAAAACCCAGCAAGTAACAAGCAGTACCTTTACATCTGGGGTTTGTCGAGAGCGTCATGCCAGGAAGGAGGTGGTGGGTTTAGAGCAGGTGACTGGTGAGGCAGAAAGGTTGCTGCAAGAGTGAAAAGGGCTTTTCTCTGAAGCCCAAAGCAAGAGGGAATGACCTTTGCCCCCCAACAGACCTGCAGGAACTTGGAAAAATCTGTCTGTAAGTCCAGCTTTTTAGAACTTCATTTGAGAATATCTGACTGCAGGGTATACGTATGCATGCTTACATGTGGGGGGCTGCTGCCCCCTTTATACCTCCCTTTCCCATGTGCACGTGTGTTCTTTCTCCTGCAGCTCAGCCAGTACCCTCATCTGCGTGAGGAGATGGAGAGGATTGTTACTACTCACATCCGTGAGAGAGAAGGCAGGACCAAAGATCAGGTAGGGCATCAGTAGTATGTGTAAGAGGGAGATCGGGTGGGATGGCAGACGCCTTTGAAGGGACAGTCTAGGCTGGAGGGGCCTGCACCAAGGGGTGTGTGGTTGCGGAGGGCTGATCAGATGAACAATGTACAGGGCTCTGCCCCTGGCTGTTAGCAGCGTCAGTCGCTAATGTCTGTCTTGCTCTGTGCCTCTGTTTGGCAGGTCATGCTTCTAATAGACATCGAGCTGGCTTATATGAACACAAACCATGAGGATTTCATTGGTTTTGCCAAGTAAGTACCCACATCCTATTGCTTCGTCTTCTCTGCATGTGTTTCCTGTGGCTCTGTCCTACAGCTGCTCCAGTAAATGGGTTGCAAAGGCCCCAGTGCAGATGCTGTGGTCCCTGAGTATGATTCAGCTCTCAGTATTGCTTCTTTTTCAGTGGTTCTGTATTGCAAGACTGGGGAGGAAAATAGGAATGTGTAAAAGGGGGAGTTAGAGTATTAGGGTTGTGTCGGGGGGCGGGGAGAAAAGTGGAAGCAGTGGAGGGTTAGTGACCTGAGCATGGTTCAGGTGGGAGTGAGAAGACCAGCAGACCAGGCTGAGAGAGCAGGTGGAAATAGATGGGGTTACCAAGGCTTAGAAGCCAGTGGTGAGGGGCATGAAGTCCCTGAAGCAGCTGTCTGATGGGAGCAGGATTCAGGCCATGAAGAAGAGCCTGAGGGGTTTTGAATGTCTCTGCTGTTGTTTGCAGTGCTCAGCAGAGGAGCAGCCAGATGAGCAAGAAGAAGGCAGCTGGCAACCAGGTAGGCCAAGTTCCATCTCCTTCACTGCTGCAAGAAGGACATGTTTGCTACCTGGAAGCTACCAGGTGGACAAGTGCTGGGCTGGTTGCAGCAGTGCTCTAAGTTTTGGGTCTTTTACTCATCAAACTTTGTTTATACCTGAAGGATAGTGTTTTAGGCTCACTGCAATCAGAAAGAACTAAGCATGTAGCAGCATTGTAGAAAAGGTGTTGTAGAGGGAGATGGATACTTGATAATTGAGGTCTGGTCTTGCTTTTGTAGTAGAAATCCTTGTTAATGTTGTGTAAATCACTGTTTGTTCAGCCCCTTCACCAGCTGTGCTAACTATTCTGTTGAGGTGAGGGCTACAAAGAATAGGTCTGAACTGTTACAGTACAGAATTTTCTTGTCTAGTTGTCTTTCCCATTAGTGGTACCTACTTTCTGGAAGGGGATTTCAAGAGAGTTCATGGACTCTCTTCTGGGAAAACTTCACTGGAAATACTTAAATCTCTGTACAGGGAGACAATGGGTGATTATAGCCATGGTTGCACTGAGTATGTACGAGAACACACCCATGGGAGAAGACAGCAGTGGAGAGGAGGAGTTCCCTTATTCCTGCAGAAACTGTAAAGAGTGTACGTACAATTAAAAAGGGGCTAATGACGTTTTCTCCCAGGTTTGCTGGGGACAGGGCAAGGCTGTCTAGGCTAGAAGACCTTGGAGAAACAAAGCCTTACAAGCAGCTTCATAGAGAATGGAAGCAAATGCTTTTGCGTAGCCTTTTTAAAGACGTTCTCTGCTGACATCCATCCTCTTTATAAGATGTTTGACCACCTTTCCCTGCACATAAACATGCAGACTGTTTCAGTACTGTTGGCAGGCAGGTAGGTCAGCAGGTTGGGCTGGCCAACCATCCATTTCATGGGATCTCATCGCATCTGTAGGGTACTCCATCCTCTGCAGTGTACCTTACGGAAGAGCTGAGTGTAGGAGAGTGCAAAGGGCAAACTCTGGATCTACCTGTAAAGTGCTTTGGCTTTCCATTAGCAGACTTTATTTTGGGATGGGGGTTGTGTTTGTTAACACCTGGGGTAAAAGATTTGGTACCAGCTTCCAATTTATTTTATTTTATTTTTGAGCCTCTCTTCTCCTGCTCCAGCTTTCCTAGTAACAATCTCTCCTCTCTTTGCTCCTCTCCTGCTCTCTGCTCTGCTGCTGTTGCTATGGTTCCCCTTTGCAGGATGAGATCCTGGTGAGTAGAAGGCCACTCAGCAGGGTGTGCTAACGAACATTAATGTTGCATCTGGGAAGGCAAGAACAGTGCATAGACAAATTATTCCCTCTGATTATGCTGCTGAATGGGGAGAGGAGGGCAGCTGGCACTAGACAGGTGAAGCAGGAATGAGGTGAAAAAGGTAGTATGTTGAGGAAAAATTCACAACTGCTGGTACATCTTGTGAGTGGGTGGAGATAAAAAGCAGTAATCCAAGGATGTGTGGTTCCGTTTCACTGCCCCCTCCTGTCCACATAGAGAATAGGACTGTCTCGAGCTTAATAGTAGGTATGAGTTGAAGATCCAATGTGCCTACATTTACCTTTATAGGGTAAACTGACAAGTAAAAGGATTGTGTACCTATATGGTAGGCTGTTCACACAGTGCAGCTTGCTAATACGCAGTGCAGTTGTATGGTTTTTCAGTGCCAGGTCACTTTCAGCAAGCGCATCCATACAACAAGGTGCACATACATAAAGCATGCAGATGGTTTTGGGTGTTAACACTGCAGTAATACACACAAAAGCTAATGCATTTAAGAAGACACACATACTTACATTTGATTACTGCATGTGTGAGGCTCTCAATGGGCACTTCGTGAATTCAAGTTCTATAGAGAGTAATAGCCTGGCTTCTTTACTGACTAAACTTAAAGGAACTTGTTTTGCCCTAAATTAATATGACTACTCCAATACCTGTGTATGCTGAAGTCTGGGGTACTAATTCCAGATGCACCATTTTGTTCTGTTATACTTAGAGTCTTCTTTTTACTAAACTCAATTCTTTCTGGGTTGCTTGCCCATCTCTTCTTGAACTGGTTCCCCCCACCCCTGAGTTGGGTGAAGCACTCCACACATGCAGAGTGCTGACAGGTGTGCTGGTGTCCTGATTTTCTCTAGGCATGGCCTTTTCTGGGTGTGTTGCTGTGATCTGGTGCTTGTAGGTTGGTCCAGTGTCTGAGGAACTCTTGATGCAGTTCTTCCTGCATCTCTTGGCAGAGGGTATAATGCACAGCACTGCCAGGTTCCTTCCTGCGTCCTTTTTATTCTTATTCCTGGCCCTTTTGAGGCAGAGACCTTCACTGGCCGGTTGAGTGGGGGGCTCTTCTGGCAGTAGCAGAGAGCACGGTGTTCCTTGTCTTTCCATACTACTCTGTGTGTAGGGATACCCTCTGGTCATTCCTCTGTCGTCTAAGGCCAGGCTTTTAGGGCCCTTGTTAATGCTCACTGCTTCCACTCCCTTAGGTCATCCGAAAGGGCTGGCTCACCATCAACAACATTGGGATCATGAAGGGTGGCTCCAAGGAGTACTGGTTTGTCCTGACAGCAGAGAACCTCTCCTGGTACAAGGATGATGAGGTGAGTAGCTCAACTCTGCAACTTGAGTCTCAGGCATCTGATGGGGATAAGGCCTTCATTTCACTGGCTGTTACAGATATGTCTTCTGAGTATGGCCTGCAGCTTGTGACACAAGCTGAAACTCTTTGAGCTGGGTTCCCTGTGGTCTCAGCACTGCTGAGCATTTCTGAATTGATGTGAACATGGCTTTTTTAATGCACAAGGAGTAAAATCTATGCTTGAAGCCCTGGCTCAGCACAAAGTTGACAGATGCTTGTGATGAATTTGACCTTCATTTGTCTTGCTGTGGCAGCTGTAATCAAGGGTATGATGAGTTTGTTCCAAGATATGGACTTTTTGGTATTTGTGGGGCAGTCATGATGAGTTTCCTGGAGGAGCGTGGCAGAGGCTTTCATGCATCTCTCCTAGTCACAAGAAAAAAGCTATCACCTTTCTGAGCATAGCAACAGGAGCTGTGGACCTGATGCTGCAGCTCAGGTGCTGGCTCCTTCTGACTTCGAGTAAATTACTTAATCTCTCTAGGCATCAGTTGTTGAACCTGCAAAGCAGGAATGTCTTTTTAATGTTTCTATACTGAGCATGCCAGTTAACACATTATTTGTAAAACTGTTTGACTTGTGAATGTTTAGAGTACTGCTGATCAAAAGTACAGTGATGTGTGGAATATCACTCATTGGAACATGGACTTGCTCTGCAGAGTTGCTTGAAAATCTTCAATATTAGGAATTCTAGCAATATGCTGTGGTGTCTTTCTGCTTCAGTGGGAAATTATATAAGCAGATAGATTTGTGCCAGATGAAACTATCATTGTCACCAGTGTGTTGCTTCACGTGAAAGAAAAAGGTAGATAATTGTCTCTTCTGAATACTTCAAAAAGAAAGAGTAGCTGGATGGTTTTGGTAAGGACATGATCGAAAGGGTTATCCCCGCTCAGTGATGGGGGATGAAAAATGCCTGGTATGATGTAGTCACGCATTCCGAGTTGATCGGGGTTGCTGATTACAAATAAACAAACTGCTCTGCCTCCTGTTGTGGTCTGTGTCCCTCAGGTGTTCTGCAGCACACCAGTAGTGTGTCTGGGAGCTGCAGCTAGGCCTGGCTTCTTGTCTAGCTTGTATCAGTGAGCCTATTTCATTCTCAGCAGGTGGAAATGATGACAAATACAGTGATGAATCAGCCTCTAAATATCACTTTCTGCATGGAGACTGCTGCTGTGCTGCTATGGATGAGCAGGCAGCAATTTTCTAATTAAAGAACCAGGCATTGAAATGTCTTTCACTAAACCAGTGTGTTTCTGCTATAAGACCCCTGCCCTTTGTATTCAGAGTTGCGTGGGGAGGCTTCACTTTCCTCTAGGTTGCATATGCAGGTCGAGTGGTTATAAACATCAAGTAGTTTAATCAAAGCCAGCTGCTACATCTGTATTAGAGATGATCAGAACTCCCTGTTCTTCCTGGGGGAATGGGAGGGAGGGCTGCAGTGGGGATGTATAAACTGTTGATAAATTCCATTTGCCTAGGGTAGGGGATTGGACCTCTCTTCCCTCCTGAGGCAGTGCAGCCTCAGGGTCAATAGCAACTGGAGGTCTGCACCATTTACCTTCTGCATAACAAGAGGTAGAGCTGCCTAATGAAAACAGTTCCCCAGCAGCCTTGGTCCCTTAAACTTGGGAGAACCAGCGCTGATGGGGTCTGAGCTGCCTCTGAGAAAGGAGCCTTTGTCTTCAGTGGAGTGGGAGCAGAGGGGGGGGGTGTGTGTGTGAAGGAAGGTTTTTATTTGCTTCCTCCCCAAGTTCTACTCCTTGATCACTGGCTGTGGTGAGGGAGAAAGGAAGCAGTGTCCACCTGGACTCTCTAGCTGAGTCAGGCTAAAGGTTGGTGCATTTGAGGGGTAGCTTGGAGAGCCTTGAGCATGGGGATTCCCACCCCAAACCTCAGTCAGGCATGGAGCTGGCTCCATCCTGAAGAGTTGTCTGCAGTGCAAGATCCTCTGCCAGACAGCATTATCTTTGCATGTCTGGCGCAGAGCTCTGCTTCTCCACCAATTCAGGAGGACTCGTGTCCTCTACAGCTCCTGAAATGTTCTCCTGTGTTTTTTAAAGGCTGTACACCATGATCTTTCTTGATCTAAGCTCTGTGAGGAAGGGGGAAGCTTTGTCTGCCCCACCCTGCACTTCTGTGGGCTCTCTTGTCCCAGTTCCTCTGTGTGCTGGCAGCTTTCCAGAGGGAGCAAGGATGGAGCAGAATCAGTCGTGTGGATGGAAGTGCTAGTGGCAGAGCTGTGGGCAATGCTGGGGGAAGGAGCAGGGTGAGAAGGTGTGTGTCAGGGTGAGGGTGAAGGCTAGGCTAGCAGCTCTGGAGCTGGACGAGTGCTGGCACAGCCTGTCCCTGCCCTGCTCTGCAAACCAGGACCCAGAGTCTGCTGAATGAAGACATCTGGACCCCATTAGTGAAATACCAGTCTTTCCGCAGCGCTGGCTTGTTTTTCCTCTGCTTCTGAAGAAAGGAACTGGAACTTAAAATGTCTTAAAGGGCCCATCATTGCATGTTAGCAGGGATGTATGGCTGTGGATGCTCTAGAGGGGCCTGAAGGAGTGTGCTGGGGATTGGGAGGGGAAGGAAAGAGCAGGCCAGGCGGGGGTGGAATGTTGGCTCCCCACTCTGCCTTGCTGCCAAGACCATGTGTGTGTGCTCCTGGGATCTCTGTTTTTCTTCCTGTCTCCTTTCAATGAGTCAGCTGCTGGCCCCATGGCAAGCGGCCCCACAGAAGGCTGGCCTCCCAAGACCTGGAGACCCCCCGAGGTACCTGCACCTCCTGGACCTGTGGGATTATGCTGCAGGCCAGTGGTGGGAGGGAGAGGTGAGGACAAGCCTGCTTTGGCTGCTGTCGATACATAATGTGAGATTTCCTTGCTTAGGGAGGCCCCAGTGTCCCTAGGGCTGGATCAGCAGCACAGCACACTGTCTTAACTGCTCAGCGAGCACCACAGTGGACGTGATATAAGAACTTGATTTGAACAGTCCTTCTGCCCAAATCCCGTATGAAATGCACAGTGCCCTGCAGGGCTTTCCCTCCTGCTGCAAGAGAGGGTCTAAGCTGGGCTAGAGCTGCTGGTGATGGGGCCCTTGTAGGCGAGATGCAGTGAGCACTGTGCTCGGTGGGTGCTATTTGTAAAGCTTACTGCCTGCTGGAGGAGACCCCTGCGTTCTGCTCTGCAAGGGTGGCTGTTTCTGCTGGAGTGCCTGTGACTGTGCTGGTGTGTGCCAGAGTGTTTGCACAGCTGGGTAGATGGATATATCTCCTGCTTCCTTTGGGAATTTGTGTGACTGTACAATAGAGATGGGACCGTCTGTCCTTAGGTAAATCACATACTGGAAATCTGGGGTTTGTAAGAACAGGCGACTACAGAATATGGCCTTTACTTGCTTGTGTGAAAGCGTTCGTGTGTTGCATGCAATGTCAGTGCATTTGAGTCCTGTGTATGTACAGGAGGGGTGGGCACTGAGTTTTAGGTACTTTCAGGTGTGTTGGGGGGAAATTGTGCTTCATATTCTCTATCCATCATGTTGATTCCTGTTGCATCAGTTGTGCTTGAGCTCTTTCCTCTGTCTTCATGCCTTCTCTTTTGCTCGAAGTACAAAAGTACTCTCTCCTGTCCTGGGGAAGATGTGTCCTTAATTGACAGTCATTAGATAGCTGCTTATTCTGTACCTGTCAATGTCTTGTACCCAATTCTAGTTTAAAAATAAATACATTGATAAATACTGAGATTGTTACCCCACAGCACAGACATGCGCTCCCCCTGTTATTCCTCCCCCACTCTGCAGTCTGGGTCTTTGAGGCTCAGCTGGTAGAAATCATTTTGTCTTGCTCTGATCCCCATGAGTTGTCAGAAACTTGCTGTGATGGGTCTGACTGCAGCCAGGTTTTTGTATCCAGCTGGTTTAAAGAACATAGGAGCTGGTTTAAAGACCGTAGAGCATCTGCTCTGAGGTTTTTCCTCACCTGCTTTCACACTGCTCTCAGGTGCTCTCTGGAGCATGTTCCTGCTCTTTTCATCCTCTGTGGAGCTCCTTTGTTCATTGGCTCATCTTTTTTCACAAGTGCATGTTTTCACATAGATAATATCTTAGTCCTCACTTATGCTTTCACTCACTTTCTCTTCTTTTTCCAGGCAAACAACTTCCAGAGCATCGAAGCCTCCACTTTTAAATACTTTCTGGGTTTTCCTTTATAATAATGACCAGCAGTTTCTAGGATGTGAAATCCCCTTTCTCCAGTCACCTTTCTGTGCTTGATCCTGCCTTCTCAAATAGCAAAGCCCAGTGCAGTTGTAGCTCTGCTAGGCCTACGCATCTATCTCTGCATTTTATGGCAGAGTTTAGCGTGTGAAACACAAGCCATGCTGAACACAGCTACCCCTGGGACAAGTGCATGAAGCTGAAAGAAATAAGGAGGGGATGAGAGAGATGGAGGAGGAGTAAGAGGGTTATGAGTAGGCTGATGAACAGGCAGGTGAAAGTGATCATCAAGCATGGCTCCAAATGGTTATATCCTCCCAGGCTGAGGGATGAGTGACCTTTGCATGCAGCTGTCCCCGCAGCCCACCCTCTCCAAGCATGCTCCTCTGCTGTGCAGGTGTTGCCGTCTCTGTGCAGCACTGGCAGTGTGTGGTGTATCCCAGCACAGCCTAACCAATGTGCAGACTACTGTACAATCTTGTAGTCCTGAACAGGTAGTCTGAACACTGGGCAGACGGAGTGGAGCCTCTGCGATCTGCTCTCGGGCTATCAGCAGCTCATTAGTCCTTTCCCCTCCCTGCTTTTGGGATGGGGTCTCAGGGGCAGAGATGGGGTGAAAGAAGTCCAAGTCTTGATTGAAAAAACATCTTCCTCTGGCAGCTGGGAAGAGGAAATATTGCTGTCTGCAGGCTTCCAATTTGGAGCAAGCTTCCACACTCCTTCCTCTTCCAGTGCTGGTGTCAGGCTGGTACCTGGTTTCCACCTGGGGTATGCTGCACCTTTTTAGAAAGAGAACAAAAGAAAAAAATCAGTTACTCCTGTTTGAGAAGGAAATGCTGTGAAGTTTTGGCTGTCACCCAGGTGTGCAGAAGTTGTTGCTTCATTCAACTCCTTTTCTTCCCTGTGGAGCTGTAAGGGAGGATTTCCAGGCCCCACACACCCTCGTCTCCTTTTGCCCACTGCTGTCCTGTAGATCAGCCCTTTGCCTGGGGTCCAGAGCAAAGCTCAAACAGGACCAGCCGTGGCTTCCAAGTCCTCAAAAGGGTCCTTTGACCTGCCTTGGCCAGTTGCCTTTGCAGCTCACCTCTGGCTACTGTAGGAGCAATCTGCATCCCCTCTTTTTCTCCCCCCACTACGTCTGGCATGGCTGAGCCTCCCTCCCTCTTCTGCTTTTTGCTCCCTCCCTTCTTGCTTCCCTTCTGTCCTTCTGCCTCAATTGACGTGGCAGTGGAAAGCTAACTAGACTCGGGGGAGGAGCTTGCCGGCTGCTGGGAAGGCTGGAGGCTGGCAGGGAGCGAGCCAGCTGATGGACAGGGTTACGCAGGGGAAAGGAAGGTTCCCTACCCCACATGGAAACTTGAGGAATGCTGCTGTCGCTTTCTGTGGCGCTTGGCTCCCATGTAACGATTCCAGATGTTAGCCCTAGCCTGTGCGGTTTGCTCCCTCTCTCCCTGGTGCTGCAGGGATAAAGAGGGCTTTATGTACGCCGCGCTTCTCCCTTCCAGCATCTCCTTCTCTTGTATGCATGCTGGTGGATGGTGAAGGTTTGTGGCCAAAAATACAAACACCCAGAACACTCCCACTTTGGCTCTAACCATGCACTGAGGAAGGGTAACCAGCCCTCTCCTTTTCCCAGAGGTGTGCAACACTTTGCATGTGTGTTGCTCTCTGCCTCATCAAAGCAAGTCGAATACTCGGGGAGGGTTCATTGCTGCCCTGGCACAGGGACAGGGTGGGCAGGGATGAGAGCTTATCCTTTGTAAAGGCTGGTGGGCATTGCTGTGACCTCAGAGGGGTCGTGACAGTGGAGTTTTGAGCACTGTAGTCTCTCCTAAACTACTCGGTTTCTGCCTGTGCTTTCTCATACATTGTCTGATGGCTTCCTAGGGTTGCACTTAGCTGCATAGTTAACTTTGCACATTATTTCAGCTGATGTAAATAAAAATCTTTACTTTTGGGAAGGTGAGTTGATTAGCACTGCTGTGCTGACTAAGCCAACAGTAATGGTTGTGATTAATAACATGAATCTAGGCCTAGTGTCTACGGAGCTTTTGAACTGAATCAGCTTAAAACCTTAGGATGTGTTGTTTAAGTTAAACCAATGCAGCTTTCTGATGTAAGCAAGCCACTACAGCTGCTTTGCAGCTTGGAGCAGTGGTTGCGGTGTCCAGTAAATTTTGCTCCAAGGGTAAAAGTGATACAGGTAGGCTCTGTTTTGGAAAGATGGTCTTGAGATGCACGTATGTTCTGGGGTGTCTAGGGCTTCCTGGAAGAATCACTTCTCAGAAATTCAGTTCTTCTAATATGCGTTTTCTTTGCAAAGACAAGAAGCAGAAAGCAGTTAGTAACATCTTGCTTGGAGGGTGGGGTTCAACTTAAAATACTTCTCTAACTTGCTTTCGAATACTCCAGACTGTTTTTCAGAGACTTCCTCCTAATAATCTTGTAGCATGCATCTATTCATGCAGTGTGTTTATTATCAATTATGATGTTAATGTTTTTCCATTTGCGTGGAGTTCCCAAAATGCTGTGCATGTGTTTAACACAAATAATTTGACTGAAACTCCAGTCATCTCTGGGGCAGGTGTGTTTACCCTTAGCACTTTACATCTTACAAGAAGAAAGGAGATTAAGAGGTTTAAGCAAGATTAATTTCTCCTAATTTCACACAGCCACCAATTAAAACAATGGCAATGCTCTTTCTCCCATATCTACAGACCCTTGTCTGTGCAAAAGGAGGTGTTTGTCATAACAGCTACAGGGAAACCTTTAATTAGTTTATTTGTGCTCCAAATGCAAACTGAGACTTAATAATTCTGCCAATTACTTTCTTGTACTGCGAGTGCCAATTTCCAACCTTAGGGGAGCCCACACATGCATCTGTCGGCTTCGTTCCTCATCTATCCAAGAGTAGGAAAATTTAACTTGCTGTTGAGGCAGTCCACTTGAATGGAGGAAGTGCTTTGAGTCAGGCTGGCTTGCTGCCTGCTGAATTTTGTGAACTTCTTGTGGGTTATTACCTACAGGATAGCAACAAATAATTCAGATGATAGTGTAAACCATTGCTATCTCTGGCCAAAGCCAAACTCCAGAATTTTGCCACAATAGAGGTGTGTAGCTACAGTAATGATGTTGCAACATCAAGCTGCAACTGCAGCATCCCTTTTTTTTTTCTAGCTATTGTGCATCACACCCCACAACTGGAATGGCTAACAGCTCCTGGTCTCCTTCCCAGCCATGTGTATATTCTTTCTCTGGTGGATGCAAAGTACAGAGCCATATGGCTGTATCTGCACTGTGGTGGGGGTGGGGGAATAATCCTCTGGCACTTATCCTGCCTGTGCAGGGAGCTTGCAGTCCTCTCTGCAGTTCTCTATGCAAGCAGTGTGACTCCTGCTGGGAGCAGCAGCCCTGATTAGGGGTAGCTTGCCCCATGCCTACAACATTCCCTAGCCAACACTGAGTATCCATGTTCCCTTTTGTACGGCCAGTCTGAGTGCTGCTGCCTTCACGACCTCTCCCTGGCCTTGTGGCTCTACAGATTAACTTGCAGCCAATGTGCACATTTTGCATAACACATACTCGGATGCTGAGAGGCAGAGTTTTGCCTGATTTTTTTTTTTTTTTCCCCTTCTTATAGACGAGGGGAGATACCTTATGAGCAACATAAGCCTCTTGGGATCACACTGAGGGCTTTGAATATAGTATTTCACAAACTACTTTCCTGT
>Ga0181612_161307_pt1 | contig 19797 bp, 13 predicted proteins | sample HoacroProtozoa21_FD_119630 | JGI IMG/M metagenome (GOLD analysis project Ga0181612, IMG submission 119630) | Hoatzin crop microbial communities from Cojedes, Venezuel. Combined Assembly of Gp0051906, Gp0051904, Gp0051908 | reverse complement strand
TAATGATTGTTCTTGTTGAAGGCATGGCGTGCCTTTTCCGTTATGTTCCCATAGTTGAAGTCCGCTGTCATCATATCCTCGATTTTATCATTAAGGTTATTGATGTCCTTTGGCTTGAATGTCATTCCCGACACGTTTTCCTCTATCAGTTCTGGTATTCCGCCTATGTCGGCTCCAAGCACCGGAGTGCCGAGGCACAGCGACTCAATCACAGCGAGCGGATTGTTCTCGTATGTTTCGGAAGGCATGACGGCAAACCGTGCCCTTCCCACTATTTCTTTCACCTTGTCCCATTTCTGGAATCCCATCAGGGATATGTTGTTTCCTGCCATGTTCTTTATTTGGTCCATCAATGGCCCATCGCCCACTATCACCAGTCTTTTCTTGCTGATGTTGGCGGCTTCTATCAGTGACAAGACACCTTTTTCTCTTGACAACCGTCCCACGTAGCAGAAATAATCATCCCGTTCTTTCGAGATATCCTTAGGCAGTTTATCTGTGTCGATGAAATTGTGAATGGTGTAAAGTTTGTTCTTGTCCCATCCTGCCTGTGTCATTTTGCTTTGCATGAAACAACTTGGGCAGATGAAGGCGTCGGTGCTGTTCTGCAGTGCCTTCTTGTTCCATTTCTCCGCTTCAAGAAACGCCATAATGCTTGCTGGCAATGAATTTTTCATGCATGCATATCTCACGACGTTCCATTTGGCGTTGAAGCATTTCTCGCAGATGTCGTTGCCGTTCCTAAGACAGTCGTATCTTGGGCAAATCAATTTGCAGTCGTGTATTGTCCATACCACCCTGACGCCTTTCTTCTTGGCTATGCTTGCGATTACTGGCGACAGTTGGCTGTGGATATTGTTGAGATGCACTACATCGGGTTTGAACTCATCTATCAAGGCTGTGAAGTTCCTCTTCACTTCGTTGTCACCGAAAGTTCTCAAAGCCGCCTTTATCTTGCCTTTTCCTCCGTTGAAATCCACTTGTGACGGAAAGAAACTGCTCCATGGAGAAGTCAAGTTCTGAGGATGCTGCATGGCGAACACGGCTGTGTCGTGCCCGTTTTCCTTGAGCAATTGTTCGAGGTTGATGGCATAAATGCAATCACCTCCTCGCGGATAATAGAATTTGTTTGCAATCAGAACTTTCATGACATGAGGCAATCTTTTATTATTGACCTTGATTCAATCCTTTCCATATTGAGCAAGTCGTCAACCTTTTCGTAGTCTATGTTTTCCGTTGGCATGGTGAAATCGTTGTAGTCGTGCAGGATGCGGTTTTGCAGTCCTGTGGATTGCAGCAGTCCGATATTGCGCCCTTCGGTTTTGTTTGACGGCAGGCACTCCGCAAACAAGCGTTTGAAAATAATGGCGAAGACTGTGCCGTGGAATGAGTCGGTGACCATTACTGATGAGTTCTTTATGTATCCAAGGAACCTTTCTGGAGATGGCAACCCTACGAATTTCCCGCCTCTTGACATCTGGTGCAATGACGGAGAAACCCTGATGAGAGGCATGTTCAAAGTCTTAGCCAACCGTTTGGCGTAAGTGTCCATTTCCTCGTTCTTGTGAAGTTGGTAGATGAGCACGTATTTCCCTTCTGGCACATTCCTGGTGTCGGCAAATTCATCCCATTGGCTTGGCGTCAACAGAAGGGTAGGGTCGAGAACCTGTCTGCATCCGTTTATTCCCATTTGCGCAATGATGTCTATGGCCTTCTTTTCCCTTACCGTTATCGTATCATATTCAGAAAGCAGGTTTCTGATATCAGTTTTATCGCTTTCTTTGATTCCTGACTTTCCGAAACTTGCTGCCAAGGCTATCTTCTTGCAATCGTGTCCAACGAATTCAAGGAAATACGCCCTGTCGTAATCAACCGTTCCAACGGGTCCCCACACCTGGTCGCTTCCGGTGATGAATATATCGCCTTTTATTTCTTTCAGTTTCTGCCCATTTACCGTCGGTGTCGTTTTCAGGAGTCTTTTCCTCATCTTCTCGAATTTCCAATCGGTAATCTTCTCCATCGGAAATCTCATCAATACATAAACGGCTTTCCTCAATCCCTTGTTCCATTTGCTTTTTCTTGACGCATCGGCTATTGTTGCTGCCATGCCGGTCTCGTCCTTTCGCCTGTAGTCAATGATTTCAACGGAATCTTCTGGACAAAGTTCTTCCAGCGCCTTGCATGTGGCGAAAGACTGCAAGAGAGAACCATAGTTGTTGACGGCATGTCTTGTTATTATCTTGATAGAAGCCATTTCAGAAAATCAATGAAGTATTAAGTTTCTCAGGTCGGGAATGATTTTGTTTGCTGCCCTATATAGCAGATATGGAACATTAGGCATCTTGCCGAGTATGCCTTCAAGAACCCGTGTTTGCAATGTTTCGCATTTTCCGGCAATGATGACCTTGCGTTTGCATTCACCTTTCCTGAAGAAATCCACCATTTGTCTTTTTCTACTTATGTCCTTCAAGTCGAGTGCCGGTTTGGCTTCGTTGAACGTCAGTTGCTTGTTTTTCAGCATTCCGCATCCTTTTATCATTTCTGCGCCGCGCAAAGAATGGGTGATGACAAGCGTTTCACCGAGGTCGTTCTCTTTCCTTATATCCCATGGGTCCATAAGAGATATGTCGGCTCCGTAGTCTTTGCCGAAGGGGTCGCCGCATACCTTGCATCCTGGCACGGTCCAAAGCCTTCGTCCGAAAGGAATGGTTGCTGCCTTGTTCCATCGCATCTTCTTGCCGTTTATGGCCACTTGCCCTGGCCAGCCCTCACCGCGGTACCTGATGCTGTCGTTGCCGTTATTGCCGATAGATGTCCCCATTACTTTCGCCATAAACCTTGTGGATTGTATCGTCTTCTGCTGTTTGCAGAATATGCACACCTTTATTAAGTCTTTATGCTTGTTTCCGATGGCATTTTCGATAGCCCTCAACTGGCATGCGGTTCCAACCGCCATCAGCCTGTCGGCGTTATCCGTCTGCTTTATGTTGCGGCACATCATGACAGAATGGTAGATGGAGTTTGGAATCTGGTTGATTTCATCCATCTTGTCCTTTGTGAAAAGATGTCCCTCTGCGTATGGGAAATCATTGGTGCTTATCAAAGAATAGACGCCGTCCACTTTGTCGTTGGCCAATGCGTCGTGAATCAATGTCCTCGCTACACCGCCAGATGACGCCTTTCGGCGTATGCTGTCGTTGTCGTTCCAGCACAAGAAATAACCCTTGTTGCTGAGATCGTCGAAATAGTCGGGATTATGATGATTGTATGATGCAGGACATGTCTTTACGCATAGTCCGCACATCACGCATTTTTCGTTGTCAATGTTTATATGGGAAAGTTTGTTTCCTATGCTTTCAAAACTTATGGCTCCTTTAGGACATATCGGCTGACAGATTCCGCATTGTTGGCACAAGGCGTAGTCAAAAGTGATATTATTGTCCTTGAGTTGGAGCATAAGCCTTGAGAGTTTATTTCTTTATTTTCGAGTAGAATTTCGTGAACAGTTGTTTTGGTGTTTTGTCTGTGAAAAACACCTCCATGCAATTCATGTCGCCTACCGACAGGATATAATCATAATTAGGCCTTTTCTTCAGAAGTCCCTTTATTCTGTGGTAAATGAATTTGGGGAGAAGCAGGGAGAAGCAAAACACGTTGAGGATGGCTTTTATTGCTGGATTGCCATGAGAGTGCAATATTATCGACCCCTTCAGTGCCGCAGGCCTTGTTGCTGTTTGTATCATCGACAGAGACTTTGCGCTCATTCCCTCATAGTGGGTGATGCAGACATCTGCATTGACGTAGCATTTGTATCCCGATTGATTGAGCGCGGTGGAAAGCGCGAGGTCTTCGGGACTGAAGAAATACCTCTCGTCAAACCATCCCATTTTCTCGAACACATCGGTTTTTATGAGAAATGCTGCTCCGACGATGTTGTAGCTTTGAAAGACGCCTTCTTGGTTCACGTATTTGCTTTTGCTCTCGTCCCAAAGATGAAGAGCCTGCAACATGTATATTTTCCAGTTGCGCGGTGCCCTGCCGCAAGATTGCACAGTGCCGTCGGGATACATCAGTTTCGGACTTACCACAGCCACATCTTCGGGCAGTTGCTTGATGGTGCTTGCCAGCTTGTCGATTACTGGCATGTCCATGGATGTGTCGTCGTTGACCACGAAGCAGAATCTTCCTTTTGCCTCCCTCAGCGCCAGGTTGTTGTTTTCCGAAAATCCTCTTATCTCGTTGCTTTCGATGAATCTTACCCATGGAAAATCTTCCTTTGCCTTTGCCAGATTTTCTTCAGAGAACATATACGCCACCACGATGGTCTCATAGTTGAGCGACGTGTGAGCTTTTATGCTATCAAGGCAAGGGTAAAGGTTGCCAAGATTGTTCATGCATACGATGATGACCGTAACCTCTATATCCTCTTTTGCGCTTATTTGCATTGTTTCGTGTTGGGCATGGGTTTATAGGAATGCGCCTTTCTTCTTCGATTTGCTCCTGTTGGCTATTATGCTCGGATAACTGCCAATCAGCCTTATCAGAAATTTGACGGTGTCGGCTTTGGAACATAAGCGTGGCATTTTTCTGAGAAGCCTTATAGGTTGTGATATCATGCATCTTGCCAGATTGTCGTTGGGGTCGCTCAGCACTGTGAGGAACGACGTGTAGTAGATATACGCGTTTTTGCCGGCAGAATCATCCCTGTATTCCCTGTCGTGCACCGCCTTGGCGCTTTCTACCACTCCGCATCTCATCTTGTGGTAAAACACCCTGTCGATATAATTGTCGTCCTCGCCGTAATGGGTGAAGGTAGGTGAGAAGACACCCACTGTCCTTATGCATTCAGCCGACAGCAACCAATGAGCCGCCATGCACATCTTCATCTCGTAAATGTCTTTGTCGGCTGTAGGTGTCTTGATGTCATACCATTTCTTGAAGTTCCTGTCTATTTTCGTGCATTCGGCGTTCATCTGCACCGGACTGAGCAGTCCGAACTCCGGATGCCTTTTGTTGGCGTTTATGAGTTTTTCTATTGTGTCTTCTTCCACCCATGCGTCTTGGTTCATGAGATACACGTATTGGTAGTTGTTTTCCATTGCGTATCTCATGCCGATGTTGTTTGCTCTGGTAAATCCCATGTTGATGGTTGATTCCATCAGCTTGATGTCAGGGTAGCGGTCCTTCAAATATTGCGTTGTCCCGTCGGTCGAAGCGTTGTCAATGATGTAAATGTCGGCATCGACGCTGGAATTCCTGATGCTGCCTACGCATCGGTCTATCCATTTCATGCCGTTGTATGTCACGATGACCGCTAAGACTTTCTCCATTTCTTCAGTTGTTTTTTCACCGCCAGTTTCAGGAATGCCATTTCCTCTTTGCTTATGCCAAACAAAACTATGGTGGTGATGAGCAGGATTTCGCATCCTATGACGGAAATCACGAATCTGGTGGGACTTTCCTTAGCTGTGAGATGCATTGCCGCAATGAAGGGGAATGGAACTATGAACACCGGAATGATTTTCATATACACGTTCTTGAAATAGTCCTTGATGCTCATCTTTATCTTTGGCAACACTATTTTCAGCCTTATGAGTTGCGCCCCCATTTCAAAGATGAAGTGTACGACGAACACTACAATAGGTATTTGCCATATTTTGAGAACGAAATAAGATACCGGAACAATGAACAGCAACAACGTGCATTCATAGAGTTGGAATTTGCGTATATGCCCTTCTGCCTGGTTGATGGTCCTCAACGGACTTGCCAAGCAGCTCCAGATGCTTATTACAAGCATTATGCGGCAGAAATTGACGGCATACCTCGGTACCGTGTCGAGCCACAGATTGAGAATCAGGTGGGTTTCAGCAATAATGGGCATGCTCAACAAGCACAACAGGTAGAAGGCGAACTTGGAGTTGGTGATTAGCAACCGGCGCGCATTGGAGAAATCTTTTTCGGCTGTTGTCTTGATGATTTGCGGATTGATAGCCATTTGCAGGTTGTTGGTGAAATTCACCACCGCGTTCTGCACTTGCACTGAGATGCCTCTTGAAGCATTGACGAGAGGTGTCTTGAATGTCAGGTTCAGCAATATGTTCAGACCCTGGGTGAATCCTGCCGAAACGAAACTGCCGTAGGCAGACCATCCTATGAAATTAAACATTTTCTTCAACAGTGGCTTGTCGATTACCATTATCGGCTTTATTTCGTTCCAGAAATTCATGCGGCAATAGAGAGCGTAGAAAAATCTGTCGAGAATCTGTATCACCAGCATGGCAATGGCGTAAGTGACGAGTTTGTCGTATGTGGTGTAGCTTATCAGCACCACCAGCGCCAATTTGGCGAAGGCATCGAAAAGAGCCAGGTAGGCGAACATGCTCATCTTCTCGTGAGCCACGATTGACGCGTTGAACACCAGTCCGAGAATATTGACAGCCACTGTCAGAACCGACATTTGATATACCCAGAAGGCGGCAGTGAACCTCTCTTCCGGTATTTGCATTTTATTGTAGAGAAACCATAATCCCACAGTTTCCGACAGTATGATGACTATTATGGCGAGCGCGATGTTGACGGCAAAAATAGACGTGAACACTGTGCGACGGTCCTTGAGGCTGAAATTGTCGGTGAGAGATACCGTGATAAACCTTGCCGATGCCGTGGTGAGCGTGCCATTGAGGAATCCCAGCACCCACACGATGCCGCCCACGACATTGTAAATGCCATAGTCGTTGACACCGAGCACCTTGAGCACCACTCTGCTGGTGTAGAGCGAAACGACCATGAGAAGTATCATCCTGAAATAGAGGATGATGGTGTTCTTGGCTATTTTGTTGCTGTTGATAGGCATGATTTTGTGTTCTCTGTTTTTTCCTTTTCCTGCAAGTTGATAGTCTTGCTGTCCCTTTCAATATATGCGCATGTGCACCACAACAACATGTTCATGAAGAACGATGTTTCCCAGTCGTAGGAGAATCCGATGACGATATATGCGCTGTACATCATTGCTATGCCTTTGAATGTCATAGGTTTTTTCTTCCTGTTCCTGTAGCAATGTATCAAAGGACCGAAATAATATGCGAAGATTATCACTGCGAAGATTCCGTATGCCACGATTATCGACAGATAGAAGTTGTCGAGTGTGGTGAACCGCTCGCTGAACATCTCTGTGGCGTATCTTTTCACCTCGATGGTGTGCATTATGTAATTATAGCCCACTCCGAAGAAATTCTCTTGTATGAGGTTCCATGTCGTCTCGTATGATCCCAGACGGTGTTCATAGTTCTCATCGATTCTTTCCAACAATGCGTTGATGAACGACTGTCCGAAAATGTATATCACCACCAATGCCACAACGAGTGCGCCGATGTTGATGAAGAAGTTCTTGCGCTTCACTGTGGTTGATATTATCATGTAGAACAAGAACACGCCTATGAGGCCTATTATTGATGTTCTGGAAACAGTGAGCAGCGCCAGGAACACGCACGCCACTTCGGTGACCACATAGAATTTGTTGAGAAGCAGTTTCCTTGTGAAGATTATGGCCTGGTAAGCCACTATCAGTCCCGACAAGTTCAGAGGGTGGCCCAGCAGTCCCTTGGCTCTTCCCTCATATCCGTAGATGGTAGTGGAAAGGGCTTCGGAGATGAAAATGTAAGGGCCTTTGTTGAACAAGCATTCCGCAATGGCGTAAATGGCGGATATGAAGAACATGATGTCGATAATGAAGAACACTTGTTCAAGCGTGATTTTCTTGTCGGCTTTGCATATCGCATAGAAAGCCACTCCCACGCTGAACAGACGCATCACGAACCTTATTTCCTCATCGTCATCGGTGTGTACGTATTGTATGAACCCGCACAGCATCAGCATTGCCGCTGTCACTATGAGAAGGCTCTGGTCTTTTTTGCTGCATACACAGAAGGCCAGTATGGGCATCATCCACTGCATCACCCTCAAGAACGCAATGTTCATGTTGGTGACGCTTCCTATTGAGATGTCGCCTGCCAGCCATCCCGAAGGTTGGCACAAGGCGGCAGCGATGAACAGAAGAGGAAATCCGGCAGCATACTTCTTGTAGATTATCATGGCGGCTCCCAGCAGATAGAAAGCATACACACCGATTGCAGGCGCCACTCTGATGGAGTATGGCACTATGATCATGCATGCGATGATGGATGTCACCAGAAATTTATTCTGCTTTGTCATATACTGTTGATGCGAATTTGCCTTTTTTGTTTCCAACCCCTATTGAAGAGGCTCTTTTCTATGATTGTTTAAAAATACATGTAGGATGATGTGAGGATTAGGGATACACACCTTTTCCCCAGTTCGGGCAGTTTTTTTAAAGTCCAAACTGAGGTATCAGAATTGTGTGATATACCAAGATGCCAAGAGGTTGGTTGCCACCTCTGCATATAGGATTTCGCCCGCAGTGTGCTGAACCATGTACATTGACGTTGCAAAATTAGTTTTTTTATGCGAAAATTCCTTTTATTTTTGGTTAATATGTCGCAATAATGTTTTTAGCAAGCGCGATTCAACGTTGTTTCCTGATTGTCAATGTTATGGCAAATCATGCACATAACGGCGTGAGGCATACCGGATTTTGCCAACCTGCCGCATAACAGTTCATTTTAGTAGGGTTACAATGTGATTTTTTCGATGAATGCAATGATTTCTTTGATGTATAGACTCGCTAATCACAGTAGCAAATACGTCAGGCAGGCGGTGCCTTTCCTGAAATAATCCTTGCCTGTCAACAGCCTTTCAGTCTCGAAAAATGCCGATTCTTTCAAGGCAATTTGTCCAGGTTCGTGTTCTTGAATCTGAAGTTGGCGCATAATTGCCCAATCAAGATAAGCGCAATTGGAAATACGGGCATTGCCAGCCTTGGGTATTCATACATTGAACCGATGAAATTCACCAAATATTGCCCTGCTAAAACAGCGATTATGAACGCCGACATCCATGGTGTTTTCTTTCTTCTAATAAGTCTTAGGATAAGCAAGAACTCTATGGCAATCATAAGATAGATGTATCCGAGCCTTATGTTAATCATTTCGCACAGCAATTGCAGACTCTTATGAAATGCTTGAGATGAATCGTAGCCGGCACTGTGAAGTGCTCTTTTAAATGCCTTTTTGTAAGGAGTAATCGCGCTTTTTTGCTTATACGAGAGTTTTACGGCATCGTTCATGTTTTTCAATCCATAAGTGAATATTGCCTTCGATGTTGTGGTGACAACGAATTCGGGTTCAAATTCACCTCTTTGATTTTCTTTTTCTATCACGTGTGCTATATAAGCCTTCAATGAATCATTGTTGGTGATGCATTTGTCATCGAGTACCCTTTGTTTTCTTGCTATTACGAATTGATTGAGTGTTGATACTCCGGATGGGGTGAAAACTCCGAACTTGTTTTTGAATGCATTGCAGTAAAGCAACATGCAGACACACACTGCGATTGTCCCTGTAAGTCCTGTTATGGCATATATTCTGTTTTTTCCGCCCTTGAACAAAAAGAAGATGAACACGCAAAGGCATATAGGCAGCAAGAACAAGAACGCCGGACGCAAGAACACCAGCAGCAACAGCATTATAACGGTGAATACAGCGTATTTTATTGATTTTTCATCGCAAGCCCTTATGATGCAGTAAGTGAACATCACCACCCCTACCATTGACAGGCATTCTGTGGTGATATAAGACCCCCATGACACTATTACTGGGTTGATAGCGTAAATCAAAGTGATAAGCATCGCCATTTTCTCGTTCTGTATAAGTTTCTTGGCTATCCACATGAAATATTTGATTGATGCGAAGAAAATAGCATACTGCACGCATGCGCTTACGAAAAGAGACCATTCTGTGCCCACGATGGTTTTTATTATGCCGAGAAAAACAGGATAGGTGGGTGTTCTCAAAATATGCATTTCACCATCTACTAATTTAAGCCAAGCCTTTCCGTAGGTTCTGGAATCACCGGTGTAGTCATCGCCAATGAACACTATGAGAAGCAGTATCTCTATAGCCGACAACATCAATATCACTTTTGGTGATAATATTTTGTCAATTATGCTTTTTATTGAACTGGTCTTTATCATTTTTTTCGTGTGTGCTATGTACGTGTGTTCTATGTGAATGTTGTTTCCCCTTTTTTGAATTGACAATGACTTATTCAATCTCCGTCGCAAGCGCATGCGGATAGCCTTGCGACGGAGATTTGCGAATCTGTTTTATTGCTTTGCTATACAGGTAGTTGCCTTATAATATCTTCCCTCTCGCCGTAGAGCAAGTCGATTACCGGAATTTCAATCAGAGTGTAAGCTCCTGGTTGTTGCTTCATTGCTGCTCTCGCAGTGTTGACGAGCACTTGTCCTGTGAGTGCAGGGTTGTTGATTTTCATATTGAATTCAAGCAATTGGTTTTGGGTCTTGCCCGAAACGCCCTTTCTCACGAGGTTCACTCCGTGTCCCATGTCTTTGAGGTCTTCCACGCTTTCCACCTGCATCACGTGTGTCTCATCGCTGGCGAAATATGGGTCGGCCTTGATGTCGGCTGCCACTTTGTTGAAGTCATAACCGTCCTTCAACTCTATGTAAACCATGCGGCGATGGATGCCTGTACCTACCGGAATTGTCATTGAGAGAGCTGCTTTCACTCCGTCTATCGCTTTCACTGCCACAGTGTGTCCCATGCTCATGCCTGGTCCGAAGTTGGTGTATGTCAGTCCTTTCGGAGCAAGGCTTAGCATCAGAGCCCTTACGATTGAGTCGGTGCCAGGGTCCCATCCGGCGGATATGATAGACACTGCATTGTGCTTCTTGGCCTCCTTGTCGAGCGAAGCCCTCAAGTCGAGCACTTGTCCGTGAATGTCGAAACTGTCAACTGTATTGATGCCCAATTCGAGGCATTCCTTGGCGTATTCTTCCACTTTCCTTGTTGGGGTAGCCAATATTGCCACATCCACATTATCAAGCTCCTTTATATTCTTCACCACCTTGAAATCAGCCAGTTCGGCAGGCTTGTCTGCATCCCCGTTTCTTCTCACTATGCCTGCAACCTCAAAGTCTGGAGCAGCCAAAAGTGCCTCCAGTGTGAATTTTCCGATATTGCCGTAACCTATGACGGCAGCTCTGATTTTTTTCATGTTTTTACCTTGTTTGTTATTATGATTTTATACAAAATTTTGCTTTAAGCATTCAAAGGTACGTTTTTTTATTGAGATTGCCCTCAAAAAATACTATCTTTGCGGTTGCAAAGTATGATAATTACAACAAAATGAGTATAGAAAGCAAAATAATCAATGGAGTTCAAGAAGCCATAAAGGCTTTGTACGGACAAGACGTGGCATCTAATCAGGTGCAGTTGCAAAAGACCAAAAAGGAGTTTGAGGGTCATCTCACAGTGGTGACTTTCCCGTTTCTGAGAATATCTAAGAAAGCGCCTGAGGCCACTGGCGAGGAAATAGGCAATTATCTTCGCGAGCACCTTCCTGAGGTGGTTGAGGATTTCAATGTTATCAAGGGTTTCCTTAATGTTGTGGTGAGTGGCAAGAGTTGGATTTCGTTGCTCAACGACATCAATTCCACTCCGTCGTTTGGCTTGACAGCTCCCACCGAGGATTCCCAGTTGGTGATGATTGAATATTCATCGCCAAACACCAACAAACCCCTTCACCTCGGTCATGTCCGCAACAATTTGCTTGGAAGCAGTCTCGCGCGCATTATTGAGGCTTGCGGCAACAAGGTGGTTAAGACCAACATTGTCAACGACCGCGGCATCCACATCTGCAAGTCGATGCTGGCATGGCTGAAGTGGGGCAATGGTGCCACTCCGGAATCTACTGGCAAAAAAGGCGACCACCTCATTGGCGATTTCTATGTAGCCTTCGACAAGCATTACAAAGAGGAATGCAAGCAGCTTGAAGAGAAGTATATGGCAGAAGGGCTTTCTGAGGAAGATGCAAAGGAAAAGGCCAAGAATGAGGCTCCGTTGATTAAGGAAGCTCATGAGATGCTCGTTAAGTGGGAACAAGGCGACCCTGAAGTGAGGGCTTTGTGGAAGAAGATGAACGAATGGGTGTATGCCGGTTTCGATGAGACCTACAAGATGATGGGTGTCAGCTTCGACAAGATTTATTATGAATCCGACACTTATCTTGAGGGCAAGAAGAAGGTCGAAGAAGGACTCGAGAAAGGCATATTCTATCGCCGTCCCGACAATTCCGTATGGGCTGACCTCACAGCAGAAGGGCTTGACGAGAAGCTCCTTCTCCGCAGCGACGGCACATCGGTGTATATGACCCAAGACATAGGCACAGCGAAATTGCGTTATGAGGATTATCCTATCGACAAGATGATATACGTGGTGGGCAATGAACAGAACTACCACTTCCAGGTGCTGTCTATTCTTTTAGACAAACTCGGATTCAAATGGGGCAAGGACCTTGTGCACTTCTCTTATGGCATGGTTGAACTGCCAAACGGCAAGATGAAGAGCCGTGAAGGCACTGTTGTTGACGCTGACGATTTGATGTACGACATGATTGAGAGGTCGAAGGAAGTGTCGAAGGAAAGCGGCAAGTTCACTGACCTGCCACAGGATGAGGCAAACGAGATTGCCCGTATGGTGGGATTGGGAGCATTGAAATATTTCATTCTGAAAGTCGATGCACGCAAGAACATGTTGTTCAATCCAGAGGAAAGCATTGACTTCAACGGAAACACAGGACCATTCATCCAATACACTTACGCCCGCATTTCGTCGATACTCCGTAAGGCAGCAGAAAGCGGCATTGTTGTACCCGACAGCGTAGATGCCGACACGGAGATTGTTGACAAGGAGCGCATGCTTATACAGAAGCTTAATGAGTTCCCGTCGGTTGTAAAGGATGCCGGAACTACATATAATCCGTCTGCAATAGCCAACTATTGCTACGAGCTTACCAAGGAGTACAACCAATACTATCATGACTACAGCGTCCTGAAAGAGCCTGATGCCAAGAAGATGGTGTTCCGTTTGGCTTTGTCAAGGTCGGTGGCTAATGTGGTTAAGACTGGAATGGGCTTGCTTGGCATAGAAATGCCGGAACGCATGTAATGCCGATTCTGCTAACCAACCAAATCAAGTTGTCAGAATGGAACGTTTGACCGATGTGCCCCATTATCGCACCGACACAGTGCTCCAACTGCCTATGGAGGTTGAGGCCAATGCATTGGCGGTAGATGCCGCTTGCAGCGGCAATCCTGGCAAGATGGAATATCGCGGGGTTTATCTCAAGACCGGTCAGCAAGTGTTCCACTATGGTCCGGTTTATGGTACTAACAACATCGGCGAGTTTTTGGCGATAGTGCATGCCTTGGCATTGCTAAAGCAGAAAGGACTGCACGACATGACTATCTACAGCGACAGTTATAACGCCATATTGTGGGTCACGAAGAAAAAATGCAAGACCACATTGGAACGCACTGCCGAAACTGAAACTCTCTACGGAGTGATTTCACGTGCCGAGGCTTGGCTCCGCAACAACACCTACCAGAACAAGGTGATAAAGTGGCAAACTGACAAATGGGGAGAGATTCCCGCTGATTTCGGACGCAAGTGACACTTGCGCTCATTGCAACAACTTCCAAACACCGCTAACAAAGAAAAAACAATAAGCCTGTGAAAGAATTCTATAGGATGATGGGACGCTACTTCAGTCCCTACAAGAAGTACATATTCGCCACATTGTCGATGAATGTCTTGACAGCGTTGTTCAATGTGTTTTCTTTCTCTCTGCTTCTGCCGATTCTGAATATACTCTTCGGGATTGACAAGAAGCATTATGCATTTATGGAGTGGGGCAGCGGCAAACTGAAGGATGTGGCGATGAACAATCTGTATTACTATTCTCAGCAGTTGGTTGACAGCCTCGGTCCTTCCACCACTTTGCTGGTGCTTGGATTGTCGTTGGCGTTTCTCACCATGCTCAAGACCGGAGCGTATTTCGCCGGCAGCGCATTCTTGATGCCTTTGCGCACAGGTGTTGTCCGTGACATACGCAATGCTATATACAACAAGATTTTGTCTCTTCCAATGTCGTTCTTCTCTGAGGAGCGCAAGGGCGACATATTGGCGCGTGTGAGCACAGATGTGAATGAAGTTGACACATCTATCACGAGTTCATTGGATATGCTTATCAAGAACCCCATTTTCATTCTCATCTATGTCGGCACTCTGTTCTATATAAGTTGGCAATTGACGCTTTTCACTTTGCTTGTGGTGCCGTTCATGGCATGGGGCATAGGTTCGATAGGCCGTAAGTTAAAGCGCAAGTCGTTGTTCGCCCAATCAAAGTGGAGCGATGGGTTGAGTCAGATTGAGGAGACTTTGGGCGGTTTGCGCATCATAAAGGCTTTCATAGCCGAGAAGAAGATGAGCCGTCGGTTTGAGAAAGTCAACAATGAATACAGGGATGCGTCGATGAAGGTGGCAATCCGTCAGGCAGCCGCTCATCCAGTGAGCGAGTTTCTCGGCACTTGCATGATTGTCATTGTGATGTGGTTTGGCGGCACATTGATTCTGTCCAACAAGTCAAGCATCGATGCTAGCGTCTTCATTTATTACCTCGTGCTGCTTTATTCCACACTTCAGCCTATAAAGGATTTGTCGAAGGCAAGTTACAATATTCCTAAGGGGATGGCATCAATGGAACGCATCAACAAAATCCTCGATGCTGAGGACCGCATCCCCGAAGATGAGAATCCAAAGGAAATCACAGGCCTGAATGACGCTATCGAACTTCGTGATGTGAGTTTCAGTTACGACAGTTCGCGTGAGATTCTTCATGATGTCAGCATGAAGATAGAGAAGGGCAAGACGATAGCCATTGTCGGTCAGTCGGGTTCGGGCAAGAGCACATTAGTGGATCTCATACCCCGTTATCATGACATCGACAAGGGAGAAATCCTCATCGACGGCACCGATATCCGTCGTTTGTCTTTGCGCTCGCTAAGGTCGATAATAGGAAACGTGAACCAAGAGGCCATACTGTTCAACGACACTATCTTCAACAACATTGCCTTTGGTGTTGAGCATGCCACTCAGGAGGACGTTGAGCGTGCTGCCAGGATAGCCAATGCCCACGACTTCATCATGCAGACTCCCAATGGTTACCAGTCGAGCGTTGGCGACCGCGGTTGTTTGCTTTCCGGAGGTCAGAGGCAACGCATATCTATTGCCAGGGCAATATTGAAGAATCCGCCTATACTCATCCTTGATGAGGCCACTTCGGCGCTCGACACGGAATCGGAGAAACTTGTTCAGGATGCGCTTGAAAAACTGATGCATTCACGTACTACCATAGCCATTGCCCATCGTTTGTCCACCATCCGTAATTCTGATGAGATTTACGTTCTTCATGAAGGAAGGATTGTGGAGAAAGGCACCCACGATCAATTGCTGGCTTTGGGCGGATACTACAAGAAACTTAACGATATGCAAGCCTTATAGCCATCAACAGGATTTTGCTATAAGCCCAATGGCTTTTTCCTGCCTATGTACTTGTAACTCCAATTTGCAAGGGCATAGAACAAGAATGCGGTGACGAATCCAGCCAGTGAGTCAACAAGATAATGCGCCTTAATGTAAACTGTGGCGCAATAAAGCAGGATGCAGACAGGCACAAGAATCCAAAAAAGCCATCTGTTGCGGCTTTTCCACGCCAATATCATCATCACCGTGGTCATGCCTACATGACTGCTGGGAAAAGCGGCTGTGGGACGTTCGCCCACTTCTTGCGCGCCCAATACAAGTTGACCGAAAATGCCATACACGTCATTGCTCATCGCCTCCAGATGATTCTTGAAATAATAACCGAGCTGGGGAAAATTCTCCGGTGCCCACATAATATCGGTGCCTATTGCCTTGAAATAGAATTGAGGGCCTGCAACGGGCAGGAAATCAAAGATGACATAATAGATGAAAAATGTGCCTAGAAACACATATCCTGCCCAGTCAAAACGCTTATATCGGAATAGCATATAGAACATCATTACTATGACCATGATGTAATAATAAGCGTAATAGCCGAAATTGAAAGCCTCGCTCCATAAGGCATCGGGAAGCAACCTTGAAAATTCCAACGACGGTTGGCAACCGAACAGATATTGGTCGAGACCTGCGAAAACATGGTCAAGATTGGGATACAACACAGAAAAAGTGTATGTCTCCGGATACCACAAGATAAGAAGCGCAAAGACAAAGAGTGACCTGATCAACACTCCAATCCTGCATGGATAGATATGATATGCCAGCGACAAGACAAATATGCCGCCAACAGCCAAGCAACGGTTGGTTATCAATGTGTTGACATCACTCAATTCATGATAATTCAAGGCTATGATGATAGACGTGAATATGGCGTAAGCCAGTGTGAGTATCTCTACGCTTAAAAGTCCTTTTTCCCTCTCTTTCTTGAAAATCCCAATCATAGCCATCCCTCGTTTTTATACCAATTGTAGGTGGTTTCTACTCCTCGTTGCAAATTCCATTTGGGAATGAAATCGAGTTCGTCAATCACTCCATTTATGTCGCATTGCCAATTGCGCTGCCTTAGAATGCGGTACTTGTCGAGATTGAGGGTGCTTGGCTTGCCAGTGATTTTAGAGAAGAAAGCCGATACGGCGCAGACCGACTTGAGGAGCCACAGCGGAGCCTTGATGTGGGCTATATGCTTCTTTTCCATGCAAGAGGATATGAGGTCGCTGAAGGCGCGAGAAGTGTAAATGCATCCGTCTGAAAGAAAATAAGATGAACCTGTCACTTCTTTTTCAACAATCTTCATAAGGCATTCCACGAGGTCGTCAACATAAAGGAATGTCAATTCCTGAGGCTTGAATCCTACCGCGAAATCTGTGTGTTGGGCTATGCTCTTGAACATCATGAAATAGTCTTTCTCGCGCGGTCCATACACGCCTGTGGGACGAACAATCACGTAGGGCAGCCCCTCTTTCGACATGAGCATTTTCTCCGCTTCCAGTTTGCTTTCGCCGTATGCTGTGTTTGGCTTTGGAATATCGTTGCCTTTTATCTCATCATAAACAGATGATTGTATTGTGTAGGTGCTGAGGAAATCAACCGATGCTGCAGCGTTCTTGCAAGCCACAGGGTGAGGAGCCACTGGGTTTTCCCTTATGTCGCCCATGACGCTCAGGCTGCTCAAATAGATAAACTGAGAAGGCATCATGTCGAGTTCTTCCAGTGTGTCAACGAAATTCTCGGTACAGGTGACGTTGTTGAAGAAATATTCGTCCTTGTTGAGGCATTTGGTGGCACCGGCGGCATGTATGATGACATCCCATTTGCCTATTTTGTCCTTGACCGATGTAAGCTGGCGTCTGAGCACATCCTTGTTGGTGAAATCCAAAATGACCAAATTGAGCCACTCTCCCTGAAGATAGCGTCGTCCACTCGTTTCCCTGATGCCGGCCCATACGTCATGCCGTTTGCGGTGGCATCCTTCGACAATCCAACTGCCAATGAATCCGGATGCGCCCGTAACCAATATTTTCTTCATCCTTTTTGTCTTTTTAATCGGTGGAATATCCCTAAAGCGGTGCAAATATATCATTTTTTGCCCTAATGATAAATTTTTAACTCAATTGAAACAAGTTTTCGGAAAAAATAAGCTAACTTAATCGCCGAAATCACAAAACATTCATGCTATATGGGTAAGAAAAAGAAAGTCCCTGTGATGAAAATCAACAAGGGCGAACTGCGAAACAAAATAACCGACTTCTTGTCGGAACATAGGGGAGAGGCTTTCTCTCTAAAGAAATTCTTCCGTGCGCTCAAGCTGACATCCCACCCGCTGAAAATGCTGTGTGTGGACATCATCAATGAGATGCTCGACAGCGGTATAGTGAGCAGGGCCAGCGACGGTCTTATATCATACAATGCTCAAAGCCAGGCAGCAGAAGGCATATACTATCATAAAGGCAACGGAAAAGGATATGTCAAGACCGATGAAGGCAGTATCGTGAAAGTCTATGACGATGATGCCGGACACGCAATGAACGGCGACAGGGTGAAAGTGGTGCTGATGGCTAAAAAGAAGAAGACCAACAGCGTGAAAGGCGAAATCATTGAGATTGTGAAGAGAAGCGACAAACCAATCATTGGCACAATCCAAATCAACAATGACATCGCCTTCCTTGTGAACTATACAGGCGTATTGGCTCACGATATCCTGATACCCAAGGACAACCTGCACGGGGCGAAGCATAATGACAAGGTGCTCGCCAAAGTGATTGAATGGAACGACACGCAGCGCAATCCTGTGGGAGAGGTGATCGACGTTTTGGGAAAAAGCGGAGAGAACAATACAGAGATGCATGCCATTCTCGCCGAATATGGCTTGCCTTACTCATATCCGGAGAATGTGGTGAAGGCGGCTGAAAAACTCGTTCCTGGCATCACTCCCGAAGAAATCAGCAAGAGAGAAGACTTCAGGAAGGTTTGCACATTCACCATCGACCCTCATGACGCAAAAGACTTCGATGACGCGCTTTCTATCAGAAAGCTCAAGAACGGACTGTGGGAAGTGGGCGTGCATATAGCCGATGTGTCGCATTATGTTAAGGAAGGTTCCATCATCGACAAGGAAGCCTACAAAAGAGCAACATCTGTGTATTTGGTGGACCGCACTGTTCCTATGCTTCCCGAACGTCTGTGCAATTTCATCTGCTCGCTTCGTCCTGATGAAGAAAAACTCACATACTCAGTAATCTTTGAAATGGACGATGAGGCAGTGGTTCATGACTCTCACATAGCTCACACAGTGATTAAGAGCAACAGAAGATTCGCATACGAAGAGGTGCAGGAAATCCTGGAGCAGAACGGTGAGGCTCTCGATGTGCCAAATGCCGTTCCTGTGCCGATAAAGAAAAGAAAGGGAGAACTCGCCAACGAACTGATAACACTCAACCGCATGGCGCACAAGCTCAGGGAGAGACGTTTCGCCAATGGTTCCATCGACTTCAACAGCGAAGAAATGAAGTTTGAAATCGATGAAAACGGAAAGCCGCTGAAAGTGTATTTCAAAACCTCGAAGGATGCCAACAAACTCATTGAGGAATTCATGCTGCTCGCCAACCGCACAGTGGCAGAAAGCATAGGAAGGCCTCACGGGCTTGGAAAGCCAAAGACGCTCCCTTACCGAATACACGACGTACCAGACCCTAACAAACTTGACACCTTGAGTGCGTTCGTTTCAAAATTCGGCTTGCGTCTCACTACCAATGGCAATCGTTATGAGGTGGCTTCGAGCTTGAACAAACTGCTTGCCGACGTGAAAAACCAGAAGATGGAAAATCTTGTGGAGAGCGTGGCGTTGAGGGCTATGTCGAAAGCAAGATACAGCACCTTCAACATCGGTCACTACGGACTTGCGTTTGACTACTACACGCATTTCACATCGCCTATACGACGTTATCCCGACCTCATGGTTCATCGCCTGCTGACACTCTACTCGCAAGGAGGAAAGAGCGTCAACCAAGCCAAATACGAGGACTATTGCGACCATTGCTCCGAAATGGAACAGCTCGCTGCCAGCGCGGAGAGGGCAAGCATCAAATATAAGCAAGTGGAATATCTTGCCGACAAGATAGGGCAGGAGTTTGATGCTACCATATCAGGAATCACTGAATACGGACTGTATGCCGAGATTAACGAAAACCACTGCGAAGGACTGGTTTCGATGAGATGGCTGGGCAATGAGACATTTGATTTCGACGACAAGAGCTATAGC
>Ga0181612_138390_pt1 | contig 19798 bp, 9 predicted proteins | sample HoacroProtozoa21_FD_119630 | JGI IMG/M metagenome (GOLD analysis project Ga0181612, IMG submission 119630) | Hoatzin crop microbial communities from Cojedes, Venezuel. Combined Assembly of Gp0051906, Gp0051904, Gp0051908 | reverse complement strand
GTCCTCTCTGGAAAGCATCCTTGAATATCTGCCAGCTCTGTTCTGACCTGTCCCTGAGGACCATTTCCCAGGGGGTCCTACTGACTAACTCCTTGATGAGCTGGAATTTTGCTTTCATAAAATTTAGGATCCTGACTATACCCCTCACTTTTACGTTTAGAGTTTCTGCTTGATTTTTTTTTTTTTTTTTTTTTTGGGTGTAATGGCTTATAAAGTTTATTCTTTTATTACTTTTATTTTTAGAAAGCTAAAAATAAATGTTTTGATTCAGTCCACTTCAATTTCATTGTCGTCATGTATATTTTTAACTCCCAAGCATTTCAGTTACTAATTGTTAATTTCAGCTGTTTGTCATTCTTTTTTTAAAATAACTTAAACCTAACTTCCAGCTCTTGTTTCTTTCTGCCCCTTTTTTGCTTTCTCTCTCTCTTTCTCCATTTATCTATCTCTATCTTAATTTCTTTTTTTTCTTTCTTTCCCCTCCTCCTTCCTTCCTTCCTTCCCTCCTTCCTTCCTTCCTTCCTTCCTTCCTCCCTCTATTCCACTTTTTCTTCATTTCTTTCTCTCTTTCTGCAGTGAGATTAATCAGATTAATATGTTAGACTTTCTAAATCTCCATCTAACCATTGAATTACTGAGATCCTTTGAAGCATTCTTCAAAAGATTATGTTTTTCAGTAGCTGAAATTTCACTGGCTCATAAAGTTTTAGAGCTGTTTAGTCACATTACCAGTGGTCTGTCACTCACTCGGAACATATTGAAAAAGGCCAGTAAAACAGGAGTCAGGAGCATTCTAAAGGTGAAAAAGACAAGCAAATTTGTGGTCAGTTTTTTCATGAAGGACTTCAGTCAGTTCTGTGACTGAAGTCTGTTTTAGAGCTTGTCTAATACAATTTGCTGCCTTTGAAATTTTATTGTACTATGAACTACACTTTTACTTCAGCTAAGTGAATTTTGTTCTTAATCAGGGTAAACAATAGTGAAATAAGAAGCTCTTATTAATCTGTCTTAGCAGTGTTTGTTTAAATTATCACCCTAAATTATGTTTGGTTGACAGTGATTTTTCCATGACAGGAAAATTTTCTTATTTTTCAAGCTTTATTTTGTTCTTTGAAAAAGGTGGAAAGTGCCACCTTGGACTTAGATTCAGGGAGAGTAAAACTTGCTATCTGAAGAGAGAAAGTTGATCAAGGAATTGTTTCTGAAAGACCAAATGCAAAGCTGATGATTTGTTATGTTTGTAGTGATACAGAGATTATGAACACTTAAATGTTTAGCTACAGTTGACACTGGCTGAAAGACAGTAACAGTCCTCAGTGTAAGACATTAACCCACTACTCACCTTTTAAACTGTTGTGCCACAGTCATGCTCCATTTTGAATTCTCTTTTCCTCCATCACACAGAGCTTTCACAAGAGAAGTGCATGATATCACCCTGTGGAAAAAATTATGGTTCTGAAACCTTACCTTAATGAAGTATCTACACCGTGAGAAAAGTAGCATTTCAGGAATATCTTTCTTTTTAGTGTTTTTCATTACTTGATGTAGGTGACTGCTTCTCTGTGTGCTGACTACTAGAAGCCCTAGGTGAGATTCTCCATTTGCTTGCAACACATTTGTACACTTTGGTGCCTAACTCAGGATTCAGAATGACACTCTGGGAGTTAGTCATCTGAAATGTAGACTTCGTCTTAGTTCCTTCGATTTTTCTGAAATCAAAGGACTTTTAAATTCATGTGAACCAAGATGATGGTGATTGTGTGGGCACAATAGACAATGTGATGGTTGTCTTTAGGATGCTCTCTGGGTATATACTGTATTTGCAGAAGGCAGCATGACATTTTATTCTCTGATATGACATTCTTCTGCTGCTGTAAGCTATATTTTGAGGCTGGCTTTTCCTTAAATTTGCAGTCCCTTTTCTCCTTAGCATAGTTTATGGTGATTGCTGGGTTTGGTGATTGCATAGTTTCTGGTGATTGCTAAGTCTGGTGACTGCTGCTCCTGTGTTACTCTTTTCCTAAATTCTTTCAGAGGTTGGTTGTTTAATTGCAGTGACTATATATATAATATATATAAAAATAACTGTATACATATACATATATATATACAACTGTAGGTTAATACCTACCTATGGTACGTGCCTGACTTTACTGGAGATGAGAACAGAATAAAATTCGGACAGTGTTGCCTCTTCTTTTTTTATTATATCTAGATCATGTTTTCTGTGTTCTTAACTGCATTATGGTAGGCCACTGATAAGAGAACATGGCTTATAAGGAGACGTGGGGCTACATTTTAACTCTTAACTTCTCTTTTCCACTGCAAGATGAGCTTGTTTCTATCGACAGTGACGTTTAAGATGTAAGATGGATATTGTGAAACTTTTATTTCCTAGTTGACTTCTCTGTCCCACATACTTTCCATTTTACTTTGATTATCTTTAATAAGTTTTTCCACCTGGTTCATTCTGAAACAGCAGTTTCACCCTCTGAACTAACTAAGGTGGTTCTTGAACAGCTAAAAAATTGCCAGAGTTGCCAAAATTATATAAATCAGAAAATTCATTTCTTTTTACAAGTAAATACAAAACACGGTGAATCACTATATGTTGAACCCTGGTGTCAGCTTTTATCCATTTTTGTTTTAAATAAACAACAAACTAAATAAAATTAGAGTAATTTTTAACCTGTTCTTTTAATCAAGAAAGCACATATTCCAAAGTATTGAATCATTTGATGTGTGTCAAATACATCTATCTCAGTGACACCATAGATCTTGAAGTTACAGTGTCACCTTCCTGCCAGCTAAAGAAGTTCAGTTACCCTGACTTTGAAATTACCTATACCTGGGGTAGGTCTACGTGGATGTGGTAGACAGAACGTAGCTCACTCTGCTCTCCTGCCAAGATTACCAGACAAGAGGCCACTCTGATCTAGAAGACAGCAAGTTTCATTAGCCTGTTATTTTTGCATTATTTTCCTTCTTGGCAACATTTTCCAACTTGGCTATAGCTTCAGGAGTAAAGGGCTAAATCTACAGGCTAGTAAATTAGTATCAGGTCCAGAAGGTGTTAGGGCATGCCTTTAGGGAAAACTGGCTTAGTATTTTCACCTCCAAACAGGATTTTTGCATCCAAATTGCCTCAAGAGAATGATTCCCTACTCGCCTGAATTCCCAAAAAGCATCTGCGAATAGTCTGGAAGAGTAAGAATTGGTCAAGGCCAAAGCTGAATCAGGGACCACCATACCGGTTTAACACAGTAGAATTGAATGTTCTACCGTCACAGCTTTTGACCAAGTACTGGCTGGTTTACTAGTACAGAGATATCTGTAGGTGAGTTACAGCATGGAGATTAATTCCAATCAACAGTCATACAGTGCCTTAATTGCTCTTCAGTGTTGCAAAGAATAAACAAATTACCACTCCTAGCTCCTAACTGCATCCTTAAGTGACTATGTTGCTCTACGATTCTTGCCCTGAATTTCCAAGGTCATAAAAGCAGTGTTTACTAGAACAAAGATAATAATATATTTTCCAAAGCCACACTTAGCAGCAGAGTCAATGAAACTTCCTTTTTCCCATTAACCTAAGAAGGCTTGACTCAGAAACTCACATCTATTTAATTAGTCTCAAGTTACAAACTAAAAATCAATAGTAATATTCAAAGATAAATATCCTGTTTGAAATATGCCAAGACACTTTGTAGGGTAACTTCTTTGAAACAGGAAAAAGCAGTCAGGCAAGTAGATCTCTGACTTCATGGAGCAGCATTCCTTTTCTAGAAGTTATTAGATATTTCAGACTAATTATCTGCATGTTCGCAGGTGATTTAGTATTTCCAAGGAAAAAGCAAACCACCAACAACAGTGTGACCTCTCAAAATCGAGTAAAACAAAATTGTTTCAACTTGGCTACTTGAGTACGTTAAAAAAGGAAAAGTCATGACTAAAAGCAGAAGATGAAAATAACGCAAATGCACATCCATAGTGAGAAATAAAATAAATGGCTATTTACCATCAATTAATTATTTTTTTCTCTTTTTACAGTGCAGATCCAATTAAAAGTTCATTATCTTACAAAATCTTATTATGCTTTGTACATTTATTACATGTAGTAATTACAAGCCACACTGTATACGTAATCTAACAGTAATGATGGAAATATTATTCAGGATTACAGCTGAGGTTCGTAGCTGTGGGTTATGACTCCAAGAACAGAACCCTAAAATGACAAAAGGTGGAGGCAGGAAATACTCTGTGAATACTGCCTCTGTCAACAGCATTATGAAAGCCACGCATAGTTTCTGTCAAGAGCAGGCAGTGGATTCAGTAAGACAGATGAACATTAGTTACATCTAAAAACAAATCACTTAAAAGATGTTGCACCAGCCTCAAAAATACTGCAAACCACAATAAGTTTATGTCCTGGTTTTGATTAAAACAGAACCGATTCTCTTTTAGTGAATCTTCCTTACAGCTAAGTTCTAACTAACTGCATTTTTCTGAAGCTGGCTGCATATTTTACAGACACTGTCCGCTCCAAAGCTGATAACACCTAATGTTTATAGTTACACTGAGCTAACAGTAAGTATGGACACCCTGCTTTAAACCGTGACATAAAGTTTGCCTCTTATTTTCACAGCATCCATGCTGCTGTTGCAGAAGCTCAATTTCATGAAGCAAGTATTACAAGCATTTGCATATACACTCTAAAGGCTAAAGAAATACACATCTCCACTCTTTTGGCCTCACCAGACTAAAAGACATCATCCTGGGACATAAAAAATATAACCTGCAAAGGCTTTGGGAAGGGAGGTTTAATTGCAACTGCGGTTTCCTATTTCCATTCTAGCTGTGTGTCTATGCTTTATTACAAAACTTAGGAATTAAGGGGAATAATATAATAGGGACTCCCAGACCTTATTTCCAACTCTGTCACTAGCCACATCCTTTCTTGTTGTGAAGAAGGGCTGAACAGCAACTTCTCATGAGAGAACTGAAGGGCTAGGGTAAGTTTTACATCTAAAAAGAGATAGAAAATACATTCTTGCACATTTCTTTCATGGGAATACCTTAAGACCAAGAAAACCTTTGTACAGCAATATCCAGGTAAAGCATTGCAAAGTCACCTCTTGCTTGATCAAATTATAACTTTCCACCTATGTCAAAGGCCTCCAGCTGAAGATTTCCTTTAGACCAGTAGCAAGTAACACACTGTCTCCAAAACGTAACTTTTTCCAGTGCAAGCAAATCAACTACAGCCAATGTCTCAGCAAAAACCATAAAGCTTTCGCAGTCACAAGTTCAATGCATGAATTGAGCTGCCACTCAGCTTTCCTCAGCGCCAGGAAAAAATAAAGATATATATAAAAATGAGATTTCTAGTTGGCTTGAATTCTTTGTCCCGCTAAGAGGTCTAGCTTAATTCTGAAACTCTACTCAGAACTACTTCTGCAAAATGCATCTGAGAATCAACATCTTGCTACACATACTTCCTTCTTGGAAGCCAATTTTAGTTATAAAGGATCTGTCTTAACACAAGGCCCAATGACATGTCTCAGGCACGTCCAGAGCTATAATTAAAACTTGCATAGGAGTAAAGTAGGTGGCATCAGACTTCCCACTGCTCTCTTTAATATTTTGCTTCTGCCTATCTAATTCCAAAGCCAGTGTGCAATTCAAACAGCATGCTTCTTTGCCTTCCTCCCCTTCTGGCCTTTTAAAAAGGAATGCCTGCTAACTGGTGATTAACCACCCTCCTCAAAGTCGCATATACCAAGTGGAAATTTGATTGCTACCCTAACGATAACAAAAATGTTATTTATGTTATAAATCTGACAGGTCTATTTTGCACGGTCAGAGGGAATGGTTTAAGGCCTTGGTACCTTGTTCTTCATTTGCAACGAAACGTGGAGTTTCAGGATTAGGCAAAGGTTGACAGTTTTTGCAACTACATCCTGAGTTTCCTCTATTTTTTTTTTCCTGGATGCAAAGAATCAATGCTTGCTACCCACTTATAAAGGTTCCAAGCCCTTAATGTTTGCAAATACAAGGACAAAGAGGGGTAAAGATTGAAACTTTTGCACAAACACAAGAGAAATGCAGTTCCTGATCCACATAAACATCTCTGTCCCGCTTACACTCAAGATGGACAAAAAGAAGGTAAAAATCACATGCCAAAAATGACTCCTAGATCAGCTGGAAAGTCAAGACCATACAAGCCGAAGCTGGCTCAGCACCATCCTAAATGAAATTAGAACTGTGTCCTAAGAAGTCTTCCTTGCCCCAAACCTGCCTTTGGAGAGTGAGTCTTTCTTTGCTGTCTACAGCTCTGGTTGTTGCCCTTGTCCGAAGGTGCTGTGTTCTCTCTTGGAGTTTGTTCCAACCTGTTTTCAAAAGCTGAAATTGCAGGCTTCAAAGGGTTTCTGGATTTCTTCAGTTCATCCTCAAAAAAACCCATTCCCTCACCCCTGTGCCATTATTTGACACTTACGCATTTGTGCAATAAACAAGCGAGCAACAAATGGGAACTCCTGCTGCTAGAAGATTTAAAATGCAAGAAATGATACAACCAGAACAGATAATCCCTCACCAGGTACATTAAGCATTTCTAATTAAATTGTTTGGGTGTGTTTTCTCATGTTCACATCCTCAAGCAATTTGAGATTGGTCCAGGACTGACAGCATGAAAATATCCTTTCTGCCATACAAATCATTAAACCTTAAGCAATCTCATTAAGTGTTTCCACACTCGTATAGCAAATGAGAAAACAGCTGGTTGCTCAGTTTTACTGAAATCTTGCTTGCACACAAACGGATCCTAACACTCACAGTAGTACCGGCAAAAGCTGGTACAACAGCAGATATTTACAACAGGATTGATAAGGATAGTTAAGATCCTTAACTGTGACAGTCAAGAGATATTGTGCTTCAGAATAAAGTAGGCTATTTCCCTGTTTTATCTGATAATCAACAGGTCTTTTACCTGGATAGGACATTAGGTGAAAGTCCAGTAAATAACAATCTAAATAGGAGAAGGCTTTTTTGTGTATTTTAAAAGCCAATTTTCTCTTACATCTATAAGCAGTAACACTAAAAACAAATAAAGTCACCTAGTAAACCACTGAAGTTACAGAGCCCAGCAATCTGTTTCCCCTTCCATAAAAATTAGCTCTTTCCACTGAGCACCCCTGTCTCTCGGTGCCATTCCTGTATGCTGCAGGTGTGGAGTCTGAGGAGCCCTGGGTGTTGCTCCTAGAAAGGCCCCTTTACAGCACACAGCAAAAGGCTCCCTTCAAAAGAGGTGTTTGAAAGCGAGTTATGCTTGCAAGTGCGACTGCCTGTTCATGGCGCACGCCTCACTGTCTTAAAACATAGCACTGACCTTTCAGAAGTGCTGACGAACCAATACCCGAAGAGTCAAATTCTGTTTCCTCTTCTGTCAAAGCTGAGCGAGTGAACTTCAATAGCATCGATGGCCTGGGTGTCACAGAGGCCTCGGTGTCACGGCAGCGGCCACACAGCAGCGACATGGTGGCCTCGGTGTTGTCACAGCGGCAACGGCATTGTGGCAGCATCACACAGGCCTTAACATCGCACAGGCCTCGGTGTTATGCAGGCCCCACACAGGCCTCACGCAGGCCTCAGCCTCTCAGCAGCAGCACAGACGCAGCATCACGGCGTCACAAAAGCGCAGGCAGTGGCATCACAGTGGCCTCACACAAACCTCAGCCTCAGGGAAGTGGAGGCAGCCTGGCAGCAGCAGCCTGTGCAGGCTTTTCCCTCTTATTTTCCTGTGATATTGCCGGGGCACAGCAGTGACATGGCGGCCTCGGTGTTATCACAGTGACAACGGCATCATGGCGGCAACTCTCACAGGCCTTAACGTTGCACAGGCCTCGGTGTTATGTAGGCCTCACGCAGGCCTCAGCCTCTCGGCAGCAGCAAAGACGCAGCGTCACGGCGTCACAAAAGCGCAGGCAGTGGCATCACGGTGGCCTCACGCAAACCTCGGCCTCAGGAAAGCGGAGGCGGCCTGGCAGCAGCGGCCTGCGCAGCCTTTTCCCTCTTGTTTTCCTGGGGGTTTCCACATTCCCCGCCTCAGCCCCTGCTTTTTCACTTCTTGTTCGGTCCCTTTGCCCCACCTAGTGCCAAAGCGAGATAAAAGGCCTTGTTCCTTCACCAGCCTAAAACCGGTCTTCAGAGCGCAAACCCGAGCACAGCTCCTCTGCTTCCTGGTGCCTCCGCCCGGGGATTCCCCTCACACCAATGCCCCGGCCAAAAACGTTTTGCTGCCTCTGCTGAGGAAAACGCATGAGGCAAAACGCTGTTGCCGGGTGTTCTGAAGGCAGTGTGCGAGCAGGAAGATTTCGAAAGCCACTCTGTGAGGAATATCCACACTGTGGGAGGGTAAACTGTAATGAAGAAAAAATATTTCCCACAACAAAAGCCTGATTCTTGTAGCTTGCCTCCTTTTTCTGTGCTGTGTTTTCAGTGGGATAAGAGGGTACTACACCTTGTGCTTTTAAAGCTATTATACAGTCAAAATTTATTACTCCCTTTTGACAGGGATTTCAACATTTCTGTTTCAACAATTCCCTGGATGTCCTCCCTGAGACAAATTATTTTTAAACTAGTTTGAAACTACCTCAGAAGTGATGAGTAGCTTTTCTTGGAGTTTCCCAAGCTATCTTCTGGGGACAAACTGGTTTAGTAAACACTGTCTGGCAGTCCTACATAAACATGTTCTTAACTCTGTCTTCTCCAAAACTTACAACATAGAAAATGCTTTCCTGAACCCTTAAATACAAACTACTTAGAGGTATTTCATTTTTCAGTTCTTTAGTGCTAATTATAGTGGAGGAAATTGAGTGCCTCCCTGTGCCCCTGCAAAAGTGTCTTTGGTAGAAACATTATTTTCTCAATGGAAAATGTGAAAAATAATGCTTTTTAGAAGCAAGAGCTTTTGTTCTCTTTCCCATCACTTTTCCTTAAATGCAAACACAGAACAAAAGGACGAATACATTGCATTTAAATTGTATTAAATTGGATCGAATTCTAAATCTACTTTCTAACATTCGCTAAGATGTTACAGAGCAATGACTAGCACAAGAACAGAAAGGCTTACTTCCAACCTTAGAGCAGCCCTGATTTTTATTTTCCTGCCACGAACACTAGATTAGATCATCTATTATCAGCCTCTGTAGCTACACAGATTTGTCAAGTCTTCCATAGCAAATATCCACTGCAGCAAAGCAGACAAGGGAACTCAGGAATAAGTCTCCTGTGATTTACATTCCCAACACATGAATTTGGGCTTTCTATTCGGGAAAGTGTGTGTGTGTGGGATCCTTACCTGGCATTCACACTCAAAATAAACTGTACTTTGAGTCTTCCAGACCTTTGGGCTGTGTGCTGCTGAGTTATTGTATCAGACTTTTCATATTCACACTGACTTGCAATTACTCACTGGAGAAACAAGTTTACTGTGCCTTGGATAATTCCCAGCATAATTTAAGCACTAATTAAACAAAATGGATTTTTATCATGGTTCTTAAATATTTACCCAGTGCAAGAAGTATCCCCTAAGCATAGACACTTTACCACAAACCCATGTAGGAACACGATAGCGATACAATATTGTGCATTACCTTATTTAATGCAAGAGAAAAGACCATGCTGCCCAGGGAGTAAGTACATGCAAGACAACTTGAATTTTAACAATTAAATTAGTTAATTTTCTAACTGAATGAATGAATCCTTTCAAACTGATCAAAGGCAGATAAGCATAAGAAGGAAGGACAGGTATTTGGGAGCATGCTGCCCACAACTATCATTAATATAATCCTGAACTCAGAAAGAAAGTTTCAGAGAGGATGATCAAGGGCAACACTGCTGGAAAGTTAGATTTGAGCAAAGATAAATTGCATAAAACATATTTTCTTACAATTAAACCCCTTACCTTTCTACTGGAGTCATGGTACAGCCTTTGGACCCCTTCAGACCAAGCTGCTAATAGATCAAGCTTCTTCTCCACATCCTCTATTTAAAAGCTATCACCACCCCCCTTCCACATTGATGTGATTGCCCCTAATCTTCTCCAGGCAGAGTCAAATTAACTTATTAGCTCTTTATGCTAATTGGGGTGATTCTGCCCCAAATGAGTTTGGGCAGGACAAGATTCTTTGTGCAGAGCACCATGGAGAAAATTCTCCAGTAGTTTAGATGATCAGTTGACATTTATAACTCTGCTTACAGAAAACACGACATGAGATTCACTTTGAGAATGCGCTGTAGAAAAGTCATGGTTACTGTGCAAGCTGAAGCTTCATTTTTCAGTCCTTTCCAGGTTATATCTGCCACATGTTTAGGGGTGTAATCACGACATGTTTGATCAAGCCTTGTGCCTGGAACAGTGGCCCACAAAAGCTGGCATTGCCACACCATTTGCTCCAAAACAGGATTTGGGGTTTACCACATGAACATGTACAGATTTAAGGATTAATATGAAACCAGCCAATTCCTATGTAGCTTTGTTTGCTGAAACTTTTCCCACAGTAGACCCCAGACAGGATTAGATACCTACTCACAGATTTTTTTCTAAAAGCCAGGCACATCTAGACAGCTGAGCTGTGCAAGGGCTGGCAGCATCCGTACTATATCTGCAGTGCTCAGCTGAGACAGGGCTACTGCCCATAGGAGGGCTGGGGCTTTGTTTCAACACAAAATTGCTCAAAGCATCTGCAGTGTTGCTTGGAGGAACTTGTATGACAGAGCACTGAAACGCTCTCGGAGCATTTGCAGTCAGAAACTGCATCTGTGCTGGGAGAAGCCATAAGCAAGCCGATTAGCCCAGGCTGGAAGCCTCCGTAGAAAAAACAGATGACGGTTAAGGAATACTCCAGTGTGTAACTGTAGGCTAACATTGTAGTGTAAACATCTTAATATTTAATAACATTTAATGCAAAATCAACTTCTATGGTCTCTGTTATGGAGAGCTAGTATGTTACATCTGACAGTGAAGTTTTCCAAGAGCCTTTTCAACAAAGAGAACCAGCGTTTCCACAGCAAAGCTTAAAAATGGTAATAGCTGTTAGCAGGAAAGGAGACGGGTGTATGCATGAGTAAGTGCCAAAGCATGTCAAGAAAAAGGACATCAAGGTAAGCAAGCTTCCTAAGGGTAATAAAAATGTTATTTTAAGCAATGTTCGAAGCCAGTATCAAGAACAGCAGAGAAAACCTTCAAGGCTTTTTGTTTTGCAGGACATCAGACGACCCATTTGCCTGTTGCAGGCTGCCGCACCACTTCCACGTCTCAGAACATCTTAATGCCCACTCACAGGACGTCAGCTATCTGGAAGAAGATGTCTCAGAGACTGAATTCAAACCCACATGAAAGGCTTCTACACCATAAAAATTCACCCTATTCTGTATTTACACCGTTCAGAAGCCTGGTGTGGTCTCTCTGAGATACAGAAAGGGTCAGGTGCTGGCTAGGCAGTGGCAGAAGCTGTGCACTAAAGCCAATTTTCACAGTGTTGAGCAACTTTGTTGATTCTTACCAGTGTATAGACAGGACTGTGTATTCTTATATTCTCATTTCTGGCACATTAACTACCTAAATCTATACTGGGATATCCCATATTTTAACTGGGTTAAAAACGTGAAGTGAAACAATGAAACTAGGGCTGGATAAAAGAACAAGTGTGGGTGAAAATCTGAACTGGAAATAAATTATACTACAAAAGCAAAGCAAAAACCCACTAGAATTCCTGTAAGGCACACCGCAATTTTGAATGCTGTATAAAAGCATGTGCAGGTGCCTCTTTTCATATATGTAAAAATAGCCTGTATTTGCATAAATTCTTAAAGTGAACAGAAGAGCTCAGCATTGTGCTGGAGGTTCCTAAGTCAGGCACAGGGAAACAGAGACAGTAAAATATAGTGGAAAAGATAAATCGTTTGACTTTGGAGACATTTAATGAATCAATCAGTGCTTAAACCCTAGTGTTTAAAAGGCCTGAAGGGCAAGAAATTGATATATGCCACAGACTCCTCAGAAACAACTTGAAAGCGTAATACTAGATGACAGGATAAAATGGGCTTATAAAGTGAACAATATTGTGATTTGGAGTGACCTCCAGCCTCCCTAATCTTTAATAGCAAAACCTTTTTGACACCAAGGAAAGCATGATGGATCTTTTATGGCATTCGGCTGCTGCTTGAAAGACGTTAAAGGCTACCTGAGATAGTTTATCTAACTCTAGTCTCGAGTGATCAGAGAGGCTAAGGGGATTGAGGAGTGAATCTGATGCAGTCAGCAGCGCTGCATTTTGGGAAGATAAACTGGACATCAAAAGCAGTGATTTAAAATCACTAAAGAGAATGAGGGCAGCTATTAAAGCAATCTGAGGGGGAAGCGAAAAAAAGGCTTGTTCCACAGTCAGGATGGTGGCGTATAGAGTACATCATAAAGAAAAATCCCCATGGCTGAGGTGACGGCTAAGGACTCGACTGCAACTCCCAAACACGCTGTTTGACCTTGCGTGGTGCAGTTGGTTGGAATCTCAGTCCCGTGTATGAAATACTGATATAATTTCTCAAACCTACTTATTACATAAAACTTCACAAATGTACTTCTCAAAGGATTTTATAAAGGAGACAGGCATCATTACCCCAGCTGGACAGATAAACTGTGGCTTGGTGAAGAGCAGTTATTTGTCCAGCAATACCCAGATGTAGTCACAGGATGCAGCTTCTTATATCAAAAACGTAAATTCACCTGAGCTCCTAGGAATAAATGGAGGCAGCACAATGGCCTTGTTACTCTGTACTCTGGTCCTCAATACACTGCCATTTATTTATGCACCTTTAGAAACAATTACATCTGGGACAGTATTTAGTGTTCGTGCCCTGAGACAGAAAGCCATCTTTAGAGCTGAGAGGAAAATCAAAATAGATGAGAGAGTAATGAAAGCCTACGGAAGCTTACAGAGTCTTGCATCAGGTGAGCTCCCATTTAAAGCAAGAAGGGTTTTGTCTGTGCGGGGTCTGCCCCATTTGGCTCTCATCAGCCTGTTCATCTCCTCCTCAGTAAAGTACCACTTTGGATTTCCCAGATATGATGTATAAATATGATGCATTATAATAATGTCCAGCACAATCACAGCATACTTTTAGGCCAAAAGAAACTGTGACTTCTTCCAACCATATGACAGGCCAAGGAGTTTAAAAAAAAAGCCAGAGAAAGAGAAGTACGCTATTTTGGTTTGGGGTTTTTACAGTAAAAAAAGACAGTGAAAGTTCTTCAGCAGTAACATCCTTACAGATAGGGGACACAATTCAACCGGCACTTGATAGGTGGTTATTTCCACAGCCATGTATTTACGGCTGGGCACGCCTTCGTCAACATGAATTGGGGTACAATATTATACTTTGAATAGAAGTTCTCTGAAATTGCAAATCTATAGGGAGAAACCCCTACATCCTCTAACTCAGGCACCATCTTCCTATTCAGTGAACAGCAGACTGACAGCCACATAATTTCTTTAAAAGCTGAAATTCCAAAGAGCTACACACGGTTCAGTCCTGGTCCCTACTTAATCCAAACAATCACAACAAAGCAGCGGCTCTTCTAAAACACGTCCTTGTAATGCTGCGTTTATTTCCATTGCCGAAAAGGCAATCAGAATGGAAACTTCAAATTATAAAAGTGGGAAATGCCTGGTTTGTGGCTAGAACTTGAAAAGGCACCCACAGCCTTCCCACTCGGTACAAATTCAAGCTCCAAATTATTACGGCTCTTTGAGAATCTGTGCAAAGTTCTGAGGCAAATGAACCTGTCCATCTCAGCACTCGTACAGCAGTGATAATGCCTAGAAGACTTCATATTTTCAAGTGCTAATTACAAGAATGTGATAGATGTGCTGCCGGAATTAAATTTACAGGAACAAGAGAGTATGGAAGGGAAAACAAACAGAAACTAGGAGGAGGAATTAATGATGCATTTAATGAAGAGAAATCAAAACTCATTTGTTGTTTTGGGAGGGGAAGGCAACTTTCAATGCCATCGCAGTAGTAGCTGAACAACATCAAATTGATGTCTAGCCTGTCAGAGCAAGAGTAATAAATTATTATTTTCCATTATTTAATTTTCCTTTTTAAAGCAAATACTCTATTCTGTTCAGCTTTAAAGAGAAAAGCCACATTATTTAAAATGACTTAAAAATATCAGCCTAATGAGCTATAACATAGACATTTATAGAATGCAGTGTGTTTTTCTGATGAGGTATTTAGCTTCTTGTAAGCAGCAAGGAGCGACGTTTTTTACTGGGAGGTGTATTTCCCGAGCAATTAGGCACAGGAGCCTAATTAAAAATTAAGTCAATGTTCAAATAAGCATAATAGAATAATATCTGTAACCTGCAGAAATGCAGGAACAGCTGGAACGCTGCTGTGTTTTACTACTTCCTTGAAAAATGATGGAAAATTCAGGAGCACATTCCAGAAGGTGCATTTTCAAGGTCACCTTTGGAAAGAAAACATTGCCTGACTGTTAGAAGTGGGTGAATTGGTGGGAACAGAGCAGGGAGGCAGGGATGGTATCACCTCCACACAAGATGCAGCAGGTAGCGCTTTGCTCAGTGTGTGTAGGGAACTGGTAATGAAACCTGCCTTATTTGCACCTGGACTTTATGTATCTATATGTACACACACACACACACGCACGCGCACGCGCATACACACACCCACACCCACCCCCACACACCTAGGTATATATACACACATGCGTATGGGCAAATCTGGCTATAAATCTCAGTTTAAAAAGACAAACAGAATTTTTTGCACATTTTTTGTCTTCTGAGATTCAGGTAACGTAACTAGAGTGATTCCGAGACTACTTTCCAAAAGTGGAATGTAAAAATCCAAGGTGATAAACTTTAATACCACACTATAAGCTACGCAAATATTTACCACAATAAGAAAACCCCAAACACTAAACCATGCAAACAGTTCTCTGTAAGCTGGAGGATGAAGGCCTCCTCCAGAGACTCACAGACTGAAACTGCCATTGGAATTTGACATCCACGACTCTTCACAATGTCATCCTCCAGGTCTCACATACCTACAGCCACTCGCGTATGTATTCTTTATACCTGCTCACGAAAAGATGATATGCCCTTTAAAGGAGGCAGACTTAACCTTATCTGTGGCGTGGGGCTAAGGTTTAAGTCAGGAATTAAGCTATCAGCCCCAGGTCGCTGAAGGCTTGGTGCTTAGGCATCTGAAGATCTATACAAGCTACAGTTTAGCACACTAGACCACCATAGTCAGGCATCTACTTTTATATATAGTATTCTGGCTAATTACAATACTTTTGCCACTAACATCTTGTAAAGAGAAATCTACATATATAAATAATCGGCTACCATGGTATTTAATCCTACATCAACTATACACTAGCTAGTACAAACAAGCTAATACAATTCACACCCTAAAATCTTCACCCTGAGACACATTTTAAAGGTCTGTCAACAAAAATTACTTTTGCTGCAAAAGATTAAAATGCCTACGTAAAATCTGGAGGCAAATCAGCAAAACCTGTATTTTCTGTTGCTTGAAGAAGGTGCTTTCCTGAAGGCCAGTAGCAGCCAGCCACCACCATTTGTCAGAGGGGACGAGATCCAGGGCCACACACATTTTGACTGCTGTAAGCCTTGGGGTCCCGCACATGTGTATGTAAGCCTTGCGGTCCTGCACATGTGTACATCCTCTCCTGCCAACACAACAGCTCTGCGAGACAGCGGCACCAGCTAGAGCTGTGAAATGTCGCCGTGCTCTGGGAACAAACCAAAGACACAGCTGAAAGGCAACCCGTCTCCTGGTGCCAACGCTTCCCGTCTGAAAAACAAGGCTTCAGCTTAGCTGGATTTCGCTTTACAAAACCAAGAGTTAATAACGTGTTAATCATATCTCAGTCTACTATTTTAAATGAATTGGTTTAATGTTAATTATTGTTAAAGGGAGAACTTTTTAGATTTAATAATTCTGGGTGACAATTCAGGTCTCTGTAATGAGCACAACGCTAAAGCAGATCATGAAGACTGTGATTACACAATCAATTAAAGCAACAAGGTATATTTTTAAACATGACACTGACATTAAAGACATTTCCGTCAGGTTAATTAGAAGTCAATTGTCCTGGAGAAAGTTAATTGTTAAAGCTGTCTCATTCTCTTTCAGTAAAATTCAATTATATTTGGACAAACCCTCACAAACTGCTCTGGAAAACAATACTAAAAATTTTGTAATGTATTGGCACAAATGTCAATAAGCATTTGTTCTTTAAATAGAATTGGAAGAAACCCCATGGTAACTAGCACTCATTCCCCCTTCCATCCACCTGGCAGTTCAGACGCTTGCCCATCACCCTCGTATTCGATCCTCCAGATCCTCTGTTTCCACCACAAACGTGTTGCACAGCCAGCACGGAGCATGCCATTTGCAGCCACCTCAGAAGCTTTATTACTGCAGGCTGTGAAATGTGGAAAGCAAGCAATTCCCCACGTTCAAAAGGTTCAAAACACAAACAAGGCTGATTCGTAGTATAAGCAGGGATGTAGTTTGAGTGAGAACAAGAAAAACCAATGCATTTACCTGCAGTTATGGGCATGCTGGGGCTTATTTGCTACTTTTGCAGGACATTCATCTCTTTCCTATGACTAGCATAATTTATTAATTAATCTCAGATGTGCCCAGAAAGCATTGCTGATTGAACTTAAAGTTATACAGGTTTTTAAAATGCAGTTGGTACCGAGTGGGATTTACCAAACACAGAAACAGCCGGGTGCCTACATGCGGACTTTAAACACCAGAAGATGTGTGCCTACAGCTCAGGCACCAAAATACAATTTTTAATCTAATTAGGATGTCTCCTTGCTTTCACACCTAGAGCAGGCCATAGTGCAGGGAAATCATCCAAGATGAAAAAGGGGTTGGAGAAGAAGAAAATTACATATTGGGTTATTGGATTTTAAATACCTTCAGCAGGTAACCTAGAAATGAAGGAGCACTGTAAAATATTAACCTTTAAACCCTCCACTTGAAGCTGGGGAGCAGGGAAGTGGTAAAAGGAGTCTTCAGCTGGAAATGGAAACATTTTGACTGTCCTGTCATACAGACCCAGGAAACATGTCATTCCCCTCAACCCCCTTCCCAAACAGATAGACTCGGAATAGCTTTCATGGTCGCTGCTTCCAAACTGATTAGCTGTGGCCTCTGCGCGAGTCATATTTGTCTTAGGCTGCTGCCTTCTGCGTTGTTCTCAAGGGGCTCAAACAGCCAGAGCGGGGCAGCACAGGAATAATGGCAACATGGCTAATACAACGCCGTCCTGCCCTGCCTCGAGTGGGAGGGTGATGTGCTCACTGGCATGCCCTGGTCTCAAACTGTGCTGAAATCGTGCATCGTGTGCTGGAAGCTTATTTCCAAACATTTAACTGAAAGCAATAGCACCTGTGCTGGAGAGGGAGTGGTTGCATTCAAGTGTCTCTAAAGCTCTGCAGTTTGTCTGGCTGCAGACAAAACTTGACAAAAGAAAACATGCTGGAAACAAACAGAAGTCAAGGACTTCTTTTCAGAGGTAGCAAGCGCTCCTGTTCCAAAGCAGGCTTGGGAGCACGCAGTGTCTCTGAAAACAAGACTGTGACAATAACCCACCTGAGAATGAACATTAACTACTGATTTTAAGAACAGGAACCACTTCACAGGTAAAAATGCACACAGGGTAGAATTGGCTGGTGTGAAAAAAGCAGATACAGGCTGGAAAGTTGCTAAGTAAAACCCCCAAAGTTTGAGATAGTGTTTTACTGAGAAATCAACGTGCTTATTAGGAGAACAGTACAGAAGCACATTAAAGACACAGAACGAAACAGATATCCAGGCCACTGAGGAAGAGATTAAGCTGCAGTCGTCTATAGTGGCAGGTAAAATATTCTGGACCTCTTGATTTCTGGAAGAGAAACATAGAAATGTAAGACAGGATTAATTACATCAGAAACCCTACTGACAATGAAGATTATTCTGGACTACAGCAGACCAGAAACTACAAATCAAATTCATTCTGACCTCTTATCCTGTATATATACATGTCCCAAGTGCCCTTCAAACCTCCCCAGCTTAAAAAAAGCAAAGCCCCTTGCCCAACGCACCAGCAAGCGCTGCGGAGGTGGCTGCCTGCGAGGGAGGAGCCGCAGGGGCATCTTGGTTGCAGCTTGGCTTGCACAACGCCAGGCACTCTGAGCACATTTCCTTTCCCAAATTCCAGTGACCAGGTCAGAGAGATCTTCATAAACTGACCTGCTAGCATGGATTCCTGCCTCTCACTGGCAAAAGGAGGCACAAGAAATTGTTTTAACACTGATGGCTACGGCTGATGTTCACACCATTTCTGAGAGCAGAAATGCCATCGTGATGAGCCTTAGCCTCATCCTTTCAGAAGACTAGTCAGTGTAAATACCTAGGTCAACAGGCTCGTTGCCATAAAAATCTTGTATCAAATTACTCACAGACTCTTCAGTAACAGTTGATGGTCTAGTACCGACTAATTACAGCTGCGAACGCAAGATTATACAATGGCAAAAGCAAAATGGATAAATCGTTGCTCAAGTCACAGCACATTTCTCATTCTGTTTCTTTCATCTTTTCTCTGAGGTTCAAACATGCATATGTCAGAAAACCTAGCAGTAGCAGACCGTGGACATTCTGGTTTGCTCAGCTGGCATCGTGGATATTCGAGCTCTGCGTGCTTCCTCCGGCCGGTGCCCAGAGCCTGGCTGTGCAGGGTAAGGCTGGCATAGCAGCCTTCAGAAAGAGATATACTGGGGAGGGGGCAGACATCTCCTCTGAATCTCTTTAGCTCATGGAATAACAGAACTCTGGTTCCAAGTGGTAACAGCAGGTAGTATTGGCCTACAACAGAGGGCAAAGTTCTCTGAATATTTTGAATTGGATCATTTTCTTTCCTCCTGATTGCGGGTTCAGGTGACTTCCTGATGCTCTGAGTGCTGGACTGCAGATAAGGGGCTTCAGATGTCCCAGCTCACAGTACGTGAAACTTTTTCATGGGATGGACTCTAAAATCCACATTTCTCCAGTTTTTCTTCTTCTTCCTGTGAAAGTGAGAAGAAAGATTTTTTTTTCCCCTTCCTCATTAGCTGCTATAGGTGTAAGGTTTCTCAACTGTCTGAGGAAGGCAATTAGATATGTGAGATGCAGCAAGCTGGAGTAACAGAAATCATTTGGCATTTGATGTGTTCTAGATGTGACTGAGAAGGGTTTTGCAGTCTCCAAGTGGTAAGGCAAGGGTTAACTCCAGCAGTGGGTAAGGAACAGCTAGGAGGAAATCAAATTCTGCATGATAGAAAAGCCTGGGGGGAAATAAGAGAGAAGAAACCTCTCACAGAGGTGAGAAATACATCAGTGAAGTCAGTCAAATGTGGTTTCCAAGGCTGGGGAAGTGTGGAGGCTGCAAAGTAGCCTGGTGCCTTCTGTAAAAGACAGACCACAGACGGTGCTCACATCCCAGCTGTCCTGGCTTCTTAGGCACCTCGCTGTGTTCCTCTGGGGCGAGATGACCCATGCCTGAAGTTACGATGAATTTTGTATTTCCCCTTTCCCTATGCGGTCAAAGAAAAAGTCCAGAGCTGCTGTAAATGCCTGTGAGTTCTTACAGCCTCCAAGAGTGTTCAGGAATGGCTAAACTGCAGGTTTGTGGTCCGTGCCTTCCGTTCCTCAG
>Ga0181612_109413_pt1 | contig 19798 bp, 15 predicted proteins | sample HoacroProtozoa21_FD_119630 | JGI IMG/M metagenome (GOLD analysis project Ga0181612, IMG submission 119630) | Hoatzin crop microbial communities from Cojedes, Venezuel. Combined Assembly of Gp0051906, Gp0051904, Gp0051908 | reverse complement strand
TTCAAAAAACGTGCAGATGTGGCACTTGGGGACATGGTTCAGCAGGAAGGGTGGTGCTGGGTTGACAGTTGGACCTGATGATCTTAGAGGTCTTTTCCAACCTTAATGATTCCATGATTCTATGATTCTGTGATCAGACAAGCTTAAGTTAATAAACAGATAAACAGAAGCATAAATTAGAAGTTGACTGATCTGAAATCCCCGTGCTTATAAATCACCAAATGTGAAGCTTCAGCTGAGGAAGGAGTAGAAGGGAATGCATCTCTTTCACTGAAATTGTAATGTCCTGTTTATTCTGACCACCCAAATAAAAGCTATTAAATCTTATTGATTGCTTAATAAGTGCTAAGTTACTTGTACAAAAGAGGAGCAGCTTTGGCAGAGTTTGAGGTTTAGCCTAAAGCAGTCCCCAGTCTGGCTGGGATGGAATAAAGCAGTCTCCTGCATGACTACTCCTTGGTAATTGAGTGTCTCCATAATTTTCAGGCCAGTGGCTTTCTGTCACGCTTATATGAAAATTTTAGTAATTTTGGAAACATTCCTGAGAGAGGAAAAGCAGTTTTGGCCCACATCTATTCTTCAAGTCTGAGGTCAGGAAACAGAGCACAGTGATGGGATCAGAAAGGAGAAGGGGTTCCTCCATTTCAGTTGCAGTCTTATGAAGCACTTAGAGCATGAAATGTGGTGTGATTACATAAGTTTGGGCAGTCATGTAAGTGAAAGGCAGGAAGAAAGGCCTGTCTGCCATAACCCAGGTGTGGACCAGGGGAAGATGCATGTATTCAGTTGTCAGAGATGCAAAGAACTCTTCTCTGTAACCCACCAACTGCAATTATGTTCCCAACATTCGTTTTTTGGCTTGAAGTTTCCTGGCAGTATCTCTGTCACTACATGAACTGTCTTGGAAATGTCAACCAAACATGGCTTAAATTATATCATTTTCTTCTTCTGAGAACACACGAAGATACGAAAAACTGGATTTATATTCTTAAACATAGAAATCACAGTTGATCTATGTTTGTACAGACCACCAAATAATTGCCATTAGAATGGGGGATGGGGTTTGGAAACACTGGGATTACTTGTTTGTCATTGCAATGGGTAACATAATGAGATGCTACCTACTTTAATTTCCACTAATGTGTCAAGTTACTGGAGTAACTCTAGGTGCAGAATGTCAGGAGATCTTGAAGGCTTTTGAGCGTGTCTGAAAATCTGGCTCTTATTTCAGGTGTCTAAATGGGAACCAAACACTTGTAAAATAATCTAGCCCAGTTGTGGGTGCTGAGCACTTAGAAATCTGGCTTTCAGTTCTCGAGAAAATCTGGCTGCTAACATGTTTTAATACAGAGAAAAGCCTGGCTAGAACATCAAGCCAAAGGAAACGATTTGTCTTGTAATGACAGGGTTGAGAGGTAGATGATATTCTTTTAAATAAGTACAGTACCTAGGTCTGGATGATCTCTGCTTCCAACTAGATGAGGATATAAAGACACTGGTAATGAGATTCATTACAGCAGCTTTCTAATCTCTTTTGCTACAAAATACATTACATTTGGAATTTAACTGTGTGTGCAGCACACCAGGTGGCCAAGCTGCTTTTACTGGGAGAAAATAAAGAAGCTGAAATGCACTGCTATATAGTGCTCTTAATGCCTAATAATGTCATAGAGGAAGAAGTATGTTCTTGCTCTCTGTTGCTGATGACTGCCGAGCGAAGCACATGTTATACAAAGTCACATATGCTGGAGAATAACGCTGCTGCGGGAGCCCTTAGCTCACTGGTATGTGACACTGCAATGTGATTAGGAAAGAAATTACATACCGGCAAAGAGCTTTCCCCCATTTTGGGAGAGAGAGAGAAGAATTACCCCCTTGGAAATGTTATATCTGAGTGAATTTACTTTTCCATGGGCTGATATTCTTCTAAGGAAGAAGGATGTTTTAGTTGCTGCTCAGCAGAAAGGACTTTTTATTTACCTTATTGGCCCAACATGGTCATGGGGTCTTGGGCCAAATTCCAACTTGGATGAAGCAGGGAGGGTTTCACCGGTTTCAGGGCAATTTGACTCTGAGGTTTGTGGTGCTCTGAATTTGAATATGGAGACTTAAAAATAGGGCTTCTAGTTCACATCCCAGTCTCTGAGGTGTTCTTGCTAACGGTGGAGGTGTGTTGACATGGCAACTCCCTAAATCTAGCCCTGAATGGTGTAAGCTTAGCTCCTGGCCTACCAGGACTCAAAACTCTTCTGAATCAGAAATGAAGTCAAGGCTTTCTGTCCATTGGAGAGTGACACTATCATACAGGTGAAGTTGGCCTATGTGTTTGTTTCTCCTAATCTCATAAAAGCCCTCTGAAATTTTGTATTTCAATTAATAGTAACAGAGCTGAACTGCTCACCCATAGTGTTTGGTTGTAATAATAATGTGGCAAACAGCTTTTCTCCCCTTCTAGTACCGAAGCTTGCTATGATAGAGAATTACTTCACCTTTTGCTTTCCCTCCTCCTTCTTTTTGGTGCTGAGCAGAAGATCTGGTTGGTTTTGGTAGAAAGCACAGCAAGAGCATTGAATGCTCTTCCCAGCTGTTTGTTGTGGATCAGATTCACTCTTTGTCATGGGCTGGGATCCAGTTGCAGGACAGATGCTTTACAGTTTTGTTTATTGGATTTGCTACACAAAGGGTTGTGCGCCACATTGACAGGGAGCAGGTGGCTTGTAGAAAGAAAAAGAACCCCATGTTTTGGGGAGATTTTCACTGTTTACAGAGTATTGCGACATACTGATTGCAGCTTGATGTGTAAAAAGGCAGGGCTGGATATGTCCATGCAGTCTGCCATCCCATGTCACTCAGACACAGACACTTATGCACCAGGACCTGTGCTTTCTCCAGAGCTCAGGGCTGCTTGTGCCATAGCCCGTGGGTGAGCTTGCCCAGCTCATAACTTTATCCTTCTCCTTTGACTTCTTATTCCTCTTAAAGCTGTGGACCATGTGGATGTCTCTGGCAGTCTACCATGTTAGGTCCCAGCAACCCTGGAGAAGCCCCCCCAGGAGTGATCAAAATGCACCCAACCCTCACCATGTAGTACGTATGTTCACACTTGTGTCAGATCCTGTAGCAGGTCTGCTTCCACCTCTTGTCACGGACAGAATGTCTACCTGTCATTGCATGGAGGAAACTGTCATTTTGCTGACAATTATGTTGGATGTCTCCTTCGTCTGTCTTCACTGATGTCACGGATGTTGCTTAGAATGGAACAAGAAATTAAGTTATCAAGTTATGTAGGTAAACAGAACATTGATTCACTTGAAAAGACAGCAGGAAATTGAAGAGAGTGAAGCCTGACTTTTGCTTTTGGCCCGAAAGAGAGATGAGCGGTCGCTGTGTTCCCTTCATGAGCTTCTCTTTCCTCCATCATGTGACCAGACATGAGCCCTTGTGTGGCCAAAATTTAGGTGTGCCCCAACCCTTGCTGGATCTCTGATATGCGAAGGTACGTGAAAGAAGTTCCACTCATGGGACTAAAGGATACCTACATGAGGTCCATGTGAAACACCACATCCCTGGGAACTCCAAAGCAAAGGGAAACAGCAGCAAAATATAGACAACTTTGTGTGGCAATCCATGGAATGTCTTCACCATATAATTTTAACGCAAAATGCAGGGGGGATATGGAGTGCTGTCAAAAAATAACCATATAAAAGACAGAGGAGTCATCGCTGTCAGGACATTTCCATGTCTGTGTGATTTCTCTGTTGATTGAAAACCAATTTCTACATCAGTTGTACAGAGCACAACTGCTGATCTCTCAGGGACTTTTCCAAGCAGTGCTAGCCAGTTATACAGAAATGCTTGGACAGAGAGACAGGCATTCAGCCCCTTGCTCATACAAACATAAGCTGAAAACCCACAATACCCTGTAGTGTGACTACCACTCTGGTGTGCCTAGCCATGTAATTATTTCTGCATGTCAAAGCATGGATAAGAGAACTTTCCCCCATGTATTTGTGCAAGTAGCACTGGTGAAGCTGTGTGAAAATCTCCATGCCTTGTTCTCGGATTATGCAGTAGAAAGTTAGGATGAGACATGCTGTCCCAGCAGCGTGAAGAGCAGATGAGCAGCCAGGATCCTTTTATTCATAGCTGGGGTGATCAGTGTGTGAGCAACCCTGATGTCAGCGCAGGTTTGTATAAACTAGTTGAGCTAATTAAGTGTGAATAGGTGCAAATTTGGGAAAGATCAGCCTCTATTAGTAGCAAAATCACAAACAGGAAAGGGAGCTGACTTTGTGAGACTGCTCACAGCCAGCAGGTTGCCTGGTTCTGGACATGACTAAGGAGCTTCTGTGGAAATTTAGGAACTAAGGAGAGGAATTGCTTTACTTTAATATACAGGGAGGTTAACAGGAGCCCACTGGAACCCTTTTAATTGGCAAGGAGTCCTGTGGAGGCTGGGACAAGTTAAACAATCGTTCTGGTAATCCAAAGCACAGCTAGGCTGAAAGTGTGCACATCTATCTTCTGAATTCCTTAAATAATAAACACTGGAGAAAGTTCAATAAACAACCAGATCAAATCGCACTGAGGAGGCACTAGGAAAGCAGCTAGACAGAAACGTATATGGGCCAATACTCTACAAACAGAGGAAAATCACACAGAGACACAGACTGGAACTGATGTCTGCTCTGGAAGGATTTACTGGCAACATGAGGTGAAGTATTGTGGGCAGGGAAGGTGCTTTTTATTCATGTTTTGAAGAAGGAGTTAGAAAACTTTTCCAAGGGCTGAATCAGCCTTTCGGACTTGTTTGGTGGACCAGAAATGAACGTCAGTCTGTAATAAAGCCAAAAAACAATGTGTCCATGAGCTGTATGAAATGGAATTGTGGCTTGTAGAAGGGCCACAGGTTTTCCATTCCCACCTCTAAAGTAGGTGAGATTCTGTGCAGCAAATCTCTTTTCCTCAAGCTTCCTCACTGTCTATTGCTTCTCTTTATTGGGGTAAAGTTCAGTGTCCCTAAATCACCATGAACTCAAAGCATGCCCTCCCTGAAGCTATCTTTATAGTTCCTTGTTAATGAAAGTACTTTTCTCAGCTCCTGGCACGCATCTACCATAAGATGCCTTCAAGAAACCCCATAGCTGGGACGACTGGACCAGTCAGCTTGGTCCCAGCTGAGTGGTAGTGACTAGACGCTGTGGCAGGATGATCCCAAGCAGAGGCAGTTTGGGGGTACGCACAGGAAGCAGCTGTAACCCATCCCATCCCTCTCTCCTGGTGAATGCCAGTCCAGACCTGGTGGATAGGGTTTATGGAGTGGTATGTAGGGCTGGGAGGAAGTAGGCTGTGGTAGTGTGCAGGAGGGTGTATGGATGAGTGAGCTTTGTGAGGGACATAGACCATGGTAGGATCTGTGGGGTCATGGACAGGAAGGCAGTGGTGCCATGCATGGGGTTGAGGGAGGTGGGTAGAGCATAGGGGAGGGCTGTGGAGTTGTGGGGAGGGGTCAGGGTTCAGTTACAGACATTGTATTGAGGTTGGCGATGTATCCTGGATAAATATTGCTGTGACATTACTGTCCTTGAAAGGGAAAAGGTTTCGGTGTCTCGTTTTTAGCCAAAATGGAGATCTGTGAGCCCTGTGGATATGACACCCTTGTCATGTTCAATGCGATATGTGTGAACTTCTGGCTTTCCTACAGCCTACCTGCGCTTTCGCCTAAGCCATCATGCCAGGCCCCTTATCATGCAACACTTTGCTGTTTGCACCTTGCTGATGGGTTGTCAAGACGGTGCATGGGAATGTCATCGTGCAGTTTGTCACCATGCCGTCAGAGTGGAAGCAGGCGGTGGTGATGTGCAGGTCTCCTTCCCTGTCCACCTCCTCCCTGCTCTACTGCTCCTCACTGCTCACAGAAACACCCCCAATGACTCCTTCCAGCTCTTTCTCACCCCTTGCAGCAGGTGGACAGGACTGAGGGTCTCTGAGTTCTTCAGATATCTCCTGTGGGTTGGACGATGGAGTTCAGCCTTTCCTTGTCATAGCACCATGATTCCCATCCACAGGGCAGCGGCACGTGGAGGAGTGCCTTGTCCCCACCATGAGTGCTGGGGGGGTGACAGCCCTCCCAAACCCATTGCGGATATGGTTATTGATTTCTGCAGTGGAAAAAAGAGAAGAAAAATTTTCTCTCATAATCTCCTTCTCTGCCATTGTGTCCAAGCACAAAACCAGTTAAAAAAAAGAAATAATACTGCTGCCCTTGTGAACAAGGGGCAGGTTGATATTTGGGCCTTGCAAGGTCGTTTCTGTAAGGATGAGCAAACAGTGACATTGACCAGGTACAGAACTGATATTATTTTGTTTATTCACCAAAAAATGCTAACAAAATCCCGTTTCCCTAAATGAAGAGGAGGCAATGAACAGGCAGCTTCCTTGACCTAATAAGCTCTGAGTGCAAGCAGCTTGTCTTTTTGTTCCTTCTTAAGACCCTGCTTTCATAAGACTCTGTGTCACCTGCATAAATCCTTAGCTAAGTATGGGAAAGAGTGGGGAATTACTCCTTTACGAGGCTTCAGACCCAGTCAGAGGGAGCTGATGTGGGGTGAGCCTGCGGGCAGCAATGCACAGCGCTCATGGATCAACATGGCTCGGCTGAAGCTGACCCATGGCAGAGTCCTTGGCTACGATGGGGTCAAGCTTGATATTTCATCCAAATCCTCCATATCTTGATGAGTTGATCTCCAGTGAATGTTAGTGTTGTTAGGGCAAGTGGCAAGCAGGGATTGGACCTTGCGTGTCCTGCTACGATTTCTCCCCTCACCCAAAGCACTCGAGTATGAGCAAGGAGGACCTTGGCTCTTCAGATCAGCTCTGAAAGGTGAAACAGCAGTGAGCTGTACGTATTTATAGGTGGAGCCTTAATGGAAGAGCAGCACTCATCAAATCAGTCAGGTTGCTGGCGGGGCTGGCCGTAAACAAGCTAGTGTTGAATTGCCATCAAGTCTCAAAAGGACAATAGCACGAGTAAACACCAGTTTATGGTTGTGGTGGGCTTTGAATGAAGTGACCTCTACGCTGAGCCTCCAGGAAATGAGACAGAGGAAGCTGGATGGGAGCTGGATCAGACAGGTTTCATTATGCCTCTTGAACCTAGACAGCATATGAAAATATTACACTTAGAAAGGTGAAAGGGAATACCTGCTGTGGTTTGAAATGTTCTTTCGCCTGTCCCCTAAATATTTTTAAAAGCAAAGGAAAATGTCAGACCTTTGTCTTGCATCAAGAATTAGTTAATTTCCTATAGAAGAATGAAAATTTTGCATGACCAGAAGAGACAGCCTGGAAAGCATGGAGCTACCTGTGTGGTGGTGGATAATGGGTACGCTCCACTGTACGCAGATTGCCCTCCAGAAATGCAGGCTGAGTCTTTAGCTGTTTCCCAAATCCTGGTCCTAGGAGAGTCACTGGGATCTCTCCTCCTGCATTAGAGTGGGTGAAGATTCATGCTGAGGGACTCTTCTGCCTGAGTCTAGCTCTGCTGAGCATGCTTGCTTGTCCCACGGAGGTGGAAGAAGAGTGGCCACATGTAGGAAAACCTCCTGCTGCTACCTCTCTAGGGCTGATGTTCCTAGAGAGGGGAACAAGTTCCTACGTGAAACAGGGTGGAGGATTCACATCTACACAGCTTCAGAAAGGATTCATCTGGCCTAGTTTATGCATCTAAAAGACAGCTTTAGATGCAAATTTAGGCAGAGTCTGAGTCTGAAGCAGTCAGTTTAGGCATCTCTTACAGCTAAGGGAAGGAAAAGCGAATTCACCTCCTCCAAGAGGTGCCTGCAGAGCCCGTGTACCATTTGACCTCTTGTCTTACCAGCATAAAGAGAAAGCTCTGGTCCAGATGTCTAAGTTACTGAAGCCTAAGATATTTGTGATTAGATCCAAATCAGCCAAATTAGGTCTGGTCTTTTATCTTAACGGTACAAATCTGAGGAGGAAGCAATGTGTTGCTGCAAGAATAGTGCCAGCAGGATTTCTTCATTTCCTATGTTTCCTAGCTCCAGGGGGGACAACGAACTGCATGGGTGATGAGTCAAGGTTTCTAATGCTGCCTCCCTGTGTCAGCATGGATCCAGCTGAGTGCAGATTTGGATCAGCTTGCTAGGAGAGTGAGAGGGAGCTGAAGCAGACCTTGCTTAAACAAAATTGAATGACCCTGGGGTGAATCAGCACCTAGAAGCTCTTTGCTTTTTTTTTACCTAAATCTGACCATTTGGAAACATTGACTCACTGTATTACTGCAGGTAGAGCCCATTTGTTTGTACAGTGTAGCTCAGCTGGTCCTTCTCACAGCTTGCAGCATCTCATGTGGGCACTGGTTGCTGGACTAGTGTATTCATGTAAAAGTTTTGCCCCCTGAGGGATTGTGTAAATCTGTCTTTCTCAAGTTGCCCTTGAAAATTGGCCAGATCCCTGGATTCAATTTGCCTGGACCTAGCAGACAATGGGATGACAACGTGAAGGATTTATGGGATGCGCCTTGCACGTCTCTGAAGTCAGCATCCTCACAATACAGCGACCACATTTGGCCCTGGTTGCAGTAACCTCAGACTTGTCACTGTATCTCGTAGCACATCAGAGCCAAACAATGTAAATGTTTATTGCCTTCTATTCATGGGCCTGTGGCTTGTGTTTTGAGTTCCATGCAATGCAGTGAGGAGGGCCTCCGGAGTGCGGTGTTATAAAAGAGTTGGAAGCCAGATGCCTATGAGATTCCAGCCCAGAGAAAAGTCCCTGCGGTTTGACTCCATCAGGGCAGCAGGGTACTGGGAACAAGGGAAAATTGAGTCGGCCGTAGGATGCCATCCGGTCTTTAGGGCGGACAAATGCATGTAATCTTGGTCGGGGCTGTAAAAGCAGCATTGCTAGGCTAGAGGAGAGGAATGCGCGGCCGGGGAGCTGTGATAATGGAAGGAGGAGCTCGGAAGAAAGGGGAGAGGAGCGGCATTTGCTTTCCCTATCTGTGAACTTGATGCAGAGAGACATTCGTAGCTTCCAATAAGCAGTTCATTTATCTTAACTTCATACCTTTTTACTCCATCGCTAGAGGAGTGATCCCAATTAAGGCAGCACAGCGGGGCTTCCTGTATAAACCTCCTAACACCGCCAGTTACGTTATTTGCTACAACCAGCCAGAGTTATGATCACCAGCGAAAAATAAGCTTCCTATCTGGCAGCTGGCCAGATTCATCCTAGCAAAGCGGCAGAGGGACCGGGAGAGGGAAGGCATTGAAATGTAAAACAGTTAACATTTCTACAATATATGTCAGCATCCACCAAGCAGTGTGGGCAATTAAGTAATGTTACATTGTACACTTCACCTTGGAAGAAAAGCTCATTTTGATGGAGTAAAATACCCAAATGCCACAGATTCTGCTGCTGATTTCACAGCTAAAGCAGTGTTTCCCTTCTATGCACAACGCTTAGCACAGTATTAGGAGAAAAAAAGCAGCATGATTTTAGACTTAAAAGATAAGTAAAAGTGTCGGCCCTCTGCCAAGTTTCTCACCATTTAGCAGCACTGAGATGGGATAAAGAGCAGATTTCTGACTGCTTCCCACAGCCACTTTTCTACTTTTGCCGAGCTGTTTTATATTAGAAAATTGTTGAAGATCTTTCATTGCGTCTTTTCTTTCCTTTGATTTAAGGGATCTTCTTGTCTCCTCCTCCCCTGCTTTTCAGTGGAAGCAGCCTCTACAGGGGCCGTGACCTCACGCTGCATGGGAGCGGTTTGCTTGCAGGAATGACGGAGCCCTTCAGCAGAGTGACCAGGGAAATTGGTTGTGGCTGCATATGCCAGTCCTACTGTACTGTGTTTTTTTTTAAGGTAGAGGTGTCCCAAAATGAAGTGTGATAGCACTGTTGGAAATCTTACACATCACCCTATGATCAGCCTTGAAACTGGATGGAGACTTCCCTGAAAAATAACACAGCGTATGTGCATCTGGGCCATTAGTCTGAATAGCTGAACTTGAGAGATGAATGGAAATTGCCTGTTGCTTGAGTTCAACAGAAGGGAAAACCCGTCTTTAAAAAAAAAAAAAAAAGTGAAAAAACAGATATAAGCAAAAAATTCCTGTGGGTTCTATTGAAATTCTTCATCTGCTGGCATGTTATTGGAGAGCCTTTAGCTTTGAGAACTGATTGTCCAGTGCTGCTGGCTTGTCTTTTTTAAAACCTGAATGCTGACTGGAACCAGATGAAAAATTTTAACTGAAATGTCTATTAGGGAACTAATTCTAGGAGGCACTCAACAGACTTTCAGGCTCAATTCTGATACACCCAGATGCTGAATTGGTAAAGAGATACTGTACATACTGCAGAGCAATAGAAGGAGAGGAATGGTGAAGGAATGAAGAAAACATCAAGTGGGAAGAGTGTTTGCAAGGCTGGGACGTGGAACACTTTAACCAGGTCTTCTTTTGCTTTTATTCCATGAATCTCATTTATATTACTCTTAGTTCAGTTATTTAACATAACAGGATCATGAGATTCAAGGAGGAAAGGTCCTGTTTGCAGCTATGCTGAAGTTTCCGAGAGGTGTTTTGGATACACAGACTGTGGTTATGCAAATGTAAAATGGCTTTTTCTCTTTTTCTAAACCTCTCTGTTTGGGGCATTGGAGTTTAGTGCTGCATCTTCTTTGGTGTGGAATTTTGGAAATTTGTTGGGCTCAAATTCTGAATGCAGGCTCTGCTCTTAACACTTTGAGGGTGTAGGAGGCTAGATTTGATATTTTGCATAGGTTCTGCTGAACCTATTTCAGGCTACAGCTTGATGATTTACACAAGAAAATAGCCTGAAGAAAGTGACATTTAAAACTTGACTGTTCATGAACTACCAAAACCGAGTGAAATTGTGTGTAACAGCTAAGCTGGGAATCCCAATATTGTAGATTCCCTGCTGGTCATCAGTTTTATGCTTCCAGATAGTCACTGGTCATTCTTACTAGTGAGGGAATCAGTTTTCCAGACCTCCCAGAATACCCTGAACAGCAGAACTGGGTTTCTCAGACAGCCAGGACCAAATTACTCCAAACAACGCCACGTCTAACAGTGGGACAATTATTCAAATGGCAACAGAAAAACCCCCTAGAAAGTATCTGTGTGACATGAGGAACATCTGCGCCATGGGGACTCCAATGGATTCAAATGTCAAACACAAAGTGTCCTTTTGCCACTGCTCCACCATGGGGTACGTTGCCTCCACCTGCTAAACACTTTGCTGTTGTGGACATGCATGTCAATTGTTTTTTGGGCTTCATCTTACCATTTATCGAAAGCTTTTTTACTAGCAAAAAACCTCCTGTTCTTTGTTTGAGGTACACAGACAAAAGGTCCAGAAAAGTCTAAGGCACCAATCCTGCAAAAACTTAGCCTCCTGAACACATTGACTTAATTGGGACTGCCTGAGCTTATTGTTAAGCATACACCCAAGCCTTCCCTGAGCTGAAGCCTGGATTAGTAACCAGGATAATAAACTGCTGGTGGTGGCTTGGAATGCCAAGTAGTAGGTTTAAAGTATTTAGATGTCCTGGACCTGAATCCAAAGGAAATGGATTCTATATTTCCATATTTTGAACCGACCTGCGTGACATAGGGTCTTTTTTAATGTTCCTGCAGCACTCTCTTAATCCCTATTCCATATATTAACTGGAAAATGAATGTATTGCCTGGGGCAGCAGCTTTGTTCCCCTTCATGGCACGGCTTTGGCTGCACACCAGCTTGAGCAATAGTCTAGCAGCATCTATGTTTTTCCTGGCTTGTTTTCTGCTACATTCACTGTTATCTTACTTACCTCTCTGCCCTTTTAGTGTTAGCAGTGGTCATGTCAGTTTGCAGCAATATTCAAAGACCATTATGTGTTTCCAGAAATCTTTGGATATAAATCATTCTGCTAATTGCATACTACAGTTGTCAATGTGTCCTGTTACATCTCAAACATAAGCATTATGACCCTTATATTCTTCTTCCAAACTTCTCTATGTCCACGTAATACCCTTCTAATGCCTGCTTAATCATCTGAGACTGTTAATGGTGGCAACTCCAAGCACCTTCTCCTGCTGTTGTTTCCCGTATAGCTTCCAAAGAGCTTCCCAGGAGCCTGAATGGTGTCTAGCTATGGCAAGTCTCTCCCATAGTCAATAGGATTTGTTCTATGGAGGAGGGTGGGTGGTGGATCAGTCCAAATGAACTAGTCTCTTGCACTTAAAAAACATGGATGTGTCAGGTTGAGGGACACGCAGTCAATTCCTGCAACTGCACTTCTGAGGCTTTAGTCTACTCCCTTAAAAATAAATTCACGTGCTGTTCCTTGGTGAGATTCTTGGTCTGTTTAACAGGACAAAGTCATACTCTGGCTGACCTGGTGAGTTTTATAGCAGCACTGCATGTAGCTTCCTGTGCTTCGCTGAGATGGTTCTGGGTAAATCCAGCAGTGGGAAGAGCTGCTCTGTTATTTTCTTAAGGATCACTGCTACAGGCACAAAACACTATCAGCGAAATGTACCTAAATATGAAATCCTATTACACACTCTGGAGACTGAATACTGAAAATACCTTTCTGTAAGCTTAGATACCAAATACCCCGGTACCAGTGCCCTGATTTCCAGTTCCTTGTGTGGTGTCCTGGAGCTGCTTTAGTCCAAAATAATCCACGATGAGTTCTGTGAGCAAGCGGCTCTTCTGTATACAAAAAAACCTGTGCTAATCTGTGATATGGAGAGCAAACTCAGTCCATGACCCAAACGCACTATGCAGTCTCCGGGTTTCCTGAGCCCCTGTGAAACTAGGTAAAGCAAAGCTCTGACAGCCCCATCACACAGTGGTCACCCACCAACAAGCTCATATTGCCCTTGAAAGGGCAGGGTTTTACCCAAGATATGGAAAGTTCCCATTCCTTCTTGTCCCAGTTTGAGCAAGAGGGTAAATGAGGCTTAAAGCTTGTTGTTGCTCTAACTAATTCTAGTTCTCTTGGCTAGATGGGTAAAATTCATCTCCACTATAAACATCTTCAAATATTTACATACAATAACAATTATGGGCATTTTGATTTAAATGATTAAAACACCAGGCTTGACTAGACACTAATTGCTATTGATTGTTTAATGATATTGTGGAATGGTAATGCAGGCTTCATATTGACAGTCAAAAGCAATTGACCGAAAAGTCATTATCCATTTTTAGCCTTACAAGTAAACTGCCTGAATTTTGATTGAAAAATATTGTACTAAATGTAGAAAACCTACTAAAGAAAAAGGATGAAAACTCTAACCTCCATATTATTGAAACCATTTAAATTGCTCTTCTGACCACACAGCAGGAATACAAGAAGAAATTTAACCTTCATTTCCAGAAGGAAGCTTTGACTACAGTCAGTGGTTAGAGCACTAATCTTTTGGTTCTGGGACTGGGATTTAAGCTCCTTCTCTGATTTTTATGTGCAAAGTGTTTATGGCCTCATCTAACTCCTATAATTGGCATTGCATTTCATCACAAAACCATTATACATAATTTAGCTGTGTTCCTCATAGGTCAGACCCAAGTAGAAGGTCACATTGGAGCTACCTAAACCATATGCTTTCTGAAGATAAACAATGAATCTTGATTTTCATTTTGCTGCCAATTCTTTTTTTTTTCCCTAATGGGAAAGGGGGAAGGGAGGATGCAAGGAAAATCCTGAAAAATGCTGTATTTTATCAGTAGCAGTATGTTTTTAATGTTCTCTGTGTATGCTATTATGCACACAGCTTGCAACATAATATAGAAACCTACTGGGTAAGATCAAGGGTCCACAAACTCACTGTCTTCTTGCTGATCATAACTAGTGTGGGAATTGTCATGATATTACTGGAGCTAATGTTCCTCAAAGATATATGCAAATTAAGGCAGAATCAAAGCAGAATCATGGACCTACAGGATGCTGAGCCATTGGGAGGATCAGAGCTGGACCAGGGCTTGCACAGAACAAACCAAATCCAAAATAACCTTCCTGATGTTGGCCAAGCCCAACTTCTGCATCTCATCTCTCCCACTCATGTTAGTAGTTGTCCAGGTTTCAATACATACCTAAATTCAGGAGTCAGATTATTTGTCTCCAGCAAAGTGAAATCAGTGGTTTTCAGTTCAAAAGTTTACTTCTGCTCCTCCTAGAAACAGGGAGGCATAGTTAACATGCAAAACAGGAATGAACTTTGAATTAAAGCAAGGATTTGAGGAAGTGAGGATTTCATTTCACCTGGTAGGTACTGAGTGGGCATCAGCTAAACTATCTGAAAGTCCAGAAACCTCCAGCAGTTTCCCACGTGGGCATTTTCTAGGACATCTCTACGAAGGGATCAAAATGTGGCTGGGTGAATTGCAGTGGTAAGACCGACGGGCAGAGCCATGAGAAAATGCAACCATGCCTACGGTGCGGAACCTGGCACCCATAGGGGCATATCCTGCGTATTTCTGTGTCTTCTAGCTGTTGGACTGGGGTGAGGCTTTCTCCCAGGCTTAGATGGACTTGATCACAGTCAACGGGGAAAACAGAACAGCTCCACCAAGAAACTCAGGAGAGAGAAGCACAATTTATTCCCTTAAATTACTTAAGAGAAATATATCTTTTCTGTATCATCTTTTGTGATACTCAGGAATCTTTTCTAAGAAACTGAAAACAGTCACTATTCTAATTAGTACACTGAAATCTCATCTTCTCTCCTTGTTCGAAGCATGACGCTATTTTGTTACATGTTCAGGAGAATGGGCTGCTAAATAGGATGCCTCGATCAATACTAAATCACAACTGCTTTTCAGGGCTTTAAGAACAAAAATATACACTTTGATAATTGCACTGTGACCCCATTATATGACAGGTAGAAACCATGGCTGCTAATGAGTTGACACAAAATTATACGAAAGCAACCAAATCAATCTATAAATAGCATTTTTGTTCTGAAAAGATCCAGAATGTATTTTCCTAAATGGAATATTCAAAAATGACTTTTAAATACTTTTCTGAAGGAAATGTGGAAGATATTTGCATATGCTACAATTGAGAAGGAAAATTAATATTAAAAGTTTTCACCTGCCCACCAAGTACAAATCATGACTTTCCAACCTAGGAATGCCATGAGGTTTGCTTCAAGGTAAGACCAACATTTTAAAATATTTGTTTTCAGTGGCAGAACCCTAAAATCTAAACATAATCAACTAAAAGTAGCCTGATTTTTACAAGACTCTTCAACATTCAGTGGCTAAATTGGAGCACAAATTCTATTCAAAACCTTCAGAACACCTCATGAAAAAAAAAATAGCATAGTTACCATACCGGTCCTAGTGCTATATCCAGCTAAAAATTCTCTTCCAGAAAGAAATCTAGTTTGGCTGGGGTAACTCAATCTATGGAAAATCTTTCTTTGTCCTTGACATTCTGCTAAGTTTCTGCAGAAGTTGGCTTTTAGGAAAGGAAAGGAGAAGGGGCTCCTTGCTATTTAAAGTGAGTTGAACTTCCAGGTGCTGAATCTAACTGATAAAGTTTCTTTGAAAAAAAACCCTTTACGACCTGGTGTTTTCTCACTACGAAGATGCTTGATGATGCGTAGTTACCATCAAGATTGCTCAGTTTTAGGCTCAGCTCTGGGACCATTCGTCCTTTCTTGCAACCTTGCATGTTTGGGAAATCAAGGGAAAAATGACTTCCTCCAGTGCTCAGTGGCACTGAGAAGCTGAGAGTCAAACATTTGGCTCCCTGCGTTTGAATGATAAACCAGATGAGCCTGATATGGGATGACAGCTTCTTTGATGTGTGCAGTTCTTCTCTACCACTGTGTGCATTCCCTTGTGCTGTTGTTGAGACTATGTCTGCCTTCATCACTCTCTTAAGGCTGCAGAGCAGCCAGGACTGGCAGAGTCATAGGGCTGGCCAGAAAGAAAGAGAGGAGAAATCTAACTTTAGCCTAACCGTAAAGGCTCTTAGCCGAAGGAAAGCAAAACTGGGCTCCAGGCCCAGCTTCCTGGCAATCCAGTGCAATTTTCTTTAACTCATCAATGGGGTAACAGTGAAGAAGTCTGTAGCAGAGACCTGAAGCCTAGGTCTTTTCCCTTGACCACCGGCCACTCCATTCCTTGGTTTTTACCTAGTCCCTGGGAAATGTCTTTCATCCTCTTTTCTCTCCTGGAATTTCCTGCCTGGCAGTCATAGCCCAGCTGCAAGAGAAGACTGCAAGAGCAGGCACTTCTACGCTGCCTTATATCCTAGTGGTTAAGGATCTCCCAGGAAATAGGAAACAAGGAGCTTAGTCTTCCCTGGACAGAGCAGATATAAACCATGGCATTCTGCTGTGGGTGAGCATTTCATTGCCACAGAAATGGGCCGGAGGCTGGTGACCACCTTCACCGCCACTTACTGCTGTCTTTGCTGCAGCCCTAATCACATATTTGCACCTCTAGCCAAATGAGAGATGGCCATCATCTTCAAGATTAAGGACATCTGGGGATGGTTGGTGACCATAGCGATGCAGCCAGTGATCTTTCAGGTTTAGTGAGTCGTCTCCAGGACAAGGCAGGCTTGTTGTATACAAGGGCTGGTTGGGACTTTTGATGAATTTCAAGTGTTGAGGTCTCATTTGGAGCAGGATTTGAGCTAGCTAGCTAGATCCTTATGTAAATGACTAAAGTTGTTTTATAGGTTTGTGCCTTAGCATGTGATCTTTTGATACGATTCACAAGTTTTGGGCTGGGAAATTAAATACTTTTGAAATGTCTGGCTAGGAAAATGCAATGGCTTTAATTCAAGTCACAGAGACTTTCTCTATTTGTTTTATGACACTCAGTTACCACTTCTGGTATAATCCTATGCACACTGGAATTAGAGATCTATAGAAGAGCTTTCTGTGTTTCTTTCCAAGATCTCTTTTTCTTTAGTGATTGGTACTCTCCCCTTAAATTGAAAGTTTTCCATCGTCTGAAGAGTGAAACTTCAATTATGGGTAGTGGTATCTTCTGTACACGCATTCCATCTGTCTTTCTATCTGACCTTTCTGGTGTTAACAAGAGACTTACTAAGCATCTAATAAGGAAAGCGCTCAGAAAAAAAGCATGTAGGCACTTTTACTACTGCTTTGTTTCTACTGCAGATTGAATAAGCTGGAATGCAGTGCAGATATTAATTACAATCCCTTTTGCTATGTAATCAGAATAATATAGGAAATACTTTCCACTTTCCTGGCAGTGGCCCTGATCCAGCAAAGCACTTAGATGCAGGAATAGTCCCATTCAAATGGGCAGGAATTTTGTAGAATCAGAGTCAAAGCACATAAGAAAGGGATTTTTTTTTGTATGTGTGTGAAAACACATGCACACACACATATAATCCAGATGAAATATTTTGTTCAATTCTTAAAATACAGTTCTCTACTTTCTGAATATTAGGGTCAGATTTAAAAGGAGGAAATGTTACTGTTCACTTCACAGTCATTACTGTGAGGTCTCTGTCTGTTTGATAGCATTCCTACTAACCCACATGCAGCACCATGCCAAGATGGCCATATGACCCCTGGAAAAGAGCTGGCTGGTGGGGTGAGTGGGAAGAAGTTCTTTGTCCATCCATGTAGACATGCCCTTAGTCATACTGAGTGAATCACATTTTAAAGAAAAAAATGAATTCCTGGATGAGAACATCCAGTTCTTTTGGATTTATGATAGCACAGTCTGAAGTTAGATCCAAAATTCATGGCTGACTCTTCCCTTCAACAATGCAAGCCAAATTCTGGACAAGAATAAATATCCTGTAACTCTTGGAGAGTTTGAGATCCAGACCAAACTTCTGGAACTCACATCCCTCTCCAGGGGATTGCAAGGTATTTTTTAATTGAATGATTTTTTCGTCAAATAATGTAAGGCTTCAAAATTTGTCCTTTCACCTCCAACTCTTGTTTTGTCACTCGCGAGAAATCTATACTAACACATCCAGGTCAGGCATCCAAGGTTTAGAGATCGGCTTTGCATACCTCTCTTTCCATGTCTCATCTCAAAATATTAATAAAAGCTCTGCTTGATAGTAAAGCGCAGGGAGCTGATGCTTGCAGTGGGGCTTACAGCACATGGAATTTGTTGGGGTTTTTTTTTTTAGCATGAAAAGGAAAAAAAATCCTTGGACTTTTATCTGTTAAGGTTTGATTGGACACTGCCACCAAGACAGGGAGAAAGCATGGGTGATTAGGTGGCCAGCACTTTGTCTTCCTCCCTAGACCTCTTCTGATCAACCAAGTAGACATTCCCCTGAAGTCTTCAGGCTTCAAGCCTCCAAAAATGTACAGCTTTGCTTAATTTTGCACACAGAAACTTGACATATGAAGAAATCTGTGCATGGTCAGGGCCCTAATGAACAAGGCACAGACTGAGAGAAGTGCAGCGATGGAGCAGCTTGCTCATGGTCAAAATCAATTGGGAATAGCACCAGGAACAGAATTCTGTTCTCCTTAGCATCAATCTACCAACATCTCCCAAGAGACTTCTCCAATAAAGGAGTGTTGTTCTCCTCTCTGATGGACACTGTGTGGTTCTTTATACCCGGAAAAGTGCAAAGACAAGCTCTGGATTGGGACATGCAGATAACTCAGAGAACATCTAGACATCAAGACAGACTGCAGCTGATTAGACCCAGGAAGCAGGAAAGCTGCCCTCTTGCTTCTCCAGCATAAAATCCTACACGACCTGCTGGAGCTCCCTAATTCTGTAACACCTGGCAAAGGGTTAAGCACAACAGAGGCTCCAGCCTAACAGCCACACTCACTGTGAGTAGCTAGGAGCTCTTTGGCCCATTCTTCACACTTTAGGAGGCCCCTTTCAAAGCAAACATACGTCAATACTTTAGAGGCAGAAACTATCAAGTCATGCTGTGTTACTCAGAAACAGAGAGAAGAAACTGGTATAATGGGAAAAAGAAATTATCTCACCTGCCTGGTGGTAGAGAGACATTTCTCACAACATTTAATCTAAGAACTAGTCTTAGCCGCTGGCCATATCTATCATTCATCATGACTTAATGAGAGAGGAACTGTCTCGCATTGAGTGCAGAGCTGTGCAATGGCAACAACAATAAACATTTTTGCACTTATAGTGGAATTCTCTTATCTTTCTTTTTTCTTTCTTTTGACATATTCAGCACCACACAGCAGGGATTAGTTTGGCTTTATACAGAGCTGTACTCTGGCTGTGTGCTTTGCAAAGTAATGGGTTGGTGTAGTAGCAATGATCCAGTTGTGCTGCTTGGACTGTCAGCTCATCAAGGGCTCACTGGTGGATGTGGAGCCTGTGGAGATGAGGAGTGCTGGTCAGGGCATCAGAGATATCCTTCTCCTTCAAGATTTTCAGTGGTAATTTACCAGCAGGATAAAAGTATGAGTTGCAAAAATCCCACTGAACCTTTGTAATGCTTTGTATTTGAATGCTCTTCCTGAGATTGTGGTGCAATGAACAGATAACTGGTTTTCAAACAAGCTAGTTGAGATACTGGATTCAGTTTATCTAGAGTAGCATCAGGGTCCATGCAGACCTGTAACTATCTGCCTCTCCATCATAGTCCTACAGTACAGCATATGTCTGTGAAAGGTCCCGATCTGGGAAATCATAGAATCATAGAATTGTTTAGGTTGAAGGAGACCGCCAAGATCATCGAGTCCAACCGTAAACAGAACTGATGTGCGGAAAGCAGACTCCACAATCTGTAAGATTGTAAAGTAGGTATGTTTAT
>Ga0181612_180120_pt1 | contig 19799 bp, 13 predicted proteins | sample HoacroProtozoa21_FD_119630 | JGI IMG/M metagenome (GOLD analysis project Ga0181612, IMG submission 119630) | Hoatzin crop microbial communities from Cojedes, Venezuel. Combined Assembly of Gp0051906, Gp0051904, Gp0051908 | reverse complement strand
GGGATGGACAAATCACTCTGGGAAACAAAATCTGTTAGGCCCTCCCCACCTCTGCTCTACCCATTTCTGAATTATTAGCATGCAAGCTCACTCAAGCGCAGCCCTGAGAGCAAACCTAAAAGCCACTTGTTGGCCATTTGGACTTTGCACTGGAACAAAAAACAACCTAAAATTTTCCTGAGCTTTGATGGAGAGGACAGGGTTTGTGGTCCCCATTTGTTCTCTCATGGACCTTGAATCAACTAGAAAGTGGTGTTATGTTGTTTTTCTCCCCATATGCAAAGAGCAAACTTGTTTATTTTCAGCCAGCATAATCTTGTCCTGCACAATGATGACAACTGGGTTTTACTTCTCATCCTAGAGCACTTGGGATGCTAAACTTTGGGGAGGAGCTGTGGGTTTCAGCCCACAAATACTTTTAATAGAAGATGGTCTCCCAGCCCAGTGTCTGGGAGAGCTACATGATTCGAACTAATCTCAAATGTTTTAGCCAAGTCCTACTCCCTTGCAAAGGCAGCCTAGGAAATGTGTGCTGATGTGTATCAACTGTGGGGAGTTGATCCAACTGTTGGGAACCAGTGTTGGAATGTCCCAGGCTGGGGGGTGTTCATATTCTAGGGTGATGCTGTGGTCCCCTTGAAAACCCTTGCAAACCCTGTTCCCCTGGTTTCAGAGCAGCCAAGGCTTTACTGTGCCCTGTGGCTCTCCCAGGACTGTGTGAGGGGATGAGCAAGTGTGTTGCTAGCACTGCGCTTAGGCCTAAGGGAGTATTTTGGAAATAGGTTAAATGAAAGACATTCCTAACATGCTACCCACCGAATGTTTTTATGTAAGGAATGTCTTTTATGGAGGGAAACAGCCTGCAAATAATTAATTGGGGAAAGTGTGTGTGTGGGGAAATTATAGAATTTAATAATATTTCAGACTCAGAAAAAGTGTCACCAAATCAACAAACAGAGTATTCATTAGGAAAAATGTGCTTAATTTCAGACTAGGGATGTGGAAGTGCCGTGAGAGTTGTGCTCAGAGAATTTTTAGGCCAATCAGAAACAAGAGAAGACCACAATTATTATGGGAGACTGTTCTTCTGAGAATGCCAACCCAGTTTTGCAGACCCAAGAGCTCTGAACAATCTCGGATCAGGTCTGGCTGAACAACTATTCCTCTTGCTGCTGTCTATTCTGACTGAGACATGAGGTTTCTCGTTACTATTTTCAAAATCAGAGTAATGTTTAACCTTTGAGACTCTCCTGGATAGAAAGACAGGGGAGAAGCATGTTTCTTAGGGCTGTCTGTGTTGATGAAAGGCTTTAAAACCTTATGTGCAAGTAAAGCTTGACTCCAGAAAACTGAATTTGCCGAACTAGGTTTTGCACAGGCCAGGGCTGTGGGGTTTGGAAGCATTGGGTACCAAGAGAACTCGGTGATGCTTGGGCCACTGTTTAGCTAATCACAGATGTACAAAGTGTGCATCTTCTAGGTGTTACATCAAGAGCCATAACAAAAATCATCGGACCATAGGCCCTAGCTCCTCCCTGCAGGAGCTTAAGACAGGTCACCCTGCAGATTTTCCTGGCTCATGCACCGTACCAAATACCAAGCTGGCAAAATCTTTGTGCCTGCGTTGTTCTCAACAAGCAGATGTGTGAAGACGTGCTTGCATCCCACTCTGCACAGGTATCATGCAGGTACAGATTTCTTGTCAACCAGGGCTGAATCAGTAGGGTTCCCGGCTTGTTTTTACATATCGCAGGCAACAGTGTGGTGGTATGGGAATTAACAACTTGGTGTTTTAGATTAGTTGCTGGATTTCTAACCTTCTGGGAAAATAAGTTATTTCTAGACCCTCTGCCAGCCCTCAGTTTCTAGGAAATAAGAATATACTAGTTATGGGACTTAGGATGCTTTGTGAAAGAAGGAAAAAAAAAAGATGAAGGAAAAATGATTTTGATCTGAGACAGAAGTTCAGACAAAGGATTACCTGTGTTGTTTGAACAGACAGTGCATAAACATTACCTTATATTAGAAGGAACAGAGACTTGCAACGTTCAGGAAACCATTTAGTTCACAAAATGAAACTAGGCCTGTTTCTGCTTATTCACATACCACCCACAAATTTCTGGGGAAAGATCATATGCAGAGCATATTTGGAAACATTATTAGGAATGCATAAAGTACAGTATTAGTCAATTTTATATGCTCAGTTGCATGAAATCTGTGTGTTTAAAAAATATAATAATTTGCATTTCATGGCTTTTGATAACCTCAGGAGTGCACTTGAAATTCAGTACATGCCCACAGCACCTCTCAGCTCACCCCATTTTTAACTGAAGACCAATGGTTTCTATTAAGGGATCAGGCAGGGACTCTGACAAGCCAGTCAATAACTATGTGAGGTTACTTCATTAATGCTATAATGGCTGATAGAGTGAGAGGCAAAAAACAGGTTCCTGACAGCAGCAAATGAAAATGATAGAGATTCCTGAAGCAACGCGCCTTTCCTTTGTCATTGTCTTTTGCTTGGCTTATTCAAAATGTGGCATTTATGTATTCAGCCTTGATGAATGTTGCAGGCTTTAAGTACTTTTTCCATCTCTAATGCAGTGCCGATTGCACATTGTTCTTTCTTTCTCTCCCTCTCTTTTTTTTCTTCCTATAACCTCTGCTGTCAAGGCATTGCGGCCTGAAGGGTTGCAGGCACCAGCTAAATAGCTTTTCTGCTGTAAACGGTGGGGGTGATCAAACAACGTGTCATGAGTGCTGGTGGGGTCATGCAGCGAGTGGGTGGTGGAGGCTGGAGCTGCAGCGAAGTGGTGCAGGACTCCCTGGCCCTGCTGCCTGCTGGGGGAGCAGGTCTCTGGGGACGAAAAGGCAGTGATCCACCACCTCATGCCATACTAGGATGGTTTATGCGACCACACTGGTGTTTTAGGAAATGCATTGAAGAAGGGCCCCATAATTTCCCTCTTGAGCAGTTCTTCCCCAGGACAAATGAGGGCTCCACCCCAGTGTCCCAGAGCTGCTCCTGGTGCATCTATCCCTGCATGTTCTGCTGGTTGGTCCTCTCCAGTGGCTGTCCCAGGGTGGTCCCCGAAGGGGTGTCACGTTTCTGCCGTTCCCTTGGCGTGGAGTCATGTGTGGAATTTGAACATCAGGATAATGGGCTGGATAATTTAGCTTCTTTAAACATTTTAAGTATTGCATATAAATGCCCACATTAAAGTTGGAAACATAATATTCTTAGTTTGCTTTCACTCTTGTTTCATTTCTTTAACTATTTACGGTATTGCATGCCTCATGGTATTATTTTTTTGATTGCAGGTCCTTTCTGCAAATCACTTTTCTTCAGGCCAGGCAAAATGGAGGGTCAAGGCAAGGCGGGGCTAGCGTTTTCCCCTTGTAGAACCTGACACTTTCATGTCTGCTATGGAAAAAAGTTGCTGATTTATCATTGACCAGTCTTTTAAAAGGCGATGCTAAAGGTGAAATACATCTCCTCAAACTTGTCAAAGTTACCATATGATGAGTTACAAAAATATTTCTTGCTTAATGTTCCGTTTTCATAATTATTCCAGATATCTTGGGCATATGTTGAGTATTTTTGTTTAAAATAATCTATTCCTTTCATAGCGTGTTTGCGAGATCTGGTAAATACCTTCCTGTCCTCTGTTTTTTTATTCCAAGGCAGTTCTTTGCTTGCCTAAAACCAGTTTGTTTAAAGCCAGCTTCTGAAGATACTGTTACTGAGGCTTAATTCAGCACAGTGTTTAGGCATGTGCTTATCTTTAAATAGTCCCCCAGCAGTCACATTGCAGAATCAATATTAGACACATGCCGAAGTCTGCTGACTTGAGCCGACAGTCTAAATACCCAAATAATTAGATTAATTTGTGGCTTGATAGTGGAAGATTTTGGCCTAGGAAATGAGAACGCAAAAAGTATATAAAGCAGCTGCAGATGTGTATTTCTCAGCTAACTTGGAAGAGACGGTGAGGCAAAATGTTGATACTGGGCACACAAGTATGTCTGAACATTAAAGTGCTTTAAGCTTTTTTAAGGACTATCTTGGGTATGAACCAAAGCTCAGTTTTAAATTTTTTTTCCGCAGTAGAAGCAGAGAGGTTCGGAGCTTGCATAATTTATTATTTCACAGCACTGGTAAGTTCAGGGATTTTCCCATGTTTATGGTTTAACAAGAAGAGAGCCAAGTGTACTGTGGTTAATGATATAAGCATCAAAAAAGAAGGATGCCGGAGATCTGGATTCACAAACCTCTTTTGGGATTTTGGGCTAGCCAAATGAGCCCCTCAGCAAAGAGGGTGGCTGCAGTTTTCTCCAGCTTATCCTCTGTATGTACTCCCTTGCAAGGAGTGCCGCTCACCACAGGGATGGTCTCCAGGAGAAGGTCCTTGGGCATCACTACAGTCCCTGTGCTAACAACTCAAAATCACCCAGATACCAAGGGGGACACAAGCTGCCCATTTCCACTTGCATAGGAAGACCTGTTGCAGACCTGGGGCATGGAGAAGGGCACTGGTGGGACTGGTGTTTGTAGCAGAGATGGAGTTGTATGATAACAAAAGAAGTTATTGTGTTATGTTAGCAAGAGTATTTTTGTTAACAATAAAGTTAAGCATCCCACTCAAATTTAGCTATCTAAGAATTGTATGTCTAAGACAAGTATTCAGAGATTTCCTATTTGGGTTATATAGAGGGAGACATCTACTGCGGAGCGGCTGTGCTATTGAGTTAGTGCACAGGTCATGCAAATTATGTTTTGTGGGTGCCTCTTTCTGTAGACTGGAAAGGGAGGCATAGTTTGGAAGCGTAACTTTTTTTTTTTTTTTAGGGTGTGTGGTTTAAAATGTCATGAAACCTCCCTTCAGGTGGAGGAGCCTCTGTTCATCCATATATTGCAAAATGATTTTGTACCTTAACTAGCCGTACTCAGAGTATTTTCCACCAATTAGCTGAAACAAAGCTGTGTGGAAATCGCCAGCCTCTTCCAAGAAGGAGTAAATCTCAGATGGGACTCAGGGTTACCTGCCAAATGTTTGAAGTGCCACCAGTTTTCAGCTAAATACTCATCTATGTGGTGTTTGCTGAATGCGCTCTCTGTGTGTGTAAATTGATGTCAGTCTGTTGCTGCTGTGGGATGTTAGACTTCCTAACAGGGTGATCTTTCACAGTGTCCATAACTTGACTTGCTTTGTGGTTGCACATGTGGTTTTAGTATGTCCCCACTGGCCTTTAGGCAACCCATTTCTCATGCAGCCATCAGTCTGTATTCAGCCTTAAATTATTTCAGCTTCTTCCAGGTGCTCAGGGCCTCTCTTCCCCAGCCTGTTTCCTGGATGGGAAAGACTGTGATCTCTCCCGGTGCAGCCAGGACTGGCTTGGCACATCGCCATCACTGCAAATACTGGAGCTGTGGCAATCCCTCTGGGACCCGAGTGGTCCAGCACCTGCTGCTGTGGAACTAGGGTTGAGGACTGTCCCCAGATGAAAGCTGACTTCCAGGAGAGGAGGTTCTCAAAGGGTATAGTTGTGCAAACAATGTTTACCCTCCATCAAGATTACACCCCCCTCCCCCCCGGGGATGCAGCTCCAGGAGGTGCAATTTACACTTCTTTGCACAGGCAGAGGTGTGAATTGAGTGAGGAGGCAGCGAGGCTTTGGTTCCTTGATGGGAAACTACTGGGACTGTTTTCCACCAGGCAATAAGGAGAAAGGGACAGTCATTTTGCGAACTCCAACTTGCTGTCCTCACCCAAATTTCCTTTTTGGGTCATAACAATCTGGGAAGCGGTTTTATGGGTCCATCCAGCACCTCCTGCCCTTCTCCTGTAGAGTGGGACCATACACCGGGCTGCATGCGTGGGTGGGAGAAGTGGTCGGCCTTGATGACAAGCCTTAGTTCTCTGACTTCACCCCACTCTTTAAAATTACTAACAGTAGTTTGTGTTGCACTTCCGGTTGGTATTTGGAGGCAAAATCATGCTATTCTGAAAGGCAGCAAAGATCTGAAACTGTTAATACAATGTGGTTTTATGTGCAGAGCTGATGTTGGCAGAGTTGAGTTTCCATTTTTTGAAGTTACAAAATTGCTCAGGAGTAACTGGAAAATGCTTTTCTGCAATTTTCACAGGAAACATTGCACCTATTTCACCTGTTCATATTTATAGAATACTCCAAGCACAAAGGAGGGCATTTAATAAACTTGAAGAATTCATCAATTAAAGAAGATTTCATATGCTTTCCATGATCTGCTTGTAATTTCAAGGCCAAATTCTATTCAACACAGCTCAGTAGTCCCTAGCAGCTATAATATTGAAATATATCAATTGTTAAATGTGGTATATTTTTAAAAAGAGATATTAAGTGGAAGACATTAATGCATGTGTTACACAAAGATAGAGAGATGTTAAATGCTTTCACAGAAATTATGTAATACAAGTGTTTCAAGAATCTTTTGCAAATTAGTCTGCGTTTTCATCACTTTCTCTTTTAAACAAAAGTTAGAGAAATTATTGCTAGCAAACAATAGACAAACGCAATATGTCCTGAAAGATCCAGTTTGTCATGCCAATATTCTCACTGGCTGTGATTTGTATATTAAAAAGATTTTAATTGCCCAGGTAAGTGCCTGCACCTGCTAAGACATTGAATATTAGAGCACTTTATTCTAATCTCTTATAATATAGGGCACACTTCACCCATAAAATTATTCTCTACACAATTATAGCTCAGTTTTGCTGAGGTAGAAAGTGCAACTGAGCAGTTTGGTTTTACTCATTACTATTAAAATCACGCAAATTAGGAACATTAGGTAACAGTTGTGTAGTTAACTACTCAGTAGCCTGGTCACTGCTTTTCCTTCCAACTACACACAATTACAGGGATGGAGATGTGCTACCTTGCAGCTTGGGCTGTGCTGGGTGGGGAGCAGGGTCTGGAAGCGTGGGGAGCAGCCCAAATACCTCCGGGATAATTCCTCCACACTGAAGCTGCCATTTGTTGGAAGGGCAAATGTTTCCCTCAGATCTCCTCCAGCACACGATTCCTTGAGGCATCTCTGACCTGTTCTCCGAAGAGGGTAGGACATTGGGCAGCTCTACAGGGAGGGCATCGGTGAGCAGTGGCAGAGGTAGTGACAGCTTTCCTAGGAGGAATGGGGTTTTTGGGGGCACCATCCTGTCCCCATGGCACTGGAGTGTAGCATACCTCTCTGTCACATAGCACCAAAAGCTGCAGTCAAGATCTTGCAGCCTCTTATCATGTTTGAGCGGTGATTAAGAGTGGGTTACACAAAAAACATAAGCTCTCCAGCACATAATGAAGGAAGCAAAGTCAGTATACTGTAAACTAACCTCCTTATAGCAGAGCCATGCATAAATCTAATGACGGGGTCATTTAGGGATGCCCAGGGTTTGTTCTGACCACTGAATTATAAGAGCTTTGAGTCCTACCCGGTTTCCCTGAGTATTATGTATCCTTGCACACACACATCTGAAAATGCCTCTCTTGAAGAACAGCACTGTGTTTCCTATCTGACTTCTGCATCTCTAGTATTATCCTGTCTCTTTCTGTGTTGCTCAGTGCCCTGTTTTGTCTATGCTTATGTCCCTAAAGCTGCTCAAAAGTCACTGGGAAAGGGAGTTACGTGTAAAATCGCAACCCGTTTTGTGTAAGCTGCTCAGTTTTCTCATACATCATTTTTCCATTTAACTGGGAAATTTGTGACTTCAAAAAGTAGAGCTTTGTTCTGAATTGGAACAAAAGCACAAAGTTGAAATTGCCTGTGAAAAACATTTCTAGGACATGCTATTTTGAATTAGTCAAAATGTTGTAGTTCAATAAATCAAAAGGTTTCATTCCAATTATGCATTTCTTTTCTTTTATAATTAGGAATATAATGTAAAGTAACAGTTCAGAACAACTTTTTCTTTTGCAATGAATAATTGACTCACTCTGTTCCAATGAAATTTAATTTTAGAGCTTATTCTCACCAAAACACCGTGGTTCAATTTTGTTCTAAATGAAATTCTATCAAAACATGCTGGCTCCTGCACCAAGTTCCTATCTGACAAAATGGTGTTTGCTGATGGAGAACGTTTTACCCCAGCTGCTTTGACCAACTCTTGCCTAGTCCCCAAATCTCTAAACAAAATAATGCTATTCATTACTCTCCCCTTTTATATCTTTATTGAAAGAATCCCATGCAGCTGAAGAGGAAAAATGCTGTACTCTGGAGCCCAGAATACTTTATGTAGCTCTTAATTGCATCTAGAAAGTACAATGCAACTGGTCTGTGCTACAGGTACCACTTCAAATTAATCTCTGGAGTAACTCCAGCACCTTTAGGGGAGATGCTCCAGGAAGAAATATTCCCCTCCCTTTTTCATCCAGGTGGGTTCCTTTAGATATCACAAGGTAACTGTGTGGCTAAAGGATTTATCATTCCTACAGACAGCTCCTGCAGAACCTGAAGTATGTTGCTCTAATAATCAGGATGATTTGTTTTATTTTATCATACGTGAAGGAGGAAGTAGTCATTCTCTTGGGTATGTAACCCACAAATGCTGGTGCTGGGTGCATGCATTGGTGCTGGGTGGTGTTGGGGAAGGGAACTGGAATGCCCTGGGTTCAGGGCAAGTTTCCACCCAAAGCTGGGCTTCCGCTAAGGCTCTTTGGCAATACAGGGGGGTCGTACAGCAGCCATAAATGTAAAGGACCTGAAATTCAGAGTAAATGTAGCTCTTCAGACAGCTACTCACCAAAGTGGTGGAATCCATCCTTAGCAGATGGCTTGTTACCTTCTTTAGGAGCAGAAGAATTTAAGATGCTTCTGGTAAGGAGTTTGAACAGACCAGAAAGTATACGAATAAGATAAATTATTTGGGATATTTTAAGCAGAAAGAGTAATGGGATGAAACTGAGCTAAGGAAAACTTAAAGTGATACCATGGAAATGAAAATACAGTCTAGTGATCTGTGGACTGGTCTCCCAAGAGACCTGGAAAAGCCATGCTGCGCTGACCAGTGAAAACTGGTGGGAATAGACTGAAAGGAAAATATTTCCATTGTCGGTAGGAATGACAAGGTGCCCTATGGGATTTTTAGAGTGATTCAAGGAGTATTTGTTTTCATGTTTTGTCTTCTAATTGACCAAACCATACACAGCAGAGTCACACAGGGCTGTGCTGAGTGAAAACTTTTGCTGAAGTCAGATAAAGAGCTTTTGAGTCTGGCCTGTTGGTAAATGTCCACAGGTAAAATTGTAGGAGGTACGAAAAGCAAAAAATTCCCTCCAAATGCTCATTTCGCTGTACATCCTCCCTACAGGGGATATGTGTGTAATCAGCAATTGTTTTCAGTAAATGGCTCTCTGATCATGACAACAATCTGATTTGAAGGAAAGTATTATAAAAACACAGTTTATGGGTGGGCCATTACACTAACAAGTGCCTCGCTAGTGGAACGCCTCCATTTCCAACTGAGTGTTTGCCAGCCGTCGCATAAAGTGTTAGGTTTATGGCTCGTCTGCCACAGGCATCCTACAGTGTGGTGGGGAAAGAATGTCCCTCCTGAAGATGGCTGATCTTCCGCACCATGACTTTTCATGCTTGATGTACGTGGTCTTGGTATAAGTTGGCTTTGAAGGATACAACCTGTGAAGAAACCTCTTAGAGGAGTCTCATTCTTTTTTTTAGGCACTTAGAGTAATATTGTCTGTTGATATGCTGCTGATGTAGAGTCCTTATTGTTCCATCTCCCATGGGGGAAATCCCTTTTCATTCTCACCAGGTGGAGTGTCTGGGTTTGGCATAACTGAGGAATGAAATCTTTCTCCCATTTACTCCATTCTTTGTGAGACTATTACATCTTCAGGCCAACAGAGTCTCTTCCGTATCCTTGCGCTGCAGAGCATGATCCTTGACCACTTTGTTGATGTCAGGCATCTCTTGGTTGTGTATTGTCGTGTGTCACCAAGTGTACTTGTCCTTGTCCTGCTCTTTCCAGGGCCCTTGGTGGTTGCACACATACAGACACACATACACAACACACACAGAAGCAGCTTAACACTTATACAATGCTAGCAAAGAGGGGTTTTGACCACCTTGGTGTGGAATTTTAGCTCCCTCAGGGCTAAAATTGCCCTGTCACAAAATGCCCAAAGGGAAGAGAATACAGTGAAAGTTTATGCTTTTTTACTATTTTTTTTTTCTTCAACAAGGTCATTGTTCTCTGACCACATCCATACCTTGTAAATCAAATCTGCAGGCACAACAGCTTCTTGCCATACAGGATGCTTCCCTCTTGGTTCATTTGCTAAATCATAAACATTACAGATTCTGGAGAAATTCTATAAACAAACAGGTTCATATCTGAACTCATCAGGACAATGCTATGTTTGTATAAACTGCTACTTGTGATGATGGGGTATATGGTATTTTTTTATTGCAAGCAAAGGACGTATTATTCAAATAAATGTAGGGAAAATAAAATGAGCTTGATAAAATTGGGATGCCCCTAGAAATCAGTGTTTCACTTTAACAATAATAAGTGAAGCGCCATTCTGCTCACCTGAACTGCAATCAGTGGCACTGTACTCCATTTGGTTCCACAGGCCTGCTAGTGCTTTGAGGCGCTTTCTAGCCTGAGCGGGAGAAGAAGAGTCTGACCTCGGCACAACCGTCTTCAACTTTGGTCTCTTAGCAAGTCCTGTTTGCAGATGTGCACAGAAACTGCAGCACCTTCACTTCCCCATCAGGACCAAGCTCACGAGAGGTACATTGGCAAACCTGGCATGTGTGGGGGTAAGGCAGCAGCCAGGAAATTTTGGCTGAAAGCTGCCAGTGAATCACAAATGTCAGAACTTTCTTATTTTGTGCAAGCAATGCATCAGTGGTAGGCGAGGAATGAGCCCAACATGAAGTGAGCATCTCTGGATTGGGATGGAGGTGAACTGGAACATCCCACCCCACTGGTGGATGGGCTGCCCTGTGCTAGCGTCTGGCTCCGTGGGGCTGTTGCTTCCCGGCTTTGCCTGCTGACCTTGGTGATTTTATCCAGAGTAACCACATGTGCATTTATCACACAATTTTATGAACAGTGAAGGTTTATTACGTTGCACTTAAACCTCATTTAACCTTTTCTCGGGAAGCAGTGCTTTAAAAGTGGGATTGTGGAAGTTTGCAAAATCCTGGTGAGCCACTTCCCAAGCAGGGTGCACACAAGCTTCCACCAAGACAAAATGCAGGTACAAACCTCACTTCTACTGCCTTCATTTTTCTGCCACAAGGCCAAATATTGCAGCCTGATAAAGATTTACCAGAAGACATAACTTTAGGGTATTTTTATTTTTTATTTTTAAATTAACCTCTGGCTCAAAAATGCATGTATCTCCCTATTCCATGGTGGCACCTGCAGTCCTGACACCCTTCTGCATAGGTGGCCTTGGGGTAGTCCTCAGACCCAAAGACCTCCTGCAAGCTGTCATGCTGCTCAAAAAGCTCTTGAGGGAAAAGTGAGAAATAGAAAACTAGAGCTGAATAGTATAGAAAGCTTCCTGGCAGGAGCAGTCCCCAAGGGGAGTTAATGCAAATCCTGTCATTTGGGATGGTAAAAACTCAAGTGAATGAATTTCCAACCTAAAGATAGTGGGGAAGCATCCTTCACAGGTGAGGAAGCGACTTGGGAGACTCCAAAGCCAGGTAATCTGTTTCCATGTGTAGTTTCAGTGACTTCCATTCATGTCCTGGATCGGCCTTTAGCCAATAAGATGTTTGTGGCATTTGAGAATGGAAAAACACAGACAAAAAAGATGCAAGATATGATCAAGAGTGTTTGGTGAATTTAAGGAAATCTTAATTCTGACAGAGAGAAAACCCTTACCTTTGGTTTCTGCAGAGACAAAAAAAAAAAAAAAAGCTCTATCTGTGAATTCTCACACACCAAGGCTGGGTTTCAAAACATGAATTCCCTCATGTACGTCCACGTTGTTACCTTTATGTTGCTGAGTTAGACTACTGTGATTGCTACAGAATTGGTTCTGCTGAAATGCTGTGTAAGCCAGGTAGAGAAAAGAAGTGTTCGGTTAGATTTTGTTTTCATTTAGTTGACTTTTTTTTTTAATATTTTCTGATTGTAATTAGGTTCTGCTTAGGTTAAAGGGTCAGTTTGCTTAAATGATATCTTAAACTGATATATTTCTCTCTGTTTCAAAGCACCCCAAATGCTTTGCAAACTTTTCAGTAAATATTGCAATTAGTAAAGGCCACACAAATGAGAAGGAAAAGACTAGCACTGTTTGCTGGGTCTGCCAGTCCAGTTTCCCTGTGAACTCGGGGAATATACTAGTATCCAAGCTTCACCTGATCTTTGAGCTTCTCACACTTGCTGTCCCCGCCACTTTCATGAAAGTCTTCTCTTCTCCCGTAGAAGCTCATAAAGGCAAAGATTCCTCAATGCTGTCAATTAAGATATTTCTACTTAGAAAGTCTAAGCTTCTGCCAGAAGCAGCCAAAAATAAATACTTGTAAAAAGGTCTTCCAAGTTGGCAGAAAATGTTGCTCGAGGTTGATATCGATGACTTCTCTGTAGCTCGGGGAATGAACGGAGGACTTGTAGAAATGGCTGTATTTAAGGTTTGGGCCAGAGAGTGCTGTTTGCAAGGCAACCTGACAATTGAATCAGTAATTTACGTAGTGGTAAGACTGCAATGGGTTGAGTCTTCCCAAGTCAACTTAGAGGTAAGTAAGAATGTGTTGTAACAGCATGTTTTTGAACCACAGCATAGAGACTTAATTGATTTACTCTTTATTCTTTTCAAAAGACAGCTGAATGTCAAAGGTCTTTCTTTTGTGAAGTACTGGAAAACCCGTTGTCAAACAACCTCTACTCATTTAATAATTTATCCCATTTTGTAAAAGAAAGGCAGCTGACATGCAGTAAATCTAGTCCATGTTTAAATTACTGCATTGAACAATAATAAGAGGAATGAATAATCTGGTATGTCTATTTAAAATTAAACATATATGAAACTGTTTTTCTAAATGATCACCAAGAGCTATAGTTTAAAGGCAGGACATGAACAGAATGAAAATGCTGAACAGTAGTTTGCAAGTGGCAGCAGAATTATTTATTCTGTTTTTTCTATATGTAAGGAATAGAGCTAAATGAACAATGTTTAAGCATGTCAGAATTTCATCAATTTTGCATGAGCATTCACAAATATCCTGGTGGGGGTAATTGCTTGCAAATACATTTAAACTAATGATATGTTATATCCTTACTTGATATAAAACTATTAAAAGATACGTTATTGCATTTGACAATGCCATGAAGCTGGGTCAAAGCTTAATGACAGATTTCTGCATTCTGTAAATTAAGATACACTCTGCTGGAAGCAAATATTTTGTAAAAATAAAAGCCATCTACTACGGAAGTTTGATCATTGATCTAAGGTTGCTTTTTGGTTTCACCAAGCACTGGGCTTGCAAAACCAGAGGAAAGGGAAATTCCTTTGCAAAGGCAACTCTGAAAATCCAGTGTGGCTGTTCTCCATGCAACAGGACTAACAAGACTTGTCAAAGATACCTTGTGGTTTTAAAAGTCTGTGGTTGGAGACTTGGTGAATCAAGCTTATGCATCAGCTGGCAAGATAGCTTGGGTTTCTTGAGTGAAGACCTAGATGGTTTATTTTTTCTAAAGTTAAGGCTGCTGGGGAGGCTTTTTAGCCTGGGAAGAAGTTCAGAAACTGATACTGAAAGCATCAAAAGACTCTGAAGAGGCCAGTCAAATTGAGGTTAGTGTGATGAGTTTTTTAAGGGCTGGCCACATCTGGGCTTGCTCAGGTGTCTGTCTGAGGCATCCCTGGCTGGTCTGGCATGGCAGAAGTGTCCCACGAAGCAGCTCCCTGTGCATCAGCTGTTATTTTGGGTTTTTCTTACACAATTTTGCAATCAACATGGCACTATGCTGATGAGCAACTTGAATTATTTACCGGAGATGATGGTAAATATGAAATATTTAGAAGACAAAACGTCCACAGGATGCAGTCAGGCAGCCTTCAACAGGCAATGGCAAGGTGCTTGGAGCAATGCAGACATCTGGGAAACATTGCATTGTCCTAGGAGAAGCCATGGGTTGTTATGACCATAAGAGAGATATTGATAAACTTTTGCTAATGATTTCTGGGTAGTTTGAATTCTGTGATGACGTGGTTGCATGGCTATGTGTTATATCCATATCGGCAGAGAAAATGTATCCCTTGTGAAGGATGATGCACCCAGCAGAGATGCTTGCTGCACACTGTTGCTCTATATAGAGCAGGAAGTAGGAAGTAAGCAGGATTAATGATAAATTCTCATTTAACGCATCCAGAAAGCTGCCCCAAACCACTGCAATGGCAGCATAAGTGAGCCTGGATGGGTCCTGGCCCATGCTTGGAAGCTGGCCCCGACGCTGGTGTTGTGGTGTTGGTTTGAGTATCTGCTCTGGAATGTTTTATGTTCCTGCTTGCAGCTCCTTTGCTGCAGCCTGCAGTCCTCCACTGCATGACAATACTGAAATATCCTTTCCCGCCACCTCTCATGCTCTCTTTCACTCTTCAGATTGCTCCAGTTCCTAAAATCATCGAGGATTATTATAACCTCCCTTCGTAATGTACTATAAATTTTGTTATAAAGCACAAATTCTTTGGCTCCCAAGCCTCATCTTACAGGGAGACAGTGTGCTGTAGTTCTTCCACTTGCAGTAATGTGAGCAGAGAGGTAATGAAGGTCTTTATGCAAATTTTCCAGTTATCAGGTAAAATCTTCACATTGAAATCTGTCACATGTTATAAAAATTCTTTATGTTATCAAATGCTAATGATTACTCAGAACACAGAGCCCACGGAGGAGCTTTGAAATCCTTCATAAAAACTGCATTCGGCCCCAGAAACCGGAGCCTTGAATTTCTACTCCAACTACTCCAGTTTGTAATTAGCATAGTGCAGACTTCTCTGCCCTCTGAAACCATAATGTTAATTACAAAAATTACACTGTGTTTAAAAGCGTAATTAAGAGACTGTACTGCACAAAGGGAGCTGTGGAACCTCTTTGCACACTTTGAAGCCAGGTCACAATGCAGCCCATGAAAGAGAGTCCAAGGCTTTCTCCCCGCTAAAGGCTTGGGAAGATCATAGGGAGATCTTGGCTAAAATGAGCTCTCATGGGCTCTGCTGAGCCCTTAATGAATAATATTCTTACTTGGGAGGAAAAGTGGTTAAAAAAGGGGAGGGGGAGAATATTGAAATAATTAAGGACCCAGTCCTGCAGTGATTATTGCATCTAGTTGGGATGACTGTTGCAGTGGTGAATAAATGCAGGATCAGACCCTCACAGGTCATGGTGCAATCACAGCTGCAATCAGCCTAGGATTGCTATGATATTTGCACAGCACCTGAAAGCAAAAAAAACCATGTTCCACTGTCTTTGCTGTATTGAGTAATTTGGAAAAAATGTAATACTTCTGCCTCGATCCTTGGCCGAGAGTTTGTTCTGCACTGGGCAGCTGGGGTGTCCCCTGCGGTTCGGGTGGTGCTGGGGCCAAGAACGGTGGTTGCCGGTTGAGGGAGCCCTTGGTCCTGCCCGCAGGTTTTCCCACTTCAGCTCATAAAAGGGGAGAAAAAAGGCAGCTCCTAAGTATTTGTGGAGGGGAAAGAAAAAGGTGGAAAGCTGAACCTCACAGTGCCAAGTGTTGCACAAAAGACTTGGAAAAACAATCACAAAAAAAAAAAAGATTTTTTTTTTTCTTAAAACCATTTAATAATATGAACTTTGGTAGTCTCCTCCACCAAAGGCCTTCCAAGTGCCTTGCACAAGGCATTAATTAATTGATTAAGATCCAGAGCACCCCTCTGTGGTCAGTATCTGCACACCAGCTTATAAATAGAGAAACTGAGTCACAGCCAGTGGCAGGAGGTGGTGTGGGCAGCTGTGCTCAGGACAGGAGAGCCCATGGGGCCCTGTCCGTTACCTCCACACCACGAAAATGTTGGTTTTGTGCGTGTGCCCAGCTGAACAAATTCAGGCAGCTCTGTGGCATTGGCTGCCGGTAGATGTTTTGAAGGAGGATAATGTGGGTAGCAAACACCTGGATCCCACTCTTGCAGCTCATCAACTGAATTGAGGTCTGAGGCCACCTGCCAGTCTCTACTGGTACAAACTGGGCACTTATTGTGACATGTGTGGGGCAGGATTAGGCCACGCTGATGTGTGAAAGGTGATCAGGCCAGGTCTGGTATGAACTGCGAGCCATTACCTTTATTCAGTCTTTACTTGAATTTTCCAGTAACTTTTCCATATAGCCTCATGTAAAAAAAACTTCAATAACTGTTCAATAAATCATGAACCTGACCTTTTCCGGTAGAAATGAGCACTGCCACGGGTGACGCCAAGTGCGTGTGTGTGGTGGGGGTGCGGGGGGAAGGCAAGGGGGAGCCCAGCTTCGCCAGAAAACTTCAGTGCAGCCAGCAGCCTCGGGTTTATTTTGCTTCGGTGACAGAAAACAACCCCCCACTTTCCTTCTCTTTGCCTTCTACCTGCCCAACTGGTTATAGACCCAGACAGTTTACATATGTGATCCTTCCTATTTAGAAAATTAATGGTGTTTTCTGGCTCCAAATCACAGCTTGTGGTGCTCTGCAGGCGATGAAAAACTTGGCCAGCTTCAGCAGCAAAGCAGCCATTAGAAAATTAACCCTTGGTGGCAAAAGAGCAAAGGTACCCCAGTGAGGTCCACAAGACGTGGCAGGCTGTAGCTTTCAGGTGTACTTACATATGTTAGCAATGTAAAACCATCTCAGGCAGTCCCCCCGGAGAGTGCCCATCAAGCGTGTTTGTAGCTGGATACTGTGGAGAGGGCATGGCCATATCTCTTGGCAGCAAGAGCGACAAATATGCCATGATTTTCATTACAGCACAAGAGAAGCACTGAGCAGAAATTATGAATTGGAGACGCCTCTCTTGGCTCTACGTGACTGCAAAGCATCTGGGCATTTGCTCCTTGGTGCTGGCCCAGTTCCCCACTGGTCCAGTGTTATCTATTGGAGCATCTTTCTGTCATTTATTGATGGCGGTGATGCACGGGAGCGAAAGTGAAGATTGCAGAAAACTTAAAATAGATTTTTATAAAAAAAAAAAAAAAAAGGGCTTGTGCATCACTGCAGACTTCTTTCTGGCTTTGAGGTGTGAACTCTTCCGAGTTGTGAAGGGCTGTACCCAAAACCCGGGGGTTGTGCGAGTGCTGTGCGTCGCCTGTGCAGCTGGGAGGGGGAACTGTCTGGGGACGCGTGAGCTGCTTGTGGGTTTTGCAAAGATCTTGAATTTCTGCAATATAAAAATTGTCACTTTGTACCAGGAGGTTTGGTGGGGCTTCCTAAACTGCCCCAACGCAAGAAAGATAGAATAAAATGGAGTATGCGGAAGAATACCACTGCGGGTCTGAGTGCAACATCTTGCATGGCACATCTCCCAGGCAAGTGGAGCAGGGGGCAAGTCTGCACCCAACACCCTTCCCTGTGCTGGGGGCATCCCCAGGTTCCCACAGAGCCTTGCAGGGTGGATGTAGCAGGGGTTAGGGCTACGTTTGCCTCATTTTCTTCCAAACTTGAGCCATGTCATTTTGAGGTGGCCTTGGGACACGGTAAGCGAGAGGATGCTGCAGTGACACCAGTGCCACTTCTCCTGGTGAGCTGAGGGGGCTCTGGCTGGGACTGTGCAGCAGGGTCCCTGCAATGGCCATTTGTGCTGCATATGGCTGGGGGATCGTGCTGGCAGCACCCCCTCGGGAGAGGCTTCATGGTGCCATTGCACCATGCAAAGTGGTGCAAAGGAGCTGAGCTACTGTTTGTGTTTTGCTCCTGGCTGCCTCCTGCTTGGTGGGGACCGAAGTGCCTCTGCTCCCTGGCCATTGTTTTTCCCACATGCCTGTTTGCCCTTGTCCTACAAGAACATTTTTTTCATGGCATGGTTTTAAACAAAAGAGCATCAGGGCAAGCTGTCGTTGTCACTGCCTACCTGTAGCAGAGAGCGAGGTGACAGGACTAGGGACCCTGTGTTGGATGCAAGAGAAATCAGGTGAGCATTGCCTCTGCTACCCCCGGTCCTGCGCATGCTTGTCATACGATATTAAATCTGGTTTTATCTGTAGGCTCATGGTGCCGGAAACCATGGCTGTTAATTTCGCTGCCTCTGCATTTGGGCTGTGTGGCGCTCAGTGAAAGCAGGCTGTCCTACCTGCTGCCAGGCTAACATGCATCTCCCCAAAACCAGGGGTCAATAACAGCAGAGTATTAATTACTCCTCTCTAGTTTGCTTTGACAAAAATGCCTTAAAAGGAAGATTAACATGATTATAGATGATGCATGTTCAATTAGCTTTTGTTAACACTATTAATAACATTAATAACATATAGTAAAAATGTCAGTAAGCTTACCTCAATAATTTTTGGATCAGCCATTCAGCTGGTAGCAGTGAGCCCTTCCCTGCACAGCCTCACTGGGCTCGGGACCAAAGTTACTGCAGTAGGATTTGATTTCCAGAGAGCAGATAGGTCATGTTTCTGCTCTCCCTTTGGCAGTCACTGCTATAATGCTGCCTATAGACCCAGGGCTTGAGCTCAAAGTGCTGGTAAACTTGGCACAGCCCAGGACTTTTCAAAGTTGATGCAAAGCAAAACCTTCTCCTGAAAAAGCTCATTTTGTATTACCTGGGCTGGCGTCAGTGACCCCGTTATGAACCGAATGATAAATCGTGCAAGAAGCTTGCTTTCCTTCCCTTTTTGAAAACGTGTGACACAGCAGCGACTAGTGTTAATGTATAACATTAATTGCCCCGGTGAGACATTTCTTCCAAAAAAGTAATAATAGTCAAGATTTAGCTTCGCAAATGTGAAAACCCTTCGGTATACTAATAAAATGAAAAGGTTTCGCAAAATGGTATCCCAAATAATTGGCTTCCCTCTACCAAAGGACCCCATGTTGTTTCTGTTAAGCAATTTAAAAAAATTTTTGATTATTCCTTTGGACTTAATAAAACATAATTGGAAAAAAAAAAATCTTTAAAGAAAGTGTAAGGTAATCACTTTCACTTTTCCCAATCAAATTGATGTTATTTTCCCTCTTCCGTTCTCCTTGTAAGGTGAAGAAGTCTTTAATACATTCGGATCAGTAAAGAGGCAAAAAAAGAAAAAAAGAGAGAACCAGCTTTTTTCTCTTTTTATTGACAAATGGAATCACAATGTTTATTTGTGGTGCTAATGCACGCGCTCACAGCTCCCTTTGCTTTGAAGAGCTGGTTTGGCGCTGGGATTTTTTTTTTTCTGGTTAATGACAGTTTTAGGGTATTTTTGGTCTTGATAATTTTTTTTTTTGTTGTTAAAGGCGCATTTGACCATTCAAAGTTGTGACAGCCCTGGCTTGTAAATCCAGTGCCTGTTGCCCCCTCCTTCTGCTCCCCAGAAATTGCATGCTCCTACTGTGTTGCATTCATAATCAAATTAGTGTGCTGTGAATAGGTTAAAAAAACAGTTATCCAGCCGCTGCCACGAAAGATATTTTAGCCCACTCCCCACAAAGCCCTCCCTTCTCCACTCCCCCCTGCATTTTTTCCTCCTTATGTGAGACATAGACATCCATACAGACAGAAAGATCTTTACCTTACTTCTCTGCAATCTTAGCCTCTTTATTTATATCCCCCCCCCCACCCCCCACCATAACAAAACAAAAGTAAATTCTCCAGAAATAAGCTG
>Ga0181612_170972_pt1 | contig 19799 bp, 7 predicted proteins | sample HoacroProtozoa21_FD_119630 | JGI IMG/M metagenome (GOLD analysis project Ga0181612, IMG submission 119630) | Hoatzin crop microbial communities from Cojedes, Venezuel. Combined Assembly of Gp0051906, Gp0051904, Gp0051908 | reverse complement strand
TCTAAATCTACCCTCTTTCAGTTTAAGACTGTTACCTCTTCTCCTGTCACTACAGGCCCTGGTAAAAAGGGTCTTTCCTGTAAGTACCCTTTATATATTGAAAGGCCACTCTAACGTCTCCCCGGAGCCTTCTCTTCTCCAGGCTGAACAGCCCCATCTCTCTCGGCCTTTCCTCATAGGAGAGGTGATCCAGCCCTCGGATCATTTTCATGGCCCTTCTCTGGACCTGCTGTAACAGATCCACATCTTTTTTGTGCTGGGAACCCCAGAGCTGGACACAGTACTCCTGCTGGGGTCTCACCAGAGCAGTGTAGAGGGGGAGAAGCACCTCCGCTGCCAAAGACTAGGTCTGCAGGCTTGTACAGATCCACAAAGATCTGGCTATAGCTCAGCAGTGCCCAAATGGACAGCACTGCCCCAGCCTGCCTCCTGCAGACCCTTCCTCTGTCTGTGCTCTCCAGCTTGGGACCCCGCACACCTGGGGATCTCGCCAGCCAAGTAACACAGCCGGCCCGGCCAGCTGCACCGCATCCACCCACACTGCAGCTTACTGTCAAATGCAACGGGGGCCGTAGGTGGAGGCTGCACAGTCCAGCCCATGTGCCATAGTAGCACCACTTGTTCTCTGCCTACTTAGGCTGCTGAGGGAGTGTTTTACATTTATCATATATGTATTGCAGCTCTTGCTTCAGCATTTTTCTTTCAAGAAGCTTTTGTCTTTACCATGCTGGAAGATGATGCACAGCCCAGCATGGTATCCCCCCCGCTGTTATATCTTCTGGCAAAGGTGATGCTGCTGGGTGGCCTGTCTTAATCTTGGCCCTCAGTCCAGAGTGATCACACAGAGGCCGGATACCACAGACAAGTCAGTGTCGGAAGCACCGACAACATCATCTAACCAGACAGCGAGCAGTCGGGGTTGGGAGTTTGTGAAAAGCCTTTTGCTTTGAAGCCGAGGCTGCAACACAGTGCAGGAAACCATGTTTCTCAAGGCCTGTGGTTAACTCACAAGCCACATGTTCAACTCCACCAAAACTAAAATTCAGGTATAGGCCCAACATTCACCCTTCCACTCCTCACATAGCCAGCACCTTGAAATAAAGCCCCCTACTCTGCTCTGGGGACCATGCGCCTGTGTCCCCCCCTTCTCCCCCCAACCTGACATTGGGCTAGAGACAGGCACAGACACTCAGTAGTGCACATGCCAGTGACAGACTGGTACCAGGTTGCACTAGATGACTACCCAGAAGCCAAAAAGCCTGATGCCACCAGATAAAAAGTGCTACTCCTTGAAGAATCAATCACATCTGCATGCAGGGCGCAACAAGTCATAGCTGAATATGAACAGCACATGCATCCCTCCCATCATGATGCTGAGAAATTTCTTGAGCTTTTCAAGAGGTTCCTTCCCTGTACCCAGCTGCACAACTGGTGCAATCTTCAAGTTGTATTGAAAATGACAGGGATAGAGAACTTGACTTTTGGGAGGATAATAAAACTGTAAAGTTTTGGATTTATACAAAGTACATAGCTATGATTGTGAACGTAAGTCATGATTTACAGTTACCAAACCAGAATCCATTTCGCCTGCAAGTTTCATCCTTCTGCTTATTCTGCCAGAACTGATGGTGCAGCTGAACATGACACCTTACACCAACTGCTACCCCGCACACCCAGAAGACAGCTCTCCTTCGAGGGAGGGTGTTCCACACAGAAAGGCTCTTACTGGGAATGGCAGAAGGAACAAGTTAAGGACAAATGAGGAGAACCAGGTGTCCTAGTCTGCCATTTTGCTTCTCATCCACCTGCTCTTTGCTTTTAATCAATGTGTACAAGAGCAATAGCACAGGGGAGCTATTTCCTTTCAGCTTTGTTCTCCTACTTACGTACATGAGTACACAATCTCCACATGCTATCTCAATTTAATCTTCCCCCTCACTTTCTTTTCAAATCTCCCTACTGCCTCTTCATAAATGAAGGAAAGCAGGAGCTCAGGTGCTGAGGGGCAGGGAAAGAAGCAAAGAGGAACCTTTGCTTCTTTGCATGGTCAGGGAGCAGTGGGTAAGGTTCCTGCTTAATTTCTCTTCTCAGCTCTTGCCACACTGAAACTCACTACAGAAACCACAGAGAGCTGGGTGCATGCTGTTTTCTGTGCTGTGTCAGCACCATTTCACACTGGGGGACCCAGCATCACAGGTACTGAGGAATCAGAGGAAATGGAACATCTACTATTGAGAAGTAATTCAGATGTGGACTATGTCAAAAGCGAAAGTTGTTATTTTAATTCCTTAATAACAGATCCTTGTTTTTATGCCTCTCTCTCATGGATGGTCTTGAAATCCCTTCCCATCTCAGTTCCAGATAATAAGGCATGAGTTGGACTTGGAACTCTCAAAATACTTCCAGGGACAAAGTTTAAGATGACAAACATCAAAATTTTAAAAGACTGGTGATGTTGCCTTCAGGTTCCATGAACAAAAAGTTTCCTTAATCAGAAAAAAACAGATTAATAGACTTCTCTGCCTCAAGGTCAGGTGGAAAGGGACTGGTGATCAATCTGTCTCAGTGTCTTAAGAAATTCTGCTTTCCTTTTGAGAATCAGTTCAGATTTCTACATGCCAAATGCACTGTTCTAGCACACTTCACATGCATGAAAAAAAGCCTAAATACTATGTGTTTATTTTGAGCCTTTGAATTTGTCCTTAGCTGTTATCTTCAGAAGGAAAGGACAGTGGGAGTTGATACGTGTGGAAATTTCATGCAATGTGACAAAACTGATTGCACTGAAGTCAAATATTGAGATTTCCTTTACAGCTATTACTACATTTAGTAGCCCCTAGGGTCCTATTTGGGAGTACAGACTGCATTATTCAAGGCACCAAATAAACACGTATCCATAAAAACCTGTCTCATCCTTGGTTTAGTATAAAAGAAATGGAAACAGAGAAGCAGAGGGTGCGAACAAGCACTTTCTGCACAAATTAATAACCTATCTTTCTAGCTTTCTGCTCTAAAGGACTAGGATTTGATTAACAGCATTCTCTGTCTCCTCAGTACCCTTCTCATTATTTTAAAGCTAATTTTCTATGCCACACAGATGGACCTCAATACGAGTGATTCAGATGCTGCCTTTGACTCTGCCACAGCCAAGAAAAACTGATGTGACAGCTACAGAATGCAGGGACTCCTCCTTTCCTGGTGTCCTCCAATGATAACTCTAAAGTCTGTAAGGTAAAAGCAGGCATCCAGTGTTCTTTTGCTTACCATCTTAGCTAATAAGGTAACCTAGTATTTACTGGGGATGGAATGGCAAGTTTGTTCCTTTATCAATAATTTGCTAAATTTGATCTAGGCTTGGTCTGGCAACTAGTCATTCTCCATGGGATACCAGAAGTCATTCTGGCAAAGAGATTTCTTTACCCAAGAAGCACAGCGGGTGTTAGAGCTACACTGTTATCCAAAACAAGCACTGAAAATGCAGAAAACCCTTGTACTGAAGTCAGCTGGTAACCTCCAAATAACCCCCTCGGGCTCTGCAAGTGCAGATGACAGCATGCAATAAAATGGAAACTTCTGCTCTAAATTACACATGCAGAGTTATGCACTAAATCATGGTAGCATACAGGATGACAGGCTCTCAGTTCAGGGCATGCATTGAACTAACTATGCTTAGTTCAATGAAGCAACAGAGAGGTGCTGTATGCAGATATATTACCTTAATATGATCAGGGTATTAAAAGGCAGTTTAGTACACTTAGTATCTCTAGCCTGGAAAACGATGCGTAGTGCCCCACGAAATAGCTCTTCAGCAAATTCACTGTGACTTCCTTGTTTATTTGGGCTAAAATCCCCAAGAAAGATTACTGTTTCTGAAACATTTGTCCCAAATTTGTCAAAGTCTCACCACAGGCTTTCAGAAGAACTTGTTAACAGAAGAACTTTCTTTGCAAACCTAAACCTAGATAAAGTTCCATAGTATTATGAGATTACACACACAAAAGAAATAAAAAGTCCCCACAAAACAAGCTGTATTTCAGAAATCGGGATATTATTTATAATATGTAATTAAAACCAGTTTTGATTGAAATACATTTGCAGTCAACTTTTAGTTCATAAAGCTTTCAGTTCAGCTGGTTGGGGTTTTTTGGTCCTTTAAGGATAAAGGTACTTCCCTTCCCACGTAAGATACTAGATCCCAGAGTACCCAGAATAACTCTTAATAAAAGCACAAGTCTTTTTAGTCTGAGTTCTCAGATGTTTGGTCCTAAAAATCCTTACTTCTTAAATAATGCACTTCTAATGCTGCCAATAACAATTAAGGTAGTAATTTTGCTATTTTACTCAGTCTTTCGTTGAAGATTATTTTTTTCTGGTTGAAAGAAGTGTTTTTCAAGAGCGCTGACCAGCTCATCTAGTTCCTTCTTCAGCTGCTCAACATCACTGAGAAACAAAATCCACACAAATACAGAAATCAGTGTCACAGCAGAGAAGCTAAAAAGCACATTCTCAGTCTGAGGAATTTTAAAATCTGTTGCATGGTTTGAGAGACACATTTTCTATTAATGCTGAAAGTATATATACTTGATTTCTTATGGTAATGCGCTGACGTTCACTTCCAACTGATGTGCATGAAGGCACTTAAGACTATGGAGAAACACAAACCCACAATATAATCTAAAATAGAACAACCAGTTTCAGGTCAGAAGATCTACTACTAAATGTATGTGATTAGAAATGTAACTTTTATACTTGTAATAGTATTTTCAGAGGAATTTTCACCTGTGAGAAAGCATTATTTTCAGGACATAATTTAATAATTTCTTATCTTTAAGACTATATGATTTCCAAGGCTATCAGTCAAGGATAGACTTACTAAACATAAAAGGGCTTAAAATATATTAGCACACTTTATATATAGTTATATAATTTTAAAGCAACTATGTATGTAAAAAGAGAGTGAAAATGTCTGCTTTCATTTTAGGCAGAATGTTTTTCTTGATACTGTTTTTACCGAATGTGAAACCAAGTACAAAGGAATTTCAGTGACAACAAGAACGCGTCAACAAATTTTGCAGAATTGAAGCTTTATGCAAATACATTCGCTAAAATAATGACTGTAGCACTATTATTTGATCATGGAGAGCCCCTTCCCCACCAAAACAATACCAAAAAACCACAGAGCCCCTACCACACAGCACTTACTGCTGTAAGTGACAATACCTGTTTCCAGGAGGTGCACAAAGTTCAGAATAGTATTTGATCTTTGGTTCCGTCCCACTGGTTCTCATTGTGGCCACTCCTCCATTAGCAAAAGTGAATGTTATCATTTGGCTACTTTTACTAGTGGGAAGTATCTAGAAATAGTAAGAATACTCTTTTTAGAAGTTTGGAAAGCAACTATATATAATGAATTCCAGACAAAACCCATGACTTGATGTCATAAAACTAAAGGATCGGCTAAAATTAAGCTTTCCTCTGTTTTCTTCATTGTGGTCTTGAGACATCAACAGGCAAATGACAGCCTTACCCTCAACCTACAATGCGGTAGCAGTACATTACTGCTAGGTAGCTAATTTCATGTCTAGTCAACATTTTTACTGCAAATGGGAACTGCTCTGTGATGGCATTTCCCAGGAGGGAAAGAAACATGCATTGTGGAAAACTAAAGAACCCAAAGCCACATCTCAGCAAGAAAATAATGCAAGATTGCTGTAGCAAGACAGCAAGATCCTCCTACCTCCCTTTACAGACTGTCATCTCGGAGAGAAAAAACCACCACAAAACCAAACAAAAAACCCCAACCCTCCCCCCTCCCTTGATTTCCTCCCACTAAGGCAAAGCAATCATCCCCAATCTAACTTATTTTAAGACTCAGGATGTAACAATATTTAGAGTGTTTCTCCATAGACTTTTTTTATATATGTGTATATACATACTTACATGATTTATGCATAATTTAAAAAATATACTTACAGCCTTTTGATCTGGCTGGCTGCTGTCATACCCAGTAGTTAGATCCCTTATTCCAGAAACTTTAAATCTACCACAAGATTTTGGGTATGTGTTTTTTCCATCAAAATTTCTAAGGTTGTCAAAAAGCTGTTGAATAACTTCAGGATCATGGCAGATGAAATATGAAGCTTTGGTAATATGGAAGCCATATCTGTGAAGACACAATACTAATGAATTGAAGAAACAATCTTAGTCTTAGAGTTGTACATCATACACTTTCTACAACCTTCTATAAAGCAAGAATCTATATTCATGGTCACCCAACTGTAGCATCAGTTCACCCTCTTACAATTTTAAAAAGGCCTCAACAGCTTAATTGTCCTATTTCATATACTTTAAAGAAACTTCTGTGCAGACGCCTTTTCCTTTTAATGATTGTAAATAAGAAAGTTTACTGCTAAACCAGAAGAAAAAAAAAAGCGTCATTATTGCCTTGAAGAGCTCTAACCACCACAGGAAGAGAACAGACTACATCTAAATAGCTTCCTTGACTGGATTCCAGATGATCTTTTCTGAGTAAAACAAGCTCCAGACTGTTTTTTCCAATCACGCTTCAGAAGCTGCTCTCCCACTGAAGTGTTTCTACTGAACCAAACTGTTCTGAACATCGTCTCTTTACCTTATCTCTTTGCTCCCAGGTAACATGATGCAGACTCTGCATCAAAGACAAATCACCTGCTAACACTGACTTTTCAAAACAGCATGTTGTTGAAAACCGTACAAGCCTGGACTGGTTGTTTCAGTGAGCTCTTACTGAAGATCAACACTTGATGAATATCCTTGATGCCAGGAAAAATCTGAAGGGCAGAATGTTCCCTTAGGACTAGGATGTTCACGCTAGAAAATTGAAAGGTTCCTTAAATATGGTCATCTTTATACCAAAATGGACATCTTGAAGATCAATAGTTGTTAAATCAGTCTTGAGAATCCAGCAAGGGAATTAAGAAAACCTATCCTATAATTGAAAGAAGTGACGAGCCCGATAGGACCGTGTCCTTTTCCTGATCTGCATTGACTTCTTTGAGAACAGATCCTCCTTCTGTACCTCCAAAATACAGAGTAGAGTTTCTTCTGCTTCAACAGCAACTCACAAGACAAATCTGACAAAGAATGAAGTAGTGAGTAGAAAGCTGCAACTCTATATTAGCCACAACAAACAAATTCAAATGCACACAAGATGATCCCCTAAAACAATAAACCCCCCCTCCAGTTCTAGTTACAAGCATCAATTTAATAGATTTGTATCATTCCCTGTATCTGTAGCTTTCCCACAAACAGTGACTATGTGCAGAGACAGCTTACTCTGAGGTGCATCTACAGACTGCTTTTACACAAAATAAACTCTGTTCAGTGGCTACGTACACAGCAGCACTGTGGCACACACAAGTTCCACTCAGTTAAATATTCTGAGGGCAACGGGAAGCAGGTGTTTACTGAATGAGTATTTTTAAAAAAGCACGAGTCAGACAAGGCTGATTCTTTCAATATACGCTTCCAGCTACTAGTAATTAAGGGAATTCTCAGGTCAGATGCTATACTTGCAGCTTGAGGCATGAATTCCTCTTCCATGCATTTCTATTACTATTTCTTGAACCCACCTAAACTGCGACATACAGCAATAGCCAATAAATCCCACAATTTATTTATACAGTGGTTAGCAAGTCTTTGCCACTTGATTCCTTCTTAAACAGTGGATGAAACAAGCATGGCTAGTGCTGCACGCAAATGAAAGCTCTGAGGACTGGTAAAACAGCAGCACCAAGGCTGGAGCTTTCCATGAGTCTCTTCACAGGCTCCACCACTCCTTTGTCAGTGTCTATGAGACACAAATTGGTGCAGTGTATCATCCAGCTTGTGCTGCTCCCTCCTTTAAAACAAACAACCCAAAGCCTCCACAAAAAACACTCCTTGCCCCATGAAATCCAATCACCATCTTTGCTATTGATTTCTGTAGGTCTTTGAACACATTAAACAAGAAAAGAAAAGCAGGGCCTCATATTAAAAGCTCTCAGAGAGATACCCAGCTTTACATAGCCAATAGTTACGGCTGTTCACAGCACTTGTGCATAATCAGTTCAAACCTCAGTATTCAGGAGCAGAAAGAGAAGGAACAACCAACATACACTATCCATCAAAAAAGACAGAATAATATCATAAAAGGCCTAACTTTAGAGCCAGCTAGTATTAATTTAATCACAAGTAGCCCTACAAGCAGGACAGAACCAAGCTGGCTTCTATGAGTAGCATAAACATGCCAGAGCTCCTTAGACCCATTCTGCCATCAACATTTTTATGCATCTGGCACATTTAGGCAGCAAGAGGCAATATGATCTCTACAACACTGCAATACTGCTGGCCAAAAACCAGGCCAGTCTTCTGCGAAAGGACTCAAGAGCAGAACTTCTGAACAGGGAAGAACCTTTCCGACAACTAAACAAAAATACCTCAAAAATCTCATTAACTAAGAGCGAATTAGTAAGGTAATATTATTGTATTTAAAATACCTTAAAATGACACAAAATGAAGTCATAAATATATTCATGCCCATGAGGCAGGAGCGCTTTCAAGAACATTGTACTATTAACACAATAGTACAATAACACAATTTTTATTTGTTCATATACTATAGGTTGCTATTGAGTCCCTATTAAGCCCAGTATATGGAAGGGAGAAAATCTGAAAATTAAACTGTTAGAATGGAACTCACTCATCATAGACAGCTTTCAGCTGCTGAGACAAAGACAAATTCCTGGTTGCCAGAAAGCTAGCCATCTCTGCAGTTATAACAGCGGCGCTGACACCATCTTTGTCCAGAACAGCAGGACAGCACATATACCCTAAACAAAGAAAATTATATATATATTTGATGTATTTTTATGAGGAAATAAAATAAGGGAGGGGGGGGGAGGTCAATCAAACCAACATCTTTTAAAGCAGAACTGCATATTACCATAGTACAGACATTTTAGAGTTAAACCAGAAGTGGAAAAATTTTATCCCCTGCACAGTGTTAATTTTGATAAGCAAGGTATTTAATGGAATTTCAAGACTGAGACAGATTTGTACTGTATCAGTGCCAGATGCTCCTGAGTACTTTTGGATCTCTTGTGAAAGAGAAATGCCACATTGCAGGAACAATGCAAGTATAGCACTGTCTCAAATGTGATTACCCTTACATGGCAGCATATGGTAATACTAATAATTATCCATTAAATCAGTCACATTTTCTCTCGTTTTCAGGTACTGAGATACTCAAGAAATAGCATTATAGCCTCACAATTTCCTTCTCATGAACGAACAGCTTTTATTTACTACTTTCCAGTTTACAAGTATAATTTGGGGGAGTTTTTTTACTTTATTTATTCATATTTAAGCTTAGTTTAAAACTGTCAGCTAAACATACTCAACCTGAAGTCTGAAAAACATGTGTGTCTGTTTTTAAATAGCTTGTGCAGAATTTGCAGTCCAAGTCTACATAGCCATGCTACTGAAGATACATACACCTAGCTCACATCATCATACTCTGTGCTAAGCAGAGATACAACTGAAACTAGTAATCCAAATGGATGGTATCAATTACTCACTGGAAATATACCCATGGCGTTGAGGGCACCTTTACAGTGCCAGTTTTTTGCAATAGCCCGACTTCCACTCTTTTACAGGATACTAGAACATAATATTCTGTTTCTTACCTATAGCCTCCTCGAATGCAAAAATTACAGCTTTCCCCTGGTCCATAAGCTGTTTGGCACGGTTGCCCATCCACTTAAAACCTGTCAGTGTTTCCTGCAGCAGTGAGGATCAAAAAGGGCATTAAAAATAAAAGCAATGTTTTACAAAGATATGACACTGTGTAGGTATGCAAATAAATGAATATGGAGTGACATTTAACAGCTTACCTCAAAGTGAAAACCTTCCTTTAGTGCAATTGCTCTCAGGATTTTGGAAGAAACAGTACTGGATAACATGTAGACATCTTTAATGGCACAAGTATCTCTGTTGTGATTTTTCCAGCATGTGAAGATCCACCAACCTAAAAGAGCTCCCAGCTCATTTCCAGAAAACACTTTCCATTCACCACTGGATGGAAAAAAAAAAAATTAGTAGAAAGTTTATGAATTCAAATGATAATACTGGGAAAAAAGTAATCTAGTGGTTCTTCCATATATGACTACTAGCAAATAAAAGCACTGTATGAGTTCCAAGTAACAGTAACAAGATACCATGTGTGCATTAAGAACAACCAAAAAAATTTATCCCCCAAAGAATTCTGAAGTGGTTACCTTCTTCCTCTGTCATACATACCAGCTTCTGAGTTTATCCAAAGATGAAAGAGTGATATTTCCAGCATATTTTAAGTAAAACAAAAATATTTAGCAGAGAAATTATGAAATCAATAATTGAGACAAGCACACAGACACGAAAATACAATTCTCAGTGATCAGTATTTTCAGTCGACACAGTGACAAATACCTTTTATTTAATCACAAATACACCAACTAGTCATTGAGTAAGATTGGGAAAAAATCTCAAACAGGTAAAAAAAGATTAACATTGACATGTTGTTAGAACAAGAAAAACTGAAGGGAAAAAGGGAAAGAAAGACGTCAAAATTGCCCAAAAATCCCCAGTCACAAAAGGGGACAAAGACACTGCCAAACTGACAAAAATCAAGACCTACAGAAACAGTACCTGTTGTGAAAAAGAAGCAGACTCAGTCTCCTGCATTTACTGATGCCAACAGGCACAAAGCAACGCACAGCGACAACTTAGTGTAAGAGCGCTGAGAGAGTGTGCTCTAGCAGGAGTTTCTGTCAAAGAAGAAGTGCAGATACTGTAGAAGCCTATATTAATATTCGATCAGTCTACGAACAGCTACAGCAGAAGTATGAGAGGAGGATGCAGGACTGAAAGTTAGGAGACAACTGAGACTGGCTAAACAATTAGCAAAGAGGTAGCAGAATGAGAGCACCACGCTCTCAATGGCGATAAATACAATAAACTAACACTCCCTCTTCAAGCCTCAGCTAGCTATACATTTTTAGACAAAAAACATGAGTGACTTTGCGTTCTTGTTCTAACCCATCATAACCAGCACAAACTAAAGCATTTTTATGCTTTTTCCTCAACGCTGAATTACCAACTGAGGCTGGCACAGGCCAAAAACATTAAATAAGGATATTCCAGCTAACACTGTCGAAGATATGGCGGAGTGCGCCAATTAGCCCATTCTTCTTCTAAAGGCCGAGAAGCCTCCTTAGTTCAGGCTGTGAGCATAACAAATTAAAAAAGCCCCCAAAACCCAAATAAAATGCTACCACTTTTGAAGCTGCTACAAGACCAGAAGAGCTTACCTGGTAAGCAAAATGGGTATTTGCGCTGTCTCCTTTTACTGGGTTTTTGGAATTTGTGTAACTAATTCATGTTCAGATACTCGCATCACCCACCATCACTGAGGACATCTAGCAGGTACCCATCCCGTTCCTTGGGTACTAAGGACTGTTGCCATGATTTTATATCCCTCTTCTGGCTCTCGCGCACAGGGAACTCATTTACACTATCTCTGCTCCTGGCCCAGCAGCAGACTTTTGTTCTGCTCCTCTCTGAGCTGAAAACCTTGAAGTTTACTTTTATTAAAGATTTATGGTTTCTCCCTGCTCAGATTAGTTTCTGCTTTATCAAGGTAGATAAAAGAGAAACACCACTGTTTGTGGATATGACACCAAGTGCCGTACTTATTTTCATTCATCAGATATAACCACAATACAGAAATGCAAATGACTGTAGAAGTACAGGATATCAGGGGGCGTGGAATACGGGGATGGCAATACTGGGTCAGAACTATAGGTTACACATTCCATACATACGAAAAATTCATGAGAAGCCCCTGTTTGAGCAAGTTTACCTTCTGTGATCCCATTCTTTGACAGGATATACATAGACAAACAAAGCATTTATAGCTGGTCCTTAAAGGAGGGAGTACAAATTACTATACTGAGAAGTACAAAACACTGACAAAGCTTAGGGTGAAATGGGGGTATGCAACATTATGCATAGAAGTGGGGAACTGAGCAAGAGAGGCCTAAATCATCTAATGATTAGTAAAATGTCTGGTCCAACAGTATTTGAGAAAGAAGGAACTCATCTTAAAGAACAGGGGTGTTCCCTATTCCTGAGATTATCAGGGAACTATAAAGGTTCTCCTGAATATTCAAGTTATTATTTAATAAACACAGTTTGAAATAATGTTTATCATTCTTCCGCGAAAAATTTGTAACTGAAAACCTACCTTTAAAAAGGTATAGCACAGTCACAACAATTCACATGCTTCTGTGCGTATCTCAGGCACACCAAGCGTCAAGTATTTATTCAGGCTTCTGTAGTGTGTCTAATATTAATCATTATTTCATTTACTTCCCCCACTGTGGTCTGCTTCATACAGCTCTCTCACATTCTACGTGTTTTCAGTGCAAAACCGGTTACTGTGACTATTCTATCTTCCTCTGCAACACAGATTGCAAGAATCCTGCAAATAAGCCTAGCCTTTAAGTAAAAAACGTCAATGCTTTGCATTTCTTTATTACCATACCTCTCTTGTTTCTCTGCCACTGCAAGTCGATCAGCATCAGGATCATTTGCTAAAATTATTTTTGCCCCATCTTTTTCAGCCAAAGCAAAAGACAACGTCTGGAAAAGTGGTAAGCAAGACCAGATAAGTGTTAATACACCCAAATAATATTTTCATTTTCTTTACAGGTTTTAAATAATTTTCCCAATTTATTTCATCTCGAACACCCGAAATCATGATGTGTCTGTACAAAAAACAAACTTAAAGCCTGGAAGCAGTAGAGCAAAGCCAGGATATTTAACTTCACCTACATCATTCCACTTCTGCAGCCTGAGCCAAAAGGTACTTAGATTCAGCAGGATCCTTCAATAACAAAGTGTAGCAGAAATACTTGTAGCAGAAATTCTAACCACCTGTCAGGACTTCCCCTGCCCCCTCCCAGTGTCATATCAGAACAATTTAGTCCTTGTATTTCAGATATAAATTGTAAAAACTTACCAAAACCACTGTGAAGACTTTTTTTGTTATTATTTTCTAAAACTGAACTGTATCACTTTGTTCTATGTGCAGATGCTGCCCATTCTGTTAGAGCGCAGAACAAAGTAGTTTAAAGTTATAGCTAATTATTACCCAACTCATTCAAAAAGAGTTATAAATTTCAATGAAAGGATACCATCTAACTCTTCACTAAATGTATGGTTATGAAAACAGAAACAAAACAGACCTTCAACCCATATTTATAGCCATGATTACTGGCAGAAAGAGAACACTGTTTGAAAGACACTGCAACTATTAAAAAAAAAAATATATATTTACCAGAACACCTTTGCCTTCTTCAGGATTTGGATACTTCACTGTGGGAAATTCTGGATCAGGATCCTTCTGCTCCGGAACGGCAAAAGGAGGGCTGAGGTCAAATGCCTTGAAGGCCAATTGCACAAATTTATGACCGACACCATGCACAGAAGTATGAACAAATCTCAGGCTTGTTTCCTTGTTTATATTCCTGCAATAAAACAGATTAACAGTAAGCTTCGATGTGGAAGAATATTCTGCACAAAACTGAACACATTCAGAAACAGATATGACTCAGTATTCTGTATCACTGTTGAAATTATAAATTAAAGGAGGTCAGATTTTAAAGGTAATGACTTGAAAATTGGCTTAGCTTCATTTTCAGCATCTTGAGTCCCTCTTTATATCTAAGGTCCTGGTACGTGCAAATCACTGGAATAAGAAAGATAGTACACACTATGCACCCCAAAGGAGACGAGTGGAAAACAAATACAACTGTCATTCATTTTTCATCCCCAACTCAGGCATTTAAACGAGCTCCAGAGGCTATGAACACAGTGAACTGACAACAGCACATCTCATTTGAGCACACTCGGTTTTATGAAGTACATTACTGAAAGTGTAGAACATACCTAAAGGCATGCAAACTGCTAAGGAGACACTTAACTCCTATTCTGAACAAGCAGCATGATTTCTCATAGCCCCAACTTTCTAGTAATTCTGACTTTGTTTTTAGCAAGAGTAAGAACACAGTTACTGGTGGTTAAAAATTTGATGTAAATGAGCAGATCTAACAGGTTGCTGCTCATCTAATCCATAAACTGATTCTACTTGTTAATCACAAAGAGAAACATCCATCAATCCATTGATTTTGTTGAGTAAAGTTTTTACTGAGCAAGCGACAGGAATAGGCTCATGCAAAGCACCCAAGGCCACCAGGAGCACACGCAAGGCTAGAATGACAGAGCAAGACCTCCTTCTTCCAGAACTGGCTTAACAGCCTGGTTTGCCTTCGCTCTTAGAAGCCCATTTTAAGACTGTTCAACTGTCAGTGTCGGCTGCACAAGATAGCCCCAGTCTTGCTGTGGCATTTGGCTGATGCGTGGTCGTGCAAATACAGGGAGATGATACCATCAGAAACTCCTCGCTCACTTTGCTAGGTTAGAATTCTGCCAGACCAGCTTCAGGAACTGTCTTACTATGTCACCACACAGCTGGCAGTGCTACTACAGAAGATGACAAGAGGGCACAGACAGCGCTGGATCATGGTGGGATCACGGTCACCCTAACTTCTATCCATTTAAACTGCCGTGATGAGGCACTAGATGGAAAATCCCGTATTCTTAACGGAGTTGACACCAGTTACCTGTGAAAGCACTGTTTCTGTATGTCTTTGAAATAGTCCTTATTGACCGTGGCATATGGATCATGAAGTAGCAGGCTGCTGTCAATCAGTTTGTCATCCCATGCCTGAGGCCATGGCTCTTGGTTCTCCTCAATAGCCTGAGAAATTCCTTTGTCATGAGGGGAAATGATCTGAGCGCCGTTTTCCCAGTAAACCTGAATAATAAATAAGGTGAGTGAGTATTTGGTCATTCATATTGTAGGATAGCTTTGTTATTTTTTTGTCGGCTAAGGTGCACTACATTCGGCAGAGTATTACAACTTAAGTATACCCAGAGTATTCCCCTGTTCATGTTCTCAGTGTTTCCTCTCACATTCCATTTCTGTTGTATAAAAAAAAGCTGTTTAATTTTATCAGAAGATATCAAAATCCATAATGAAACACAAAACGAGACTCAGCTCAATTACTGAGAAGATTCAATTATCAGCCTGTCTGCCAGCCTTGGGAGATAATTTGCCCATGCTATTTCATAAACTTTCTTCCAGATTTTTAGGTATAATCATTATCTATAGAAGAGTTCTTAAGAGGAAAAAAATGGGCAAAAGCGAAACACATTTACAAAAAAAAAAAAAAATTAAGGAGAAAGGCACAAAAACTTTGCAGCTGCGTACAGCAGCAGTGTTGCCACAACAGCAAGCACAAATTCAGCTAAGTTTCAAGATGTTTGTTACTTGTAGTCTTCCCCTTTTTGTTGATTGTTTACATGTTCAGGAAGAGGTGTACTTACTATGTTTTACTTTCTGACAGTTGTTTGCACACTTCCTCCTACTGATGGCAAGTTTAAGGGAAGATACGTAACAGCATCTGGGCCATGTACATACGTAGCCCAAATAATGAAACATTAAGAAAAAAATGAAGTTGATTAAACAAAGTAATTGATAAAACGTCAAAACAAACTATCAAGATCAATATGTGAAATATTAAAACAATTTTAAACAGACATGAAGTTCTAGAGGGAGAGACAGCACGAAATCAGCCCTGCTAATGCTTTGTTTTTCTGTTAAGACAACAAAAAAGATCTCTCAACTTTCGTTTTTGTATTTTGGAAACAGTCTCTATATGACTAGTCCAGCTATGGGATGACTGGCTGACAGGCAGCTCAGCCACATTTTTTTCAGTGAAAAGCAGATTTCTGTCATAGAAAAAAGTCACACTGATAACCGCCACTTAGCAAAAGAAAAACATACTAGAAGAAATTAATGGAATTTATTCAAAACGTTTTGTACAAGCAGCTCATTGGGTTTCGTATTTTTAATTCTCTGAGTTTGTAAAACTAAAGAGATTTTTTTAGATCACAAATTGGAGAAATGATTAATGCTTTTGGAAAGAGGTCAGTTAATATTTTAAAGTGTTCCAAAGTATGCAATGGTATTACTCGTCTTCCTGCTTTTTAGAGCTAAGATTTTAATTATGCTTTTAATTAAATAACTAGCTTTAAATACCTACATCTAGAAGAGATCAAACTATCAATTAGTTTGGTCTATAACATGATAGAAAATATACACAATAATATTAATGTCTCTACATGAAAAAAGATGTTGAAGAAAGCCAGAAAATTGATCATATAGGAATACCTTGTAACCATTATCTTGCTTTGGATTATGGGAAGCTGTAACCATAATTCCAGCACAAAGCTTCAGATGAGTTACTGTGTATGGCTGTAACAAGAGAAAGTTATCTGAAGAGGGGAATGTGCAAAGCATTAGGTATTATTTATTCTCATGCAGATGCAATACTTCCATACTGCTGAACAAAAAGAAAGCCAGGATGTGATTCCTACAGACTGACTCTCTGAGACTAAGCAGTACTTGCTCCACTAGACCCCACGTGGCACACCTTTAGCCCTTGCTTTTTCCTGTGCATTTCCCCATTTAGATATTCTTGGTGTGGTTTCAGATGCTTTGTGGATCTCTACTGTAGTGTTTTTACAGCAGGAAACCGAACACACGTGTTGTCTACTGTAGAACGGCTCGAGATACCCAAGGTCTTTGAGGGTGCAGCGTCTGTCGGGGCAATGACAGAAGTCTGCGTAGTGTAGAGAGTTACACCTGGAGCAGTCTCATCCATGCTATCTTTTGAGACCAGCCCATGGAGTAACTAATCCATCGTGGTTCAGAAGAGAATTGTTTTGGAGAGAGCTCTTATAAATTAGTACAAAACCAAAACAGATGGAGTGAGTGAAAAATCAAGCATTACTTGTGACCACAGGTCCAATTCGAGTTTACTCCTGGCTTTTTATTTAATGGCAAGTGTAATCAACTGCAGCTAGTGCAACGCTGCTTTAAGCTGCACTATGAAGAATTTGACCCTAAATCTACCAAAATTTGTATCGGTACAAGAATGCTACATACAAAGCCTTCATCCCGCTATGTTGTGTTTGCGGCACTCACTGGAGCAACTGACTGGTGTCGAGAGAAACAGTTGCTTTTAGTGCAAAGGGAGGGCTTTTCCTGACTGCTCTGGAGCACTGACACCTACTGATCCGATGGTGAAAATGCGGAGGCATACAGCAACCCTCCCGGCGCACCACTGCTGCACTCCAACCACCTGCTATGTAAAAAGGCTACCTGGGATTCAATCCCCCAGAAAAGATAAAAAAACAAAAAAATTAAAAAACAACCAAACCAACCAACCAAAAGTCAGAAAACTAAATGTGTGTGTCTGTTTCAGACTTCAGATTCCACAGCAATCTAGAAATGATGGGATGTCTTCTGCAAGGAATCTGCCTGAAAGCAGGAGCGAACAGAAACACATCTCACGGCCACTGATACTCCACGAAGCTTCTTCCTTCTCTTGCTGTGGGTGTTGTGAACTACACATAGCTAAATAAACGTAACACTAACTGCATGTAGAGCTTAAAAAGTTAAAAGTGGTTTGTGTAGTTTTCCTTAATGTCAGTAACGCAAGACACTTGACAGCATTTATGTGTACAGAGAAAGCTATAATAGAGAAACCTACCACAAAAGGAGTTGGTGTTATATCAGAGAACAGATAAACTGGAACTCCTTGACTGATGAAGGTATTAGCAGCAAGTCTTGCAAACCTAAACAGGAAGAAAAGATGCCTAGGAAATATATTCATTTTCTCTCCAATTAGTTTCCTAGAATTCACAGCTTCCCTTCCCCCAATTTAAAGAAAGAACAAACCAAACTCCACAAAAGTAAACCCCAAATTATTATACAGACCCAATTTTAATGTGTTCTCTCACTATTCCCAACAGATAAAGCATGACTTTAAGAACCGCTCTGGTATTAACAGAATATAAAAATACTATAAATCCCACCTTATTTCACTCTACAGAAGGAGCAAATACTGCTGAAGCAGATATAAACCCATAATGGATCCCACAAGACATCTACAAAATACTTAAAACTGACAAAGTACCTTTTGCTGCTGCCTCCGCTGGAAAGATGAGCACGAGCATCAAAACCAATCACAACTCCTCTCTTCTTCAGGTCACTGAAATTCTTCTCAAGGTATCTGCAAAATCCCTGAAGACAACAAATCCACCTCATTAACCCCATCTTAATATTTAATTTTTCACTGCATTAAGATGATTGCCAACATGTTCACATCTTAGAAAGGTGAGCGCACATAACATCTCACTGAACTGGACAGGGATCCAGCTTGTCTAAGACCAATAAATACCAACAAGTATCAGAAGCCCTCAAATCAATATAGTGAAACATTCAAGTACTTTTCCAAAAATCAGAACAAACTCCAGAAAGAAACAGTTAACACGATTTGTCTGAATTGCAGATCTTAAGAAGTTATTTAGCTGTGTTAGGTTTCAGATGAGGAAGAGAAGAACTAGCCAGTATTTCATTTTTTTAACTGAAATCTCTCCAGTTTTTAACCAAATCTCACCCTTACTAATGACACCTGTTTAGGACATGATACGCCACCACTCCAGGCTGCAGTAATTTAAGGTTTTGGGTTTTTTTAACCTCTCCCCAAGTACAGCTACTTTAGGACCTATATGTGTACGTATAGCTTCACTGCATTTATGTAGATTTATGTCCAGCATACACAAAGCTTAGCCAAATGCTGGCTTCCTTCGGGGTTTTTTATAGTTGGTACATCAGGACTAACTGATCCACTTGAGCTTAACCGTAGCAGCGTATAAATTCAGTTGCAAAGCAAGTATGGAAAATAACTTATTTTAATGGCTTAATAGCTTTTCTCTGCTTGTTTTCAGAGATCAGCACTCAGCTAATAATTATAATTTAAATGACTTCTGAAAACTGGAAGAATAGTAGAAAACCTGTACTTCCAGAGAATACCCGTTTGCTTGTCATAAATGAGGCTCCTCATTCCTATATACAACCAGCTAAGTGAGGTAAAGGCCGAGCACAGTACCTGGGTTGTCTGGATAATAGTCAAGTCATTCATGTGGGAAATCCCTGTCCCCATGGCAGCTCTGAGCCCTGCTGTGCCAAACTCCATCCGCGAGCCAAAGTATTTGTGCAGTTCTCCGGCATTTCCTTCAGCAAGGAGTTGCTTCACTATTGCAGAAGTTTTTGGATTCTGTAGATACAAGATTCAGATGTTCTAGAAAAGGTTTTGTTTGTGTTTAAAATATCCTTAAACTTCTTAACAGAACTGACTTTCTTTCCCACTCTCTGTACTGGGTTATTTCAGTACCAAAACATTGCACACCAAAGACACCGGAACTCCTTCTACATCTTCCTACTTTTAAGTCAGTACAATCTCCAGCGTTACTTATTTTAGATTTATCACCTTAAGTAAGCATGCTGCCTTGACAGCAGTGTATAGATCACATTTTGGGAAGTGAAAAGATTTCCAAGATGTCCATTTTAATATTTTCTTGTTTTAAAAAAGAAACAAAAAAAAGCACCACTACAGTTCAGAGAATTATCATCATCACAAGAGCTACTCTAAACATAAAAGAAAATAAGTTATGCTGATGATTAAGAGATGTTTGTTACTTCCAGAACACTGTAAGTAGAGTTAAAAAAAAAAAAAAAAAAAAATACACCTCCCCCACAGACGGACAAC
>Ga0181612_110306_pt1 | contig 19799 bp, 13 predicted proteins | sample HoacroProtozoa21_FD_119630 | JGI IMG/M metagenome (GOLD analysis project Ga0181612, IMG submission 119630) | Hoatzin crop microbial communities from Cojedes, Venezuel. Combined Assembly of Gp0051906, Gp0051904, Gp0051908 | reverse complement strand
GTTATTCTATAGATCGCTATTTCTAGCTCTCAAAGAAATCTTGCGAGACGTTTTCACGTCTCTAAAGAACCCTTTTCTGGTGCTTATTTTGCATAAGCTTCTTACATTGTTTAATTTACAAGGTACACTATCTGCCCGATTGGACAGCTTGTATAATATACCATTCTGATTTTTGTTTGTCAAGAACTTTTTTAAAAAATTTAAGGATTTTTTATTGACTGATTTCATCACTCTGTAGCCAGTCGGTTATGAACTTATTTGCCAGTGATAAAGCTGCTTCATCTCTCCTTAATTTTATCTCAATGCTGGGTTTTGCCGTGCCAAGAACGTGCAGTCTGTTTTTGTATTCGCTTCTTTCGTAAAGAGCACTTATTTTTTCGAAAATAAAATCTTCGATTACAAATTTTATGGTATTTTCCTTCTGTGTTATTTCAGATATCCCTGCCTGACTTGCTTTGTTCCTCAAAAGAGCGATCTTCACTAAATTGATGACTTCTGTCGGGGGCTCTCCAAATCGGTCAATAATTTCATCAAGTATATCTTCGCTCTCTTCTTCGGTTTTTATTAGTGCAATCTTTCTATACAGGTCCATTCTCTGTTGCTGTGATTCCACATAAGTCTCGGGAATGTTGGCCGGGATTGCAAGATCTAATGTGCTTTCGCAGCGCGATACGACTTTTTGTCCCTGTACTTCTTTTACCGCTTCATCCAAAAGCTTAATGTACATATCGTAACCTACGTCGATTAGGTGCCCAGATTGTTCTGCCCCTAATATGTTTCCCGCACCGCGGATTTCAAGGTCTCTCATTGCGATTTTAAATCCTGACCCAAACTCCACAAATTCTCTGACCGCAGACAGTCTCTTCTCCTGGACTTCAGACAGCACTTTATCTTCTCTATAGGTGAGATATGCAAATGCTCTTCTTGCAGATCTTCCTACTCGGCCTCTCAGCTGATGGAGCTGGGCAAGACCCATTTTGTCTGCGTCTTCTATTATAATTGTATTAACATTAGGAATATCAATTCCGGTTTCAATTATCGTTGTGCAAACAAGAATCTGGGTCTGGCCGTTGGCAACACCTTCCATAGCCCTTGCAAGTTCTCTCTTTTCCATTCGCCCATGTGCTATGCCAATGGTAACATCTCCTGCCAGCTCTCTTAGCTCTCTGGTCTTTTTTTCCAGCCCGTCGATTCGGTTATAAACATAGTATATTTGTCCGCCTCTATTTAATTCTTTCAAAATTGCTTCCCGGATTACTTCTTTGTTGTGTTCCATAACAAATGTCTGCACCGGAAGTCTGTCCAGAGGCGGTTCTTCTATAATCGACATGTCCCGGATTCCGGAAAGGGCCATATTCAGTGTTCGCGGTATCGGAGTTGCGGAAAGAGTAAGGACATCGACTCCTTTGGAGATTTCTTTTATATGTTCTTTATGAGAAACCCCAAACCGTTGTTCTTCATCAACTATCAGCAGTCCGAGGTTTTTAAAAGCAATGTCCTTTTGAAGAAGCCGATGAGTTCCTACAACAAAATCCGCTTTTCCAGATAAAATATCCTCCTTGGTCTGATTTAATTCTTTTCCTGTTTGAAAGCGACTTAGGATCTCTATTTCTACAGGGAACCCAGTAAACCGCTGAATTGCCGTTTCATAATGCTGTTTTGCAAGAACCGTTGTAGGGCAAAGGAATGCTACCTGCATATTATCCAGAAGACATTTCATGGCGGCTCTGAGTGCTACTTCTGTTTTACCGTATCCTACATCACCGCAAAGAAGCCTGTCCATTGGAGCAGAGCTTTCCATATCCTGTTTTATATCATTAATGCACTTTAACTGATCGTCCGTTTCTGCAAATTCAAAATTTTCTTCAAATTGCCGCTGCCAGTCACTATCCGGAGAAAAGGCATGTCCTTTAATTTGTTTTCTCTCTGCATATAGGCGAATAAGTTCTTCCGCCATATCCTTCGCCGCAGCCTTAGCCCGCTGTTTCTTTTTTATCCAGTCTGTTCCGCCCAGTTTGGACAGGTGGACCGGTTTATCCTCTCCGGATCCTATGTATTTTGCTACTAAGTCCAGTTGCGTGCAGGGGACGTAAATACAGTCTGTTCCCGCAAAGTCGATTTTTATATAGTCCTTTTTGATTCCCGCAACGGGAATTTGAACAACACCCGAAAATCTTCCAATTCCATGGTGTTCATGGACAACATAATTTCCTGGTTCAAGATCCAAATAAGACGAGAGAATTTCATAGTTGCTTCCAGAAAAGGCTCTTTTTCTTTTTGGTTGCGGTTTTTCGTCACCGCCTGTCTGGGAATCAGATAAAACAACCAATTTTATCTGAGAATACTCCATTCCAACCGGGAGTTTTCCGTGGGTTATAATGCAGCATCCCTCTTCTGGCAGAGTCTCCAGTTCTTTGTTTATGGATACTTTTATATTTTTTCTTCTGAATTTTTCTTCCAGAAGATTCATTTTTCTACTGTCTCCTGCCAGAAAAACTACTCTGTAATTCTGATCCATATAGTTTTGGATATCTTCCTCCATGATATCCAGGGAACCATTATATGAAGACAGTTGTTTTGAAACCACACTTATGGTCATATCGGGGCGGAAGTATTTTTGTCCGCCGACGAAACTGTCCATTACGACGGTCGGAAACTCTTCGATTTTTTCTTTTGTTTTTTCCCAGGGACAGCAATAATCTTTGGCGGAAAAAATCGTTTCTGCCAATTCCGCGGCCTCTTTTATCTGCTTTTCATAGTTTTTTGCTTCTGAGAAGATTTTCTGAGGCTGATGGATTACCGCTATTGCCTTTCTACTTATATAGTCCATTGCCGTTGCATATGGATATAAAAAAGGCAGATATCGGTCATATGAAGAAATTTCTATATTTTCTCTTATCTTTTCAGCATCTTCATTTAATATTTCTATTTTTCTTTTATTTTTACTTTTTTTTCTTTTTTGAGCTTCCTCTTCCAGAATGTTTTGAAGCCCCGTTTTTCCATTCGTAGACAGCCGCGCGACCGCTTCGCGAACAGGCAGAATTTCATATTCCTTGATATTTTTTTCTCTTCTCTGGGTTTCTACATCAAAGGTAGATAAAGTATCTATCTCATCTCCCCAAAAATCAATTCTTGCAGGAGAAGACATCGCCGGAGAAAAAACATCGATGATCCCTCCTCTTTTGGCATACTGTCCAATTCCTTCTACCTGATCCGCCTTTTCATATCCACATGAAATCATCTCTTTTTCCAGTTCTTCAATAGAAACAGTTTGTCCTTCCTGGATCTTTGTTTTTGCCTTTGTCATTACTTCCTTTGGCATGGTTCTTTGCATTAAAGAGGCAATAGATGCAATAACAATGGCTGATGAACTTTCGCAAATTTCATTCAGCGCCTTTATTCTCTGTTGTTCTCTCTTTTTTGTCGCTGCTTTTGAAGAAAACAACACAAAATCTCTATCTTTTAAACATATGATTTTCTTTTTTGTAAAACACTCTAAATATCTTTTTGTTCTTTCGACTTCGTTATCGTCTGCACATATAACAAGTACTGAACTTTTAAATTTTTCCGCGATTGCCGCAGAAAAATGACTACGGTTTATTTCCGAAAGACCAGAAATAAAAATGCATTTCCCATCTTCTATGTTTTTTTCAGAAATTTCTTCCATTCCTCGGATTTTGAATATTTCTTGATTTATCTTTTTCATCATATTTTCCTTATATATTAATTAGTTATTTATACATTAATTATATATAATTAATATTGAAAACGAGCCCTTTTAATGATAAAATATATTAGTTAATTATGACATGAAGAAAAGGACTTTTTTTATGAATTCTTTAAATGATATATGGTCTGTCGTTTTAGATAATCTTTCATCAAAACTGACGCCTACCGCCATAAAAACCTGGTTTTCTGATTGTAATCCAGTAGAAATCAGAGATTCTTCTCTAATATTATATACCCCTTCCGATTTTAAAAAAGAAATAATTTTATCTCGGTTCGGCAATGATATTCGTGATGCTCTCTCTGATATTTTTTCTGCTCCTTTTGACATTGAAGTTCTTGCTGGTGATGAGATAAACTCCATGGATTCTTCCCATAAAGATGAAATTCTGCCGGAAATGGAAGGCTATACCTTTGAGAATTTTATAGTCGGCAATTCAAACAAGTTTGCACATGCTGCTGCCGTTGCCGTTGCAGATAATCCTGGTAAAACCTACAATCCTTTATTCATATATGGAAGATCCGGTCTGGGAAAAACACATCTTTTACTTGCGATTGGCCATTCTTTGGGTCAGAAAAATTCTTCTTTGAATATTGCATATATTAAAGGTGATGATTTTACAAATCAACTGGTAAGTGCTATTACCAGTGGAAAGACAGAAGAGTTTCATAAAAAATATAGAAATGTTGATTTGCTGCTTGTAGATGATATTCAGTTTATTGCCGGAAAGCAAGCTACTCAGGAAGAGTTCTTCCACACTTTTAATAATATCTATGAAGCAGGCCATCAAATAGTAATTACATCAGATCGTCCTCCCATAGAAATGGCAACGCTGGATGATCGTCTGAGAACCCGTTTTGAAGGCGGATTAATGGCGGATATTCAACCTCCGGATATTGAAACAAGAATGGCCATTATTCGAAACAAAGCTGCTCAGTTAGGTCTTGTTCTTTCTGACGATGCCGTTTTATATATTGCGGAAAACGTTACATCAAACATTCGTCAAATAGAAGGCGTAATTAAACGTCTGACGGCTTATAAGCAAATCCTCGACGATTCCATAACCATTGATTCAATTAAAAGGGCCATCAGTGATGTAATACGAGTAGGAACTTATATTCCTTCCCCAGAAGCAATAATAAAAGCAACTGCAAATTATTTTTCGCTTTCAGAGGAAGACATCACAGGTCAGAACAGATCTAAAAATGTTGCAATTGCAAGACAGATATCTATGTATTTAATAAGAACTTTAACAAATCTGTCTCTAAATGATATAGGAGAACAGTTCAGCAACAGAAATCATACCACTGTTTTATCTTCTATAAGAAAAATTGAAACACAGATGCAGAAAGATCCTGAAACTGCAAGTATTATCAGAGATATTTCTTCAAATATTAACAGTGTTTTTTAAACATATTTTTGTTTTTCTTGTTATTTTCTGTTTGTTTTTATTTTTTTTTATTTTTATGTTGTTTTTTTCAACATTTTATTAAACATTTAAAATATTGATTTGTCATCATAAATTTTTGTTTTTAAACATTATTTTCTTATACTACTATTTCTACTAACCATTATATTTATTATTTATTTACGGAGGAAAAAAATGAATATCAGTTGTGAAAAATTCGTTCTTCAAAACGCCATTAACATATCTTCTAAAGCTGCAGCTTTGAAAAGTCCTATTCCGGCTTTGGAAGGACTGTTGCTTGAAACAAAAAATGACAACACATTAAGAATAACAGGTTACGATTTAAAAAAAGGTATTTATAACGAGATAGATGTAACTGTTGATGAACCGGGAAGCATTGTTCTGAATTCCAGACTTTTTGGAGAAATGATCAGAAGAATGCCGGATGGTATTGTTCAAATAAAAGAAGACCCCACAAACGGAATGGTTACCATTTCTTGTGGTAAATCGGAATATTCTTTTATGAGCATCGATTCTAAAGATTATCCGGAACTTCCATCGATAGAAAATACGGATAAGATAATTATTCCTCAGAAGCAGTTAAAGACTATGATTAACGAAACAATCTTTGCCGTTGCGGAAGATGATAACAGACCAATTTATACTGGTATTCTTTTTGAAATAGAAAATGGAATGCTAACGCTTGTTTCTGTGGATGGCTACAGACTTGCCTTGAGACAGGAAAGTATTGAATGCTCAGAGAACGCAAGCTTTACTGTTCCGGGAAATACTCTTTCCGACGTGGAAAGAATTTGCGGTGAAGAAGGAAATGCAATTATCTCTATAGGAGAAAAACACATTTCTTTTGAAATTGGAAATACTGTTGTTATTTCTCGCCGTCTGGAAGGGGAATTTTTAAACTATAAAAAGGCTATCCCGGAAAACTTTGTTTCGAGTGTTGTAGTTGATAAAGAAGAGTTTTTAAAATCTGTTGACAGAGTTGCACTTATTATTAATCAAAAAGCAAAAAATCCTGTCAGACTCGTTTTTAAAGACGGATTTATAAACATTAAATGTACGACTCCTATTGGAAAGGCAGAAGATTTTTGTTCCTTCAGCGGTAATTGCGATGAGATTGAAATTGGTTTCAATGATCGTTATTTAATAGATGCACTTAAAGCAGCACCTAGTGAAAAAATAAAAATTCTTTTAAACAATGGTTCTTCTCCATGCCTTTTGATTCCCGACGAAGAAACTGTAAATTATAAGTATATGATTTTACCGGTGCGGTTAAAGGCGAATGGCTAAAGGAGAATAAATGGAAGTAAAAATTTCTGATGAATATATAAAACTGGATTCTTTTTTAAAGTTTGCAAGTATCTGCTCTTCTGGAGGAGAAGCAAAATTACTGATCCAGGAGGGCCTTGTATCAGTAAACGGTGAAATCTGTACACAAAGAGGAAAAAAATTAAGAAAAGATGATTTTGTAGAATACGAAGGGAAAAAATATATTATTGTTTGATTTTTTATGTATGTACAAAAGTTAATGCTGAATGGATTCCGAAATTATGATTGGGAAACCGTAGATTTTTCGGAAGGAACAAACGTCATTTACGGACAGAACGCGCAAGGAAAAACAAATCTTCTGGAAGCAATATATATGATGGCGACGGGAAAATCGTTCAGAACCCGATTTGATAAAGAACTGGTAGGTTTTTCCTTTGATTCTGCTGAAATATTATCTCATGTTGTTCGGGAAGATAGAAGTTTTGATATAGATATAAACATAAAGCCAGGACAAAGAAAAAAAATATCTGTCAATGGTGCGCCGAGAAAAGTAAGTGAATTATCCGAATTTTCGAATGTTGTTTTGTTTTGTCCAGATGATCTTGAAATAATAAAGAGAGGACCTTCGGAAAGAAGAAGATTACTGGATAATGCAATAAGTCAAATAAGACCGCAATATGCTGCATTTCTTTCGGAATTTAACAAATATTACGATCAAAAAAATAAAATTTTGAAAGACTGGAGAGAAAAGCCTTCTCTCTTAGAAATGCTGGATGAATTTTCTGACGGCATGTGTAGAATGTCCGCAAAAATCATTCGTTACAGAGCCGCTTACAGTGAAAAACTGGAAGAAGAGGCCAGAAAAATTCACGCAGATTTTTCTGGAGGTGAAAAACTTTCCATCAAATATAAGACGATTAGTTCGGTAACCAATCCGTTTGCTTCGGAAAAAGATATTTATTTTGAAATATGTGAACATCAGGAAAAACACAGAGAAATAGAAAAAGAAAGCGGGCAGTGTCTAACTGGTATTCATAAGGATGATTTGGAAATAGAAATAAATGAATGTTCCGCAAAATCGTTTGCATCCCAGGGGCAGACAAGAACGGCGGCATTGTCTTTGAAATTAGCGGAAAGAGAAATAAATTTAAAGGACACTGGAGAATATCCAATTCTTCTGCTAGACGATGTGTTGTCGGAACTGGATATGAAGAGACAAGAGTTTATTCTCAATAGAATTGGAGGAGGTCAAACCCTGATTACCTGCTGTGAGGATGGGGATATTTCCAAAAGGACAGGAGGAAAGACACTTCTCATTAAAGAAGGGAGAATCCTTTGAAATTTCTTCATATAGGAAAGCAAACGGTAATTGATGACAATAAAATAATAGGAATTTTTGATCTAGAAATAACATCACAGTCCTATTTAACAAGAGAATATCTGGCAGCATCGGAAAAAAGAAAAGAAGTAATAACGGTTTCTGAGGATATTCCTAAAACATTTATTGTTTGTACTGAAAAGAATGACCGAAAAAAAAGAAGCATATATCTTTCTCAAATGTCAACTGCAACGTTAATAAAAAGAGCAGAAGATAAAGAAAGCCTTATATAAAAATAAATAAAGGAAAAAAATAAATGTCAGAAAAAATTGAAAAAATCGAAGAATATGATGCGTCGCAAATTCAAGTTCTTGAGGGATTAGAAGCTGTTAGAAAGAGACCCGGTATGTATATTGGATCTACTTCTTCTTCAGGACTTCATCATTTGGTATATGAAATTGTAGATAACTCCATAGATGAAGCCCTTGCGGGCTACTGCAAGCATATTGTTGTAACCATTGAAGAAGGAGATATTATCTGCGTAAAAGACGACGGCAGAGGAATTCCCGTCGATATCCAGGAACAGACAGGAAAACCGGCATTAGAAGTTGTTTATACCGTGCTTCATGCAGGCGGCAAGTTTGGCGGTGGCGGCTATAAAGTTTCCGGAGGACTTCATGGTGTCGGTGCATCTGTTGTTAACGCCTTGTCCGAATGGCTGGAAGTTACAGTCCATCGCGACGGAAAAATGTATCAGATGAAATTTTCCAGAGGCGAAATAACCCAGGAAATGAAAATCATTGGAGAAACAGACATTACTGGAACAGTAGTAAGATTTAAGCCGGATCCAGAAATGTTTGAAGATACCGTCTATGACTATGAAATTTTACATAAACGCATGCAGGAACAGGCGTTTCTTAATGCCGGACTTAACATTATTACGGAAGATAAAAGAGGAGAAGAAGAAATCCGTGATGAGATGTGTTATGAAGGCGGCATTCGAGAATTTGTAAAATATATAAATAGGAAAAAAGAAATACTTCACAGTGACCCCATTTATATGTCCGGAAAAACCAGTGCAGGAGAAGCAGAAATAGCAATGCAATGGACGGACAGTTACAACGAAAGAGTTGTATCATTTGCTAATAATATTCATACGCCGGAAGGCGGTATGCATGAAACCGGCTTTAAAACGGCATTAACGAGAATATTGAACTCTTATGGAAAGAAAACTAATCAGATTAAAGAAGGAGACAGCCTTTCAGGAGAAGACTGCCGAGAGGGATTAACAGTTGTTATTTCCGTAAAATTGATGGAGCCTCAATTTGAAGGACAGACAAAGGCCAAACTTGGAAATTCAGAAATACGTACCCTGGTTGATTCTGTGGTTTCTGACAAACTGAGCCAATTTTTAGAAGAAAATCCTCAGGCAGCAAAAGCAATTATAGAAAAAACACTTACTGCAAACAGAGCGAGAGAAGCGGCAAGAAAAGCAAGAGAGTCTGTAAGGCGAAAAACAGGTCTTGAATCCGGGCAGATGCCGGATAAACTGAGAGACTGCAATGAAAGAGATGCCAGCTTAACCGAGCTCTACATCGTCGAGGGAGATTCTGCAGGCGGCTCCGCGACACAGGGAAGAGACTCAAGATTTCAGGCTATCCTTCCTTTGTGGGGAAAGATGCTCAATGTAGAAAAGGCAAGAGCCGACAAAGTATATGGAAATGATAAGTTAAATCCCGTAATTGTTGCTCTGGGGGCCGGAATTGGTGAAGAATTTGATATTAGCAAATTAAGATATCATAAAATTATCATTATGGCAGATGCTGATGTCGACGGTGCGCATATCAGGACATTGCTTTTGACGTTCTTCTTCCGGTTCATGCGGCCTCTTATAGAGCAGGGATATGTATATTCTGCAGTGCCACCTCTTTATAAGCTAACAAGAGGAAAGAAACAGAGAGTTGCCTATTCAGATCAGGAAAGAGATATTATCTCCGCAGAAATGAGAGAAGGCAACGAAAATGTGAAGATTGATATAAGCAGGTTTAAGGGTCTTGGCGAAATGAATCCCCATGAGTTGTGGGAAACAACAATGGATCCTACAAAACGGACGCTGCGAAGAATAACGCTGGATGATGCAATTAAGGCAGATGAAATCTTTACAGTTCTGATGGGTGAACAGGTAGAACCCAGAAAAGAGTTCATTGAAGAAAATGCCAAATATGCAGTAAATCTTGACTATTAATAAATGAAGTCCTCAAAAAGGAGCGAAATAATGGCAAAGAACAAAGATTATAAACCAGAGGATATTGCTTTTCCGGATCAGATAATAGTTAATTCTGAACTGGTTCATGAGATGACAACCAGCTATATAGAGTATGCAATGTCTGTTATCGTCGGAAGAGCCTTGCCGGATGTAAGAGACGGACTTAAACCGGTACATAGAAGAATTTTATATGCAATGTATGAAGACGGTTTAACAAGAGATAAGCCGTACAGAAAGTGTGCAACTGCCGTTGGTGATGTTTTGGGTAGATATCATCCGCACGGAGATGCATCGGTATATGATGCGTTAGTCCGTCTTGCACAGGATTTTTCCATGCGTTATCCGTTGATAGATGGACACGGAAACTTTGGATCGGTTGATGGAGACCCTCCTGCGGCATACAGGTATACCGAGGCCAGAATGGCAAGAATGGCCGATGAAATGTTGCGCGATATTGATAAAGAAACAGTAGATTGGGATCCGAACTTTGATGAAACAAGACAGGAACCCAGAGTGCTTCCGTCAAGATTCCCTAACCTGTTAGTAAACGGATCCAACGGTATTGCCGTTGGCATGGCAACGAACATACCACCGCATAATTTAACGGAAATCATCAACGCTTGCATTTGTGTGCTGGATAATCCTGATGCAACATTAGATGATTTAATGAATTATGTTTCCGGCCCGGATTTCCCGACCAGAGGAATAATTATGGGGAAAGCCGGAATCCGACAGGCATATGCGACGGGCAGAGGAAAAATAAAACTTCGTGCCAGAACGGAATTTGAAGAATACGGAAAAGATAAACGAACAAGGATCATCGTAACGGAACTGCCTTATCAGGTAAATAAAAGAATACTGATAGGAAATATCGCAAACCTCGTAAAGGAGAAAAAACTGGAAGGCATTTCCGATCTTCGCGATGAAACCGATAGAAACGGCATGAGAATAGTTATAGAGCTAAAAAGAGATGCCGTTCCGCAAATCGTGCTAAACCACCTGCTGACTCAAACACAGCTGCAGACTAGCTTTTCCATAAATATGCTGGCGTTAGTAGATAATCAGACCCAGCCGAAGATTCTTTCCTTAAGACATATTCTTGATGAATATCTAAACTATCAGGAAGAAATCATAGTAAGAAGAACCAAATTCGATCTCAGAAAGGCAGAAGAAAGAGCACATCTTTTAGAAGGACTTCTTATTGCCCAGGATAATATCGATGAAGTTATAAGAATCATCAGAAACAGCTACGATGATGCAAAGCAGAACCTGATGGCGAGATTTGGTCTGGACGACGTGCAGGCACAGGCAATCTGCGATATGAGGCTCATTGCGCTTCAGGGATTAAACAGAGAAAAACTGGAGAATGAATATCGGGAACTGGAAGAAAAAATCGCGTATTATAAAGATCTTTTGGAAAATCCGGAAAAAATCAAAGGTGTTTTGAAGGATGAACTTATAGAGATTCGAGATAAATACGGAGATGAAAGAAAAACAGAAATAGAAGATGTCTGGGAAGATATCGATGACGAAGATCTTATAGCAGAAGAAGAATGCGTCTTTACGATGACGCACAACGGCTATATCAAGAGACTGGAAACAAGGGAATACAATACTCAGCACCGAGGCGGAAAAGGCGTAAAAGCCATGACAACGCGGGAAGAAGACTATGTTGAGACCGTATTCACAGCATCGACCCATGACAATATTCTGTTCTTCACAAATTTCGGAAAGGTATATGTCAGAAAAGGATATCGCATTCCAAGGGCGGAGAGAAATGCAAAAGGAAACAGTATCGTTAATTTCCTTCCTTTGGAAAAGGGAGAAAAAGTTGCAACAATGATCCACGCAAAGGCCTTTGATGAAGATAAATACCTTACCATGATAACCAGAAACGGAACGGTAAAGAGGCTTCAGGCGGCGGCGCTGAAAAATATCAGAAGAAGCGGCATTCGCGCCATCAAACTAGATGAAGGAGATGAATTGATTTCAGTCCTTCAAACAGACGGAAATCAGAGTATCCTAATTGCAACCCATGAGGGAAAAGCAATCAGGTTTAAAGAGACCGATGTCAGAACCATGGGTCGCACTGCTGTCGGCGTTCGCGGTATCAGAGTGAAATCGGGAGATTTTGTCATAGGAGCAGGCATTGCCGAAACGGGAACTATCTTCTCAATCACAGAAAACGGATATGGAAAACGAACGGATCCAGAAGAATACAATATTCAAAACAGAGGCGGTCAGGGTGTAAAGAACTATAAGATCACAGCGAAGACCGGTAAAGTTTGCGATATGAAAATGGTGTCGGATGACGATGACCTTTTGGTCGTTTCTGATGACGGAACCATTATTCGAATCCCAGTGAAGGATATTTCTGTTCTTGGTCGAGCGACTCAGGGAGTAAGAATTAAAGTGCTTGAAAACGGAGCAAAAATCATTTCCATTGCACGCACAGAACATGAACCGGAAGCAACCGAGGAATCATTTGAAAATGAGGAAACGGAAAAAGAGCCTGAGGCAGAAGAACCCGAAAATACTGTATCCGGTGAGGAAGATGAGCAGTAAGAGATGAAAACAGTCACAGTATATACTGATGGTGCATGCTCTGGAAATCCGGGACCAGGAGGATGGGCGGCCATACTGAAATATAAAGAGACGGAAAAAAGTCTTTCAGGTGGTGAGGAACAAACCACAAACAACAGAATGGAACTGACCGCCGTTATCAAAGCTCTTGAAGCGCTGAAAGAACCTTGCCAGGTAGAATTGTATTCGGATTCAAAATATGTTGTGGATGCTCTCGAAAAGGGGTGGGCTTTATCCTGGAAAAGCAATGGCTGGAGGAAAAGCGACAAAAGTCAAGCCCTCAACATTGATTTATGGGAAACACTTCTGAACCTATGTGAGAAACACGAACTACACTGCCATTGGGTAAAAGGCCATGCCGAAAATGAATATAACAACAGATGCGATGCAATGGCGGTAGAGAAAAGAGACCAATATGCAAAAAAAGAACTTCATTGAAAAATGAAGTTCTTTTTTTAAATTAAAATTCTGCGTTTCCGACAGTACGGGGATGGAGTTCGACATCACGAATGTTATTTACGCCGGTAAGATACATAACCATTCTTTCAAACCCCAGACCAAAACCGGCATGTCTGCAGGAACCGTATTTGCGCAGATCCATATACCACCAATAATCTTTCTCATCCATGCCCAGTTCTTTGATTCGTGCGGAAAGCACATCAAGACGCTCTTCGCGCTGGCTTCCTCCGATGATCTCTCCGATTCCGGGAACAAGGCAGTCTGCCGCGGCAACAGTCTTGTTATCATCATTTAACCGCATGTAGAAGGCTTTGATTTCCTTAGGATAATCGGTTACAAACAAGGGGCGTTTAAATATTGCTTCCGTCAGATAACGCTCATGCTCAGTTTGAAGGTCGATACCCCAGGAAACAGGATAATCGAAACCATGCTCTTCCTGTGCCTTTGTCAAAATATCAATCGCTTCAGTATATGTAATTCGGGCAAAATCATTGGAGACAACATTTAAAAGTCTATCCTTCAGCCCTTTATCAACAAAAGAATTGAAAAATTCGATTTCCTGAGGGCATTTTTCAAGAACAGAATTAATAATATACTTTACCATAGCCTCCATAACTTCAAGATCTCCATCCAGATCACAAAAAGCCATTTCGGGCTCAATCATCCAAAATTCTGCCGCATGCCGCTGCGTGTTGGAGTTTTCGGCTCTGAAGGTCGGCCCGAAGGTATATACATCACCGAAAGCAAGAGCAAAGTTTTCGGCATTCAGCTGACCTGAAACAGTGAGATTTGTGCTTTTCCCGAAAAAGTCTTTTGAAAAGTCTACTTTTCCGTCAGGAGTAAGAGGGACATTCTGCAAATCCAGTGTGGTTACACGGAACATTTCACCCGCGCCCTCGGCATCCGAACCAGTAATGATAGGGGTATGAATATAAATGAATCCGCGATTCTGGAAAAATTCATGCACTGCATAAGCGGCAACGGAACGAACACGGAATGTTGCATTGAACAAATTGGTTCTCGGTCTGAGATGCTGAATTGTTCGCAAAAATTCAACACTATGGCGTTTTTTCTGGAGTGGATAATCGGGGGCAGAGACGCCCTCAACGTAAACAGATTCCGCTTTCAGTTCAAATGGCTGCTTTGCCTCGGGCGTAAGAGTGAGGATGCCGGTACAAATAAAGGCTGCGCCCACATTCTGCTTAACGATTTCATCGTAATTATCCAGCGTATTCCGGTCTAAAACGACCTGAAGAGACTTAAAGCATGAACCATCATTTAACTCGATAAATCCGAAATTTTTCATATTCCGAATTGTCCGCGCCCAACCGCAAACGGTAATGGACGTATCCTTAAATTCTTCAGAAGATTCAAACAGCTTGGAAATCTTAATTCTTTCCTCCAAGTAAATCACCACCATCAGTAAAATAAAACAGAAACATTATAATAAATAGAAAGATGTATTGCAAGAAAATCAAAAATTATAGGGAGGACAGCTCTGAATCTGTCCTCCCCGAATTTAGTTAAAAGAAATCAAACGGTTGCAGTGGTCGTTTTCTGTTTTTTGCTGAGCATATACTGGAATGCAATCAGCAGGACAACAATAATGAGTCCGATAATATCGGTAATTGTTGTTGGTACCAGAAGCGTCAGACCTCCGACAACAAACAGAAGACGAACGGGCCATTTAGCTTTCGTAAATACATGGCCGTTTAATGCGGCAGCTACCGCGAAAATGCCAAGAACAGAGGTTATGATAATCTGAATGGCATTAAACACGCCCTGATCTAAAAGAAGCAGAGACGGGTTAAAGGCAAACACGTAAGGGACAATAAAAGCAGCAATGGCAAGTTTTGTCGCATTTACGCCTGTTTTCATTGGATTGGATTTTGCAATGGCGGAACCAGCATATGCCGCAAGAGCCACCGGAGGTGTGATATCTGCAACGATTCCAAAATAGAAAACAAAGAAGTGTGCAGCCACTCTCGGAATTCCCAATGTAATCAGGATGGGTGCGCAGGTAGAAGCCATGATGCAGTAGTTTGCTGTAGTTGGAACGCCCATTCCAAGCACAATACAGCAGAGCATGGTCAGAAACAGCGCAAGCAGCAGTCCGAGACCGGGATAAGGAATTGCTTTGCTTGCCGCGACGATTGCCGTGATCAGCTTTGAGGCAAGACCAGTAACAGTAATGCATCCTGCGATGATTCCGGCCATTGAGCAGGCGACAGCAACAGTAATACATCCGCGACCGCCGGCCTCAAGAGAATTGACGATCATAGATCCGGTCTTCTTTGCTGTATGGCCCAGGACGGAGGAAAAGCTGCCGTTACTTCCCAGTTCCTCTTTGCTGCTCTTTATTTCATCCGGAAGGCTGACAAGAATAGCCAGGATGATGGCAATAGAAGCAGAGAACTGAAGAGAACGAATGTTGGCTGATACAAGATAAACCAGAAGAACCAGCGGCAGCAACAAGTATGCCTGCTTCTGCAGTTTCCAGAAGTTCGGCAGTTCACTTCTCGGAACACCGTTGAGGCCGAGTTTTTTTGCTTCAAGGTGAACGGCTATAAAAATTCCGAAGAAATAAAGAACGGCAGGAAGAATTGCCCAAAGAGCAATCTGACCATAAGAAACACCGATATACTCGGCCATCAGAAATGCCGCGGCACCCATGATGGGAGGCATAATCTGACCGCCGGTCGATGCTGCAGCCTCGACCGCGCCGGCAAACTCGGGCTTGTACCCCGTCTTTTTCATCATTGGGATGGTGACGGATCCTGTTGTTACCGTGTTTCCGACAGAGGAGCCGGATACCATGCCGCAGAGAGCCGATGAAATAACGGCAACCTTTGCGGGACCGCCGCTGGAAGAACCAGCAACGGAATTGGCAAGATCAATAAAGAAGTTTGAGATTCCGGTTCTCTCCAGAAATGCACCGAAGATAATAAATACGGCAATAAACTTGAGACAGACCTGAACCGGAGTAGCCATAACGCCAGAAGTACCGTAAAACAGAGTATAGATTACGCGGCCCAGTGTCTGCTGGAAAGTCTGACCGCTGCCCATAATGCTGGCAAATGTATAAACAAGTAAAACGCCAACAACACAGAGAATGGGGATGCCTACGCAGCGTCGGCACAGTTCAGCAAGACAGAGTATACCGATGATGCCCAGAATATAAAAGAACATCGCATTCGGGAGAGCCGCAATTGCTGATGCGCTGGACAGCACCTTTACAAGCTTCGTGTATGAAAAACAATAATAGAAGAAAGAGCCTGCACCCAGCACCATGATGAGAATGTCATACCAGGGCATCGAATTTTCTTCAACATGTTTTTTAGATGCGGGATAAGTTAAATATCCCATAATTATGATAAGACCCAAAAATGCGGAGAGTCGGATAGGAAGATCTGCCGTGCTGAATAAGGTAGACCAAATGCAGTACAAAGAAAACGCTGCCAGAATTATTTTGACAACGACTGCCGGTTTGCCGGTCCATATTCGGGTTGCAGATTCTCTATCATATTTTCGCATGATTTCCTCAGCGGAACTAGCCGAGTTTTCGAAATCCTGCTGCATATTATTTTCCTTTGCCATAAAAAAACCTCCTGGTGCATATAGCCTTGACATCCTGTATCCTTGAAAGATATAAAATGTAAACGCTATATGCGGTGAAAAGATATAAATTACGGCGTCCCCGAAGGGGCGCCGTAATTACATCATAAGATGCTGATTACTGGACTTTCAAACTTATATAGTTAGCGTTAAGATCAATAAGTTCCAGCCGGAATAGTGCTTGCGGTATAGAACGGCGAGGACGCTAACAGGCTGTTGATGTGCTCATCGTCCATGCTGACAAGATAAACATTGCCGGAGGTTGCCAGATCGGTGATTGCGGTTGTCGGAGCACCGGCAACAATAAATGCGGCATCGATCTTCCCGTCTTTCAGGCTGTCTGCGCTGTCGCCGAAGGACTGATAAACGGGGCTGATATCCTCTTCGCTGAGACCATACGCTTCAAGAACGTCGATAGCATTGAAGTAAACACCGGAACCAGCAGCGCCGATAGAAACTTTCTTGCCGGCCAGATCTTCAACGCTCTTAATGTCCGGATTTGTAGTTACCAGCTGAACCTGCTCAAGGTAAAGAGCGGCAACAACGGAGAAACTGCTGACCGGGGAATCAAAGAGACGTTCGCCGTTGTAGGCATAGCTCATAACGTCGGACTGAACAAAGCCCATCTGAATGGAGCCGGCGTCGACATCCTGTACGTTAGCCTGAGAACCGTCAGAAGTGACAGCGGTAACAGAAAGGTCGGTATTGGAAGAAACATACTGTGCGAGAACTCCGCCGTATGCATAATAGGTGCCGGATTCTCCGCCAGTTCCGAAGGTCAGGGGTACGGTTTCTCCAGTGCCAGCGCCTTCTTTTACGGAAGCAACTTCAATACCTTTTTCGCTGAAGTACTTTGCAGCACCCGGATGGTAGGGAACAGAAGTCATAGAAGCAGCGGCGTCGATATCAAGTTCTGCGCCTTTTGCATGCTGCTGAGTAATGGCTTCCTGATTGTCAAAAATCGTTTTGACAAACTCGTAAACTTCATCTTCCGGGACATCATCGCGTGCGATGATTACAGCATTGATGGCGACGGTTTCAGTATCGCTGGAAGTTGCGGCATCTGCCGTGTCAGCGGAAGTTGCGGCTTCATCGGTTGTGGTTTCAGAGCCACATGCACAAAGAACAAAAACCATGCACAGGCAAAGAACCAGAGCAAGAAACTTTTTCATGTAATTTCCTCCTGTAGTTTTTAGATACTCTCTCTTTTTGAAAAATATTTTTTCAAAATTTCATGATATTATATATTATAACCATATCTTATAGGCAATTCAAGGGCAATATGAAGGATTTGTAAGGCCGAGTTTCAAAAAATTTCGTGCGCTAAAGCGAAAAATCCAGGAGGACGGGAAGAACGAGCAAAATAGAAGGATCGGCTTTGAGTAAAACTATACAGAAAAATGAGAAAAAATAATTTCTTATTATTAGATATGTCTCTTGAAAATCAATATGCGGTGTGTTATATTGTTCCCACTACAAAAACAAATGTATTTTTAGGAGAGACACAACTGCGATGAAAAATGATAAAATTATTGCTGGATTGCTGGGATATGGTACTGTCGGTTACGGAGTAAAAGATATAATCGATCAAAACCCGAACATGGAAGTAAAGTACGTTCTTGTTAGAAGTGAGAAGAAAGAACTTGGCAGCAAGGCGGTAACCGATATCAACACTATGCTTCAGGATCCAGAAGTAAATGTAATCATAGAAGCCATGGGGGGGTTATCTCCTGCCTATGAATATGTCAAAGAGTCTCTTTTGGCGGGAAAGAATGTGGTTTCCTCCAATAAGCAGCTCATAGCACACTATTATGATGAGCTGAATGAATTAGCGAAAGAACATGATGTAGCACTCCGCTGTACTGCGGCTGTGGGTGGAGGAATTCCATGGCTGACCAATCTTGAAAGAACGAAACGGATCAATAAAGTTTCTTCGATTTCCGGAATAATGAACGGAACAACGAATTACATATTAGATGCTATGCACAAAAACAATGCAGACTTTGCCGCAGTACTGGAAGAAGCGCAGAAGCTGGGTTATGCCGAGGCAGATCCCTCTGCAGATATTGACGGTCTGGACATTCAGCGCAAGTGTCTGATTAGTGTTAATGTGGCGTTTGATGTTTCGGTAGACGAAGATAAGATTCCGGTTTTCGGAATACGGCATATCAAGTCTTGCGATATTGAGGCGGCAAAGGCTCTTGGAAGAACCTGTAAAATGCTGGCCATAGGGAAGCAGCTTCCGAATGGGAAGATTGCCGCCTTTGTTGAGCCAACATTCGTAAAAGACGGAAAGCTTGAGGCGGCGGTGTCCGACAACTACAATCTTGTTTCATTTGACGGAGAATATTCCGGGCCGCAGAGCTACTTCGGTCAGGGCGCAGGCAGATATCCGACCGCATACAACGTCGTGGGAGACTGCGAAGATATCCGCTGCGGCAAAAAGGTGTTTTATACCAGCGTGTCAGAATCGAGAGAATTGAGCAATGAAGAAGAAAAACATGCATATTATTTCCGCGGTATAAGCAGTGAACAGCTGATCGATGAGCTGAAAGAGAATGCCTGCGGAGAGGGCTTTGTGTCGAAAGAAATTTCAGTAAGCCGGGCACATGAGATCGCAGCAGAAAATCCGCAGGATGACTTTTTCATGGCGGGAATTGGAGAATAATATGATTAAAGTTGCAAAATTCGGCGGATCCTCGATGGCAAATGCCAAGCAGTACGAAAAAGTAGCAGAGATCGTTAAATCGGATGATGCGAGAAGCGTGATAGTGGTCTCTGCTGCGGGCAAGAGATTTAAGGAAGATCATAAAATAACGGATCTTTTATACCTTTGCTATGCGCATCTCCAGTATGGAGTGGAATGTTACAGCATCTTTGAAATAATCGAAAATCGATATCGGGACATTTGCAATGAGCTGAATCTTGAGGTGGATATAGAGACTGAGCTCAGGGAAATCAAAAAAAGCTTAACGAAAGATGTTCGACAGGATTGGCTTGTTTCCAGAGGAGAATATTTGTCGGCCCTTCTGCTGTCAGATTATCTCGGGTATGAAATGCTGGATAGCGCAGAATGGTTGAAATTCAAATTCGATGGTACGATTGATAAGGAAGCATCATATGAGAACCTGCAGAC
>Ga0181612_124827_pt1 | contig 19805 bp, 23 predicted proteins | sample HoacroProtozoa21_FD_119630 | JGI IMG/M metagenome (GOLD analysis project Ga0181612, IMG submission 119630) | Hoatzin crop microbial communities from Cojedes, Venezuel. Combined Assembly of Gp0051906, Gp0051904, Gp0051908 | reverse complement strand
GTGCTGTGGGAGGAACTGGGGCTGTGATTTGAGTCTGTCTTTATTCACTGTTTTCCCTCTCCTTTGCCAGAGTTTGTCGAGGTGGTTCAAGCTGGCTCGCTTGAACAGCAGATTTCCATCTTCTCCTTAAATAGCCTGTCTGGTCTTTTCTCATGGACTGTTGAGCTATGACCTTTGGAAGCTGTTGTACGAGTGTGTGCTTGAGTTTGTTCTTGGCCTTCTGTTGGTTCCTCTGCCCTTGGCATTGTGTTTCGGAGTGCTTTTAAGCCTGCGGTGACTGGACTGCGCATAAGTTGCTTCTCAGAACTGGCTCTGGCTGTGAGGTCCTGAGGATGCGGGAAGGGCAGGTGGGTTTTAGCAGTGGGTTGTGTTTCTATTAATAATTGCTATCCTTGACTCTTGTCCATTTACATGGCAGCAAAGGCTTGGCAGAGTACGATGCAGAGGAAAAGCCTCCTCTCCCTTCCCCTTGTTTGCTTAGGTCCCAAACCGAGCAGTGATGTTAATTAGATAAGTCAGATACTCTGCAAAGCAGCCTGTTCAAGGACAAACAGATTTTAATTAAAGGCTGTATGCACTGGAAGGTCGTGTCACTGCATTGTGCCTGAAGAGTTACTATGGGAACACCAGGAAAGCACCCTGAGAGTGTGAGCGTGTGCAAGCGTGTGTGAGTGTATCAGAACGCAGGCCCCCAGGCACAGATTCCCCTTCTGGTTAGGCTGCCACTGGCAAATATGGCCTGCGTGAGATGCCCCCCTTGGAGCGTGTAGTTGGGTTTTGTTGCTGTAGGGTGTTCTGTGTTGTGGGGATGGGAACCCTCACTTCAAGCTATTCAAATCACACAACAGGTTTGATCTGAGCTAGATTGCGATGCCATGAATTAGGGAAATTGGTCTCCAGCTCAGTTTTTAGACTGTTTACAGTTGGTGAACTCAGTTTCTTAAAGAGAATGTGGATATTGGGAAGAATTTTGTTTGTGTTGAAATTTGAACTGAAATGATTTTGAAATTTCTTTTGTCTTTACCATCTTCTAACTGGAAACCAACATTAATTCCTGTGCTAGTGGCTCATTCCTGCATTTCAAGTCCTCTCAAGATTCATCTCTACTAGGCTGCCTGAATTTAATCTTGCTGATTTGAGTATAAGATGTTTCTTGTCTTTCTTCAGTCCCAAGCCTTCTTTCAGCTATTTGGGATGTCTCAGCAGAGACTTGTCAGTACCTAATGACGACACTAGTTAACCACTCTAGTGAGCTACAAACCATGAACATCCCTTGGGACTGATGGAAGTTTGGTGTGATCCTCAGCTGCATCCCTCTAACTCAACACACTGCAGCAGAAGCTCATTCTTACTGATTTTCTTGTGGTCTAGCAAGAGGACCAGCAGAGAGAAGCTAAACATTTTTAGTATTAACAGTCTTAACATTTTTATTTCCCCTGTCAAACAGAAGTTGAGGCAGGGGCTGATGCTGCAGTAGGACCACAAGCAGCCTTCTTGTGCAAGTAAAATAGCCACTCAAAAGTGGGCTCTGCAGTGAGCTTGAAATCAAATATTTGTGTGGGAGTTTGAGGCGGGAGCTCTAAAGAGCTGCTTCATAATCCCATTCTCCCTCTTGTTACTCGGTGGTTTTGGGGACAAGTGAACAGTGAGACGGGAGAGGTCACAAGTGTGTTTGGAGGGTGAGTCTGAAACCAGGTCTTTCGCCAATTTTTTTTTGTTTGGACAGTCCTTGTGGGTTGTCCTGCTTTGGCGGATGCCGTTGGGCTGCCAAGTGTTGGGCTTTTGGAGCCATACGGAGCCAACTCAGCAGGGAGAGTGCCAGGCAAACAGGGTTGGATTTTAGACAGTTTATGCACTGCTCACAAGGAACTGGCTTTGTTTCCTGGCAGCTGAGAAAACGCCATTCTGCCTGTTTGTAGGAAAAATGTATCGGGATCGGTATTTCACACGTGCATCCCCCCGCACCCCTTCGCAGCAGGGCAGGCAGGTGCTGGGTGCAGGCTTGGACAGAAGGTGCTGGAGCGCAGACGTCGAGCAGGAGGACCTCTGCCCTGCAGTCAGCGTGCACGGGGTGTGTGGGTGCACGGTGGCATGTGGGGTCCTCGGGGAGAGGAGCCAGAGCTGTGCAGGGTGCCCTGGCTTGGCCAGCACACCCCACCCTCGGTCTGCAGAGACCCCGGCTGCAGGGGCTGGGCCTTGGCTCATCACAAGGGTGGCTTTGGGGGAGGCATCTGCTTGGCTTCAGCAGCAAACTGCTGCAGGACACATCAGCTGGGCTACTGCTGTTGCGGTGGTGATGAGCAAGTTGCTCTCTTAGTCCGGGTACCACAGTCAGCCTTCCTGCAAGTGCTCTTTGACTGAGAACGGAATAGAAACCACCTTTGTTCATTTGTTACCTTTTGTCTGACTCTGGACAAATGGGCCATGTTTCTTCTGAGCAGATGTCCACCTTTGACCTAGACTTTTAAAAGTACATTGGGTAGAAATGAAAAAGCCAAAAAGAGTGAAGAGAGGCACCTGAATAGAGGAGCAGGAACATGCTATGTCCATCTGCCTCGCGAAGGGGCTGGCTTTGCAGCAGGCTCCCAAATGTCAGCTTTTAAAGGCGTGCTCTGTCCTGTCTGAGAACCTGAGGATACTCACGGTCTAGCAGGGACAGCTGTAACTTAGAGAGGACTCGATGGAGCGCTCGAAGGAGCACGTTTCCTTTCTCTTGAAGCAGTATCACTGGTCTCGCTCCTCTCTGCTGGCTCGCAGAGCACTCACTGACAGCACGGCGTGCACCGTTGCCAAAGGTGTGGAGAAATGCAAGGGAGGAAAGCTAGCCTGGAGGCTAACGTGCAGAGTGCCTGTGGAAAAAGTGACAGCAGGGGAGTTAATGAAAAACAGACACTGAGCACTGGAAGCTGCTCAGCCAAGAAATTCTGCACAGTCCAGGGTTTTCTCTGGTATCCAGTAAAAATGTGTTACAGTTTGGCTACCCTCTCTGTTACCCTGAGGAAAATGCTGCTAGCATGAGTAGCCTGGGTACGTGGCTTCTGTGCTGTGCCTCACCTGGAAGAAAGACAGATGCCCTGTTACCCTTGTGATGTGAATGTGCACCTTGAGAGCCAGAAGCCCAGAGCTGCTTGTCCAGATTCCTACCAGGAGCTGGGGGGCTGCCTTTGGCCACTTGCAGATGCAGTCTGTAAATCCGGGCGCTCCTGTGGCTTGTGCCTGAGAGGCTGGTTTCTGGGGGGGGCCAAGTGCCTACCGTGTCCGCTGAAAGCCAGTGTCCACACCGCTGAGGTCTGCTGGCTGCGTGGTCCCAAGTTATTATCACCCAAAGGGTGTCTGACCAGGGCCTTGGTGCTTGGGGCTGAGTGCAGAGAGGCCGCTGCTGCCTGGAGCGTGGCTTCTTCCAGGGTTGGTGGCGTTTTGTAGATTTTTTTCTAGCACAACGAGGTGTACAATGAAGTAAACTTTTTAACCATTGCAGAGCAGCATGGCTGCGCTGCAGTCTAACTCCTCTAGAAATGACGGTCTTGCTTTTGGCAGAATGGAGGCGTCCTGTCTGGAACTGGCCCTGGAAGGAGAGCGCTTGTGCAAGGCTGGGGACTTCAAAGCTGGGGCAGCCTTCTTCGAAGCAGCAGTGCAGGTGGGGACGGAGGACCTGAAGACTCTCAGTGCCATCTACAGTCAGCTGGGCAATGCGTATTTCTACCTAAAGGAGTACTCCAAGGCCCTGGAATACCATAAACATGACCTTACCCTGGCCAGGTAAGCATGTCAGCAGTGGCTCATCCTAACCAGACAACCTGTCAGGGCTTGAGCGAAGGTGAGTTCTGTGGGGTCTGAACCCAGGAGCGTGAGGGAATCTGTCCCAGAAATAAGCATGCAAAACGAGCCCTGAGGCATGGGCTGGCTGTCCTGTGGAGAACTCGGGAAGCAATGAGAAAGAGACAGTCACCTTCAGAGCAGGAAGAAAGGGATATGGATGTGAGGATGGTGCTTGGAGCAAGAGCAGGGCAGTGTCCAGTTCTCTTGTCCCCAGATACTCATTGTAAGTACACCTGAAGTCATTAAAGCAGTCCACTCGAGACAGCAAAAACCAGGAATCTGTCTTCCAGATTGAGAGAGCTTCTATGAAGCACTCCAGTCAGGCGTGTGTGCTGGGAACCGCTGGATGTGATGTGTGTACCTTGCAGTTCTTGCTGCAGCTTGGCTCACTGCAGCTTGAAAACTGCCTCCAACAGTTGGTGAATAAAAGTCTGTGAGTTCTTTAACACCTCTCTTCATTCCTCTGGCCATCTTGTAGAACCATTGGGGACCGCATTGGAGAAGCCAAGGCAAGCGGCAACCTCGGGAATACATTGAAAATACTTGGGCAGTTTGATGAAGCTGTCGTTTGTTGCCAGAGACACTTGGACATTTCCCAGGAGCAGGGAGACAAGGTAATTTGTTCATGGCATCCAACAGGAAATATTTCTTAGCTTTAAAACTAATCTGTCTGCAAGTCAGTAACTGTGATACGGTGAAGGCGGGCTTTGGAAGGAGATGGAGTGTAAAGCTCTCCCTTCCGGCTGCGTCACAGGTCTCATGCTGCTGACAGTAACAGCTGCCACGACAGTAAAGATGGGAAAGGAAATTGTTGGCCTCCTGGCTTGCACCATCTCTGCCCAGCAATGGAAAGGTCCATGTAGGGATGTGAAGTGTAATACCTCACTGCTCCCTGTTCTTCCTCCCTTTAGGTAGGTGAAGCCAGAGCACTCTATAATATAGGAAATGTTTACCATGCAAAGGGAAAGCACTTATCTTGGAACATGGCCCAAGACCCAGGCTACTTGCCTCAAGAAGTCAAGGAGACGCTACAGAAAGCTTCAGAATATTATGAGTAAGTATTCAAGCTTGGCCAGTGCTTTATCCTGCAGGGAACAGCGCTGGTCAGGCACCAGTGATTGCTAAAATACACACAGGTACACCTTTGTTGAGCTTGGCCTGCTCAGATCATAATCAATATTTATGGAGTTCCTGTTCTGTTGACAGCTTTCAGGGTCTGCAGGTTAGCTGAGCTCTGATAACCGTTAGACTAATGATAGCTGCATGGGGTGCAAGACAACTATTTTTACTTAGTCCTGTTGGAAGCATTTCTCATGGGGGCGATTTGTTTCCTGGGCCACTGCGGATGTGGGAGCTCTGGAAGATGTTTGTTGCAAAGAATGAGACTGTGGGCTCAGCACTGCTGAAAGTCAGGCCACCGAATGAGCTTTTGCATGTTGTGATGAATTAGGAATATTCCCCTGAGATGCCGAGTTATCATGGCAAATTAATCTCAAAGAAGGCGAGTGAGGAACTATAAGCTTTTATGAAATTAGGGCAAAAATTTGTCCTGGCATTGCCTTGGTAGAACTCAGTGTAGTTTGAAGTACGATCATGCAATTAAGTTCAGTAGTCTGCTCCTTCTCAGAGCTGTATTTGGAAGCTAAACTGCAGCTGCCGTAGGCCCTGCTGCTCTCTGCTGGCCTTGGTGAGAATGGATCCCTCTCTGTCTCCATCGCTGCGGCCATGAGCAGAACCTCCTTCACCCAAGAGAAGAGGCTCTCACTTGAAGTCCCGGTTCTCTTTCTCGTGGATCTGTAGTTTATCTTGCTTGTAACATCCTCCTTTTCCTAGATAGTTTCAGAGATCACTCCAATGTCCCACACGGGAAGGCTGTCACGAGACTTTTGGGCTAATGTTTTTCTCGTACTTCAGCGTTTTGCTTCAATAATGCAGGGGTTTTTTTAAGTAGCCTTTTTAAATGAAGAGAGTGACAAGACCTTATATCTGTCTCCTCATACCTGAGGATGGGGTAGTGCCTGTACTACCTAAAGGTAGCATCCTTTTTCCAAAGAATGGTGCGTGTAGCACAGCCAGTGGGTAAATTTGTGGCAGCTGGGAGCTCTACGCTTCCCTTTGTCTGCTGGATGTGTAAGGGGGGAAAGAACAAGGTGAAGAAATGCTGGGAAGGTCCATGAGCAGAGCTCTGGCATGGGACTGTGGAGCTTGCCCCTCTCCCCAGGTTTGTCCCTGTCCTGCTGTAGGTAATCTCCTTTCTCTCGTGCTCCTGGTTCTCCCCCGGACAGTGAGGTGGCCATTTCTTATTTAGCGTGGGGTCCTATCAGGCCATCAATGTGTGAGCGCTTGAGCAGTTCCTGTACATAGCTGCAGATTGCCTGAGGTCGAGAGGGCAGCAGGGACTTGCACCACGGGCTCTGAGCTCCCAGAGCTGTGGCTAGCGTAGATCACCAGCCTTTCAACTGCTGAGGGATGCCCAGGGCAGGCAGCTGGGGAGGGGAAATGCCTGCTCCGGGGTTGGCTCTCCTTCCTCTGCGGTGCGAGTTTCTTCACTGTATCTCCTGCAGGGAGGGTTGGTTGTGTCTCACCAGACATGCTGCTCTGACTTCTTTCAGGAGGAACCTGTCCCTGGTGAAGGAGCTGGGGGACAGAGCTGCGCAGGGCCGTGCGTATGGCAACCTCGGCAACACCCAGTACTTACTTGGCAACTTCAGTGAAGCTATAGCCTTCCACAAGGAGGTAGGAAACCTTCTTCCTGGGGTCAGGGGCTGGGACCGGCTGGTGGCGAGCAGCCTTTCTTCTCACCACAGCCCAGAAAGTACAGGGAGGTGTTTGTCCTGGGCTTTTTCTCTCCCTCCTGTCTGTACCTCGGGGTCTGGCCCTACTGTACTAACTCATGCTGAGCAACATCTTACTCCAATCCCCGTCAGCACCTACTGAGCAGCTTGAGGGAGAGGTGCCATTGGCTTGGAAACCAAAGGAGATGTCAAAGGGCAAATTGCAGCTGGGCCTACCAAGGCTTTTCTGCTCTTAATTTGTGTCAGTCTAGGTGTTAATAAATGCAAGCCATGAGTTTAATTACTCTGCTGAAAGAGCTGTTGATCAGGAATAAACGTTGCTTGTAGAACATAATAACTTAATGTAAAACTTTGCAGAGGGGTGAGATGACACAGTCCCTTCCCCAATTCAAATGCAATTCAGCTTCTAGCCCTGAGTATGTATCAGTTTCCTTGCAGTGGAAAGTGCCCAGCACCTTGGAAAGTCAGCCCTGTCACAGCTCTTCTGGTTTCTAAATGCTGGAGGGCAGCAGCCAGCAGCGTTTTGGGAGAAGGGGCTTGAAAGGGATGGGAAAACTCTGTGCAGTATTTGGGACCAGGAGCAGGGTGCTGCGAAGCAGAGGGTGAGAGGTGGGGAAGGATGGGGAGCAGGGGGACGGGAGAGCAGAGGTGGGACTGAGGTGCGGGCAGGGGCAGAGGCCTGGGGAGCAGCTCCAGCGCAGACTGAGATGGAGCGTGCACACGTGTACCGTTGTTCTGTGCCACAGTGCAGCCTTGTTCCTGCACAATAGTCTGCTCATGGACCCATCCCTTCACAGCCTCACCTACAGCTCTCCACTCACCTCTTTATCCAGCTGCTGAAGAACATGCATAGCGCCTTTTGCACTTTAGCTAAAGTGTACTGACCAGGCTGGAGTAGGAGTTAGAGGAGGATGCGACATTATTCCCACTTTTCCAAGGGCCCTTCCTGATCCTGAGTTGCAGAGGAGGGAGAGATTTCCTGCTGCATCCAGCCCTGATAGGCATGTGCACTGCTACCTTGCTGGGTGGGAGCTCTGCAAACCAAGAAACTGATCTGCCAAAAGAGTTGCTGTGTCACAGAAAGCTGGCAATGGCCAGCCTGTACTCACTAATCTGTGTCTGCTGCAGCGCCTTGCTATTGCTAAGGAGTTTGGGGACAAGGCAGCCGAGCGGAGAGCGTACAGCAACCTGGGCAATGCACACATCTTCCTTGGGAGGTTTGACATCTCTGCTGAGTACTACAAGTAAGTGCCAGGGGCTAAGGCAGACACAGGGCAGATGTTCCCTGGAAATCCTGACCTATTGCAGTGAATTTATAGGCTCAGGGGGATGTGACAAGGGACCTGGAGGCCGACTGCATGTGTGGTGCTCAGCAGTGGCGAGTAATGCAGCCACCTGACAGCCAGCCTGCAGCGTGTTACAGGCATCAGCTCAAAGCAGTGCATGCCCAAGCAGTGACTTGCCTGTCACCTTCCAGAGGTGCTCTGCAATGACCAGGTCTCTTCATTTCCACCTGTTCCATGCAGGAAAACACTCCAGCTCTCCAGACAACTCAAAGACCAAGCAGTAGAAGCCCAGGCTTGCTACAGTCTTGGAAATACATACACACTGCTTCAAGACTATGAAAGAGCAATTGAGTACCATCTAAAACACCTGGTGATAGCACAGGAACTGGGAGACAGGTAAGGGACTGCCTCAGGAGACAGTGTTTCTGCTCTGCTGGGTTCAGAGCACTGACCCTTCCCTGTTGATTTATTGTTCTCTGCTGCTGGGGCTAAACAGCAGTGATGTGTATTTTTGAAAGTCTTTAGAAATGTCTCGGAATCCAGGCCTTAGTCCAGTCATCTGTCAAAAACGTAATATGAATGATACCTTTATCATGTGATTGAAACCTGGAGACTGTGCCCTTAAAACTATGTCTGTGGGGGCTGAGTGAGATTTCTGATAAGAGGTTCTTCAAGAAAATGTATTGTATTCAGCACTCTGCAAAGTGGCTACTGCTGTTTTATCCCAGAAGGGCCCCTCTAAGGCTTCCTCAAGCTCACAAAAATTGTATCTTCCTTAGAAAATGTGTGGGTAGGACATACATACATACGTACATGCCACTTCGTCCTGTCCCTCTGAGATGATGCTGGAAACTTCCATGTAGAAACAAATGATGTTATGTACAGCATGTGGAGATAACATATTTTGCTTCTTGGCCCCTTCTTTTTTTTTTTCGAGAGAGAGCGAGCTTGGTTTCTTTCTCCTGGGTACTCTCTTTGTCATCCTGGAGCCTGCTTGCAGCTGAAGTGACTTTGCAGCCGCCCTGTTCAGCGCTGGTGGCTCTCGGGGAGCTGGGTGTCTTCCACTAGATGGAGCAGAGACATCGGGATGGCAGCTCTGCGCCGCTACCCGGGCACTATCTGCTCAGAGAAGGCATAATCCCACCCAAGGGTGAATCATGCTGTGGGGGTGCAGGCCTGTGGGCTCCTGCATTTCTGGGAACACACCCTATGAGCAGAAGGTATTGAACAGGGTGACAAGAAAAGCGTTTAAATGCTGATCAACCCGCCCAAACCTCTGAAAAGGGAGTTGCAGTCACGCTGAACCTCCCCCTGCGCCCCCATGTGCTTTTTTTAGCCCATCACCCCCCACATCTGCTCGTTTGCAGAGCTGAGCAGGCTCTGATGAGCAGTAGCTCTCTGCCTGCTTGTGCAAACAGGGGCTGAAACCCGCTCCAGAGACACCGGGTGTCTGACGGGGTCTGGCTGCGCTCGGGGGTGAGGGCTGCTTCCTCTGCTTCTGAGCGCAGGCAGCAGCACCCTGGAGGTCTTGTGGAAATGGGCCAATATTTGCTTGGCTTTGCATGCAGATTCAGTTCATGCACGCATCCAGGGTGATGCAGGGCTGGTGTTTAGCAGGGGAACGTTGCGTGCCTGCGATGTTCTCTCCTTGCCACGTTCTTGGTAATTTAGCTCTGGGCTGCTGTTGGGCTAAAGGGCTGGATGTTACATGTCCCCTTGATGCGTTGTGTGTCTCTGGAGAGGAATCCTTGCGTTGTGAGGTGGAAGCTGGACAGGAGCTCTGGCTTCTGCTCTCAGGCTAGTGCTTACAAATGAAGGCAAACCATTCTGGGCCCTTGCTACGCTGCTTAGCTTTTTGCCACTGTGGGTCAGGCCCACTTCTGAGGCTATTGCTCATGCCCTGATCTTACTGACCTCAGCGTAAGAAGAGTTTAAGATGTACAGTGCATTTAATTTTCCTTTGCAGAACACTTCTGTAGGTGAAAACACAACTAGGAGGCCTGGCTGTTGGTGCACTAGGGGAGGAGGCGGCCCTGAGCGGGCTGATGTGCTGCTGGGTTTTGCCCGGCATTTCTGTGGTTGACAATTTCCTGCTTTGCAGGGTGGGAGAAGGAAGAGCCTGCTGGAGTCTCGGAAATGCCTACGTCTCCCTGGGGAGCCATGAACAAGCCTTGCACTTTGCAAGGAAACATCTTGAAATCTCGCAAGAGGTAAGAGAAGCTCGTTCAGAGCAAAGGCAATCAGCTGTCCCTGTTGAGAGGAAGAGTTTATTTTATGCCAATAAGTTGTTTTAATGCAGTTCTTCTCTTGCAATGACTGCTCTGGAAAGCCCTTGTCTATGTGCTGTTTTGCTGGTCCCTGTAGGAACTACAGAGCTTGGCTGGAAAATATTCTTTTTCTGGGAGGCTCCCAGCCTTTCCCTTAATTACAGCTAGTACATTTGCTGTATATTGCTCTTAACTAATATTCCTGGGTGAGAAAGGACCTGGGGACTAGTTGTCTGGTCTGTTGGCCAAGGTGTTGTGCACCCAGGTGGTGTGATACCTCTTGGTGTCCCATTGGTTAGTAAGACACCACCACCACCCCTCCCTCCCCCTTTCCTGAGCGCGAGGCTGTGAGATTCTGACTGAGATGGACCTTGTGATTCTAGCTGTGGTCTGGCTTGGTGTGCTGGCAAGTTAAGTACCTGGAGAAAAAGAGGCCGGCTTCTACCCAGTGGCTGGGTGCTCTAAACCTGCTATATTTTGCACTGCAACACAGTGTACGTGTGACAAGTTATTTCCTCTCGGTGAAGCTGGCAGGGGGTCCCAGCTGTGGGGTGGTAAACTCTGGCATTGTCCCACTACAGTGGGTTGCTGACGCTGGACGGGCACAGCCTGCAGCTGGCCCTGTGCCACTGCCGCACCGTTTAGGGTTTCATGCGTGCGGCTACTCTGGCTTTCACAGATGTGCTTGCCCAGCTAGCTGCAGCTTTCCTGGTGTAAGAGCACAGGGTGTTCTTTTAGGTGGCTCGGAAGTGCAGAAAGCAAGAAAGCCATTGCTCTTTCCAGTGTGTTGTGAGGAAATCAGCCATGGCCTCTTTAGTCTTCCCCAGATGAAGAAATTGCCCTAGTGAAGCACTAATTGAAATCACCATATGAAAGTGCTTTGTGTGTTCTCCTGCCTGTCTATTAGCTGGCTAAATCTTGAGGTAGGGCTGACATACCAGCCTAATTATGTATTTAATTATACTTATCAGACACGCAGAAGAAATACTGGTCTTTGGCCCTGCACATTTTAGGACAAATTAACTTTTCCAGCTTGAGTCTGCTTGGGCAGTTGCAGCGCGGGGCTGATTGCTCAGAGGCAGGTGGCAGCTCGGCGATGTGCGGTGCAGATGAGGGGTGACGGGAGGACAGGAGCAGTAGTGGCCCTGGTGACTCCTGGGGGTGGAGGGGAGACCCGGCGGGGTGGGGGCTCGCAGCAGTTCTCGTTCTGGGGTGATGGCTGTGATTACAGGGCATGTCAGGACTAGGTTACTCGTGGCGGGCGGCTAATAGACTCCCCTGCATCGTTAATTGTGGAGCAGTGCAGAGACTGTCCGCTTGTGAGCAGAGCCTGCTTTAGCTGCTAGCAGCTACTGCTTCTCTTCTAAAGCTGATGTTTTATTTCAGCCTTGGGAACCAAGTGAGCTGCTTGTGCTGTTGTGGGCAAGTCACCAGCATTTTGTCCAGGAAAAACCTAGAGAAGTTAAACATCAGCACACTAAAGCTGACTTTCCATCACCCATTCCCCTTTCTACCAAATGAAATCTGTTCAGGGTGAGCACATTGGAAGCTGCTACAGGGTGATCAAAGGTTACTGAAAAATTTCTTCTGAAACAGCTGGAAATGAAGGCTGTGTACCTAAAAACCTTGGAAGCTGTCCCAGCTCTCAGACACTGCTCCGGAGCAGCCTTCCCATCTCTGCGTGTGGCAGGGGGCTCCTGGGAAACTGGGGACATCTGAGCCGAGGGCAGAAAAGGGGGCTCTGCTGTGGTGTGTGTGGTAGGTCCTGCCTAGGATCGCTGTCCTGCCAGTGTGTTCCTCTGGTGTTAGCAGCGCCTTGGAGAGGATCCTGGAACGTGTGGAAGTCAGGGAAGCATTGAACAGAGCGTCAAGGACTGTGAGACCTAACCAGGACATAGTCATTTCTCTGGAGATGATGTCAACAGCAAATCTCTTGTAATTGGCAGGGGGTTTATGCCTGATGAGAAGCTGTTTGATCTGCCTCCCTTTACTGGTGCTTGGGGCTTTGTCATAAAAAATGTGGGGATTTATGATTTTGTTCTAGGATGGCTCACACTGCAGTCTGTCTCGAAGCACCACAAAAGAGCTGTTGCAAGGCACTTAACAGGGAGTCAGGCCTCACCAGGGGAACAGCCAAGGTCTTCCTCTGTAACAGAGGCTGCTGTTCCTTTAAAGATTAGAGGCTGCTTCTGAGTGACCTTTCTGTGTTCGCTGGTGATACACAGCACAGTAATTTTCTTGTTTGGTTAAACTTTGAGGAGGGCCCAGCAGCATGTCTTATAATTGCCCATTTTAAGCAGCAGGAGCCACTGGAAAGATCTCTTCCTGAACACGTAACATTGTCTGCCTCAGCCTCAGGCCAGTGAGAGATGGGAATTTGGAAAAATTTGGACTCTAAAATTTAATTTTGGAGTCTTGTGTGGGTAGATCACTAGGAACAACTGAAAGCTGTATGGACCTGAGCCAGGAGACAGAGCAGGGCTTTCAGAGCACCCGAGCCCGGAGTGTGACACTGCCCACGTGGCTGGCAGTAGCGTGGGCTGTCTGCTGCTCAGTATTTGGAAATACTTGAGGAACGGGGTTGAGAGTTTCTCTCTGCCAGGCCATGTGCAGCTACAGGACGGACCAGATGGGCATGTTTACCTCTGTCCCACGGTTCTGTATCAGTGGGCAAACTGTGTTCCCTCAGTTCCTTGTAGCGAGCTCCGCAGAAATGCATTTGGAGGTGCAGCCAGTACACAGCGCAGCATGCGTGGAACCTCTCCCGACGTACCACTGAGGAATAGTATTGGAGAGTTGCTCTGGTGTTGAAAGCTGAGCTGTGTTGGTCTCTCAAGGTGCCTCCAAGCTTTCTTCTGGCTGGCTGTGTGTTTGCTTTGACATGGGACTGGCAAACCCTTTGCTAGGGGCTGTTTGCTTGGAGCCTGTTGCCTTTTAACCAGCTGCCCTGTTGGTTTTCACCCTGTAGATCGGGGACCGGAGCGGTGAGCTGACAGCACAGGTCAACATGGCCCAGCTCAGGTCGGCCCTTGGCTTGGGCCCCGGGGATGAGGACGTGGGTACAGCTCAGCACTATTCTGGCTATGAAGCACAAGGTGAGTTTCTGGGCTTTTGATGGTATTGAAAGGTCACATGAAAGATGTGGTGTGGTACATGGGGAGGTGTTTGCAAGTGAGCAACATGGGAGAAAAGGTGAATGCCAGAGTAAGACGAGACTATCGAGTGCCCTTACCACAAAGGAGAAGGCGGCATGTTTGCCCTGTGCTTTCCATAAGCTGCAAGGGCAGGGAAAGATCCGCCCCAAAAAAGGCACAGAATGAGTTAACGGAATTAATCTGCATTGGGAATGAAATTCCACATGCCAAGCAGCAAATCAGCTTTTGTCTCTTTTAAAGCTCTGCAGGGCCCTCTTAACTGATTTGACTGATAGAGCAAGCTTTCAAAAGGTGACTGACAGGGATTTTTGCCTGTTCTTACTCTGATTAGCAGCCAAGGAACAAGCCTGCAGCATGGGCTGAAGGCAGGTTGTGAGCATCAGCACGCTGGGTGCCGTCTCGCCCCTGGAACACTTGCAGTGATGCCCAGCTTGGAAACAGAGATTTGGCTCCCCAGGGAGCAGGAGAGCACAGCTGAGTCCTCGCCGCAGCGCGCTGCCAGCCTGACGTGTGTCCCCAGCTCGGGGACCGACTGCCTGTCCCGGAACGGCCCACGGCAGACATTTGTGGGTGCCTGGCATGGGGCACTTCCAGCTGGCTGCTCTGTCGCTCTGGACAGACTTATTAATTCGCTCAGATGAGACTACATCCCAGGAGGTGCTGGCTGATTAAATATGACCTTGTTAGCGCAAACAGGTTTTCTCGGGCGGTGTGTTCTCTTTCCTGTTGGCAGAACTGGCATAGAGAAGATGATGCTCGGGTTGAGGCACAATGTCCTGGGAGGGAGAAAGGCTGGCTGTGTGTTTTTGCTCTCTGTATTGATCTTGGAGGTGTAGCCTGCTACGTCAGTGCTAAATCTTTTCCTGAGAAGCTGAACTGTGGGCAAGGGAGCCAGCATGCCCTGCTGTGCCCCATCGGGAGCTGCACTGGAGCTGAGCTGTTTCCTCAAAGGCCGTGTGGACCACAGCGGCTGCCCCAGCCTCCTTTGGCACGTCAGGTCCATCTTTATAACTGCTGGGAGACTTATTAGCTAGGGCCTGCTGTTCATCCCTGGCACCTCGTTAGGGGCTTACTTTTGGCAAATTACTTTGCTCTGAAAGGGGAACAGGGAATTAGCCTTGATGTTGCCGCTGCTCCTGGGACAGAGTGAAGTGTGCTGAAAGGAGCTGATGGGGTGCCAGGTCCCTTGGGCTGGGGAATGGAGGGGTGCAGGCGGGCAGCGCCAAGGACCACGTGGGCATGAGAGCGCTGCACGCCGAGACACGTGTTTGACTGGAGGCGAGAGCCTGCTGCGTAGGAGAGCTGCAGTGGAAGGGGTCAGGCCTGATTTATCTGGGAGAGGGGCTCTGCAGCTCTGACTGTATTGGATAGCCAGGAGCGCACGGCCTTTTCTTAGCTGGAAATAATTAGAAAAATAAAGCAAGGAGGGTCTCTGCTCTCGTAACAAACTCCCCATTGAATCCGACCTTGAATGCAGCGTGCTACGGACTGGTCTGGTGTCCCACTGCAGGCAGGACAGCGTGACTTGGGGGCCAGGGAGGGTCTCGGTCCGAGCAGAGCCCCTCGTGGGGAAAGCCGAGGCTGGTGTGTGGCAGTGTCCCCTACACGGGCGGTGACACAGCCCCACCGACCGCGACTCGCAGCACGAGACCTGGAGAGCGCGCGGCGCTGGAGGGTTGGGATTTTTGCTTAAGGCACGTGCCAAGCCTGGTCGGTGGCTGGGCTTAACTCTGAAGGTGAGGCAGGGAAAGGCAGAGCCAGCGTGAGGCCCACGGGCCGTTCGCTACCCTCCAGTGACCCAGATGTGCCTGAGCTGTCTCAACATCTGGGGCCAGTAATGATTTTTCTCTCATCTGATGGAGCCAGAGCCATGCTGGTCTGAGCGCGAGATCGCTGGAGGGTGGGAAGAGGGGCTGAGCAGCCGTCATCAGGGGCAGTGCTTGCTGGAGGTTGCGGTGACCTCGTTAATCCATGGTGTCATTGCTCACGTTCCCAAGGCTGGGGCTGTTGTCAGCAGGAGGACAAAATGTTCTCTGGAGGAAAAACAGCAAATGACTGAGGCAGTGCAGGGAGGGAGGGTCCTGGGAACCTGCTGGGGAGGTAAAAATCAGCCTGGGCTGTGCAGCAGCACCTTGCGTGAGGAAGGGAGTGTGAGGGTTGTGGTGCTTCACCACGTGTGGGCTCCGATGCACGCGTCTGAGGTGCTGTCCCTGTCACGTGGCGATTTGGAGAGAGGATGGATCTGCAGGGCAGCCTGTGGAGAGGAGCCTGGGTCCCTTGATTTCTCCTTAGTTTTCATTCTGGCTTCAGCTCTTTTATTCTGAACTTCAGTGGAGGATAAGAGAGGCCACCAATGTGTCTTTAAGCCCTTGAGAAGAGGGGAGATGTATTTAATGACTGCCAGGAACTTTGGTACCCTCCTGTGCACCTATTAAATGATTAGAAAAGGATAATTATTTATATTATTAATAGCAGCAATTTACAGCAAGAGGAACATCTGTTTCTCTAATAGGAAGCAGGTGAGAGAGTTGAGAGTCAAGTTGACTTCTGAACCAGCCGTGCCTTTTGATGCCAGCAAATCTTGTGGTGAGGAGAGCTTTCAAATCTTTTTCCCTTCAGATTATTTTCCCTGCTTAAGGTTATAAAATGTCTGCATATTCATAAGGATGCTAAAATCGTCTGATAAGGCAAGCATCTTATAAAACACATTATTCTACCTTCCTGATGAAGTTAAAGTTTCATAGCAAACTTGAGTTCTGGAAAAACCTGAGCCAGACCATCAGACTGTGGTGTCCTTCACAGGTTACTTTTGCTTCTAAGTCTTGGGCACTGCCCTCCGCCGCCGGCCTGGGGGAGGAAGCAGTGACGGATGTTTTTCCCTGTTGTTTTGGCTCCTCTTGCTGAGCTCTTTGTGATTTGAATTAATATTCTGAGAGCAATTGGACGTCAGAAGACAAAGCTGGAGGCCAGGGAAGTGGGGCAGCGCTGCAAAAGTCTTGTGAAAGCAACGACCTTGTCAAGAAATGCAAACATGGAAAGCTTAAAGCAACAAACCAAAAGAAGCTGGAGAGTAGCTAAAACATGAAGCAAATAAACAGAGGTTGTGTCTGTTTCTCCAGATATGCAAAAATGTGGCCCTGAAAACTGGTCTTGCCCTCTTTCACACACTGCAGGTTAAGAATTGAGTACTGGTAGGCGTTTGTCTTTTGGGAGAAGTAAGGGAACTTGCTGTGCCTCTAACGAGAGCTGGTTTGTAGGGATGAAGGCACCCATGAACAAGCAGCAGCGCTGCCTGCTGCTGGGAGATGTCCCACATACAAACAGCCAGCTCTGCCCCCAGCACCGCTGCTGCCTGTGGGGTGGGTGTGCTGCCCGTGCCACCCTCGCTGGCTGCCCTTGCCGAGATCCGTCCGTTTGGGCCGAGGCTTCAGCATCTGCTCAGCAAGGGGTCGGCTGCGCCTGGTGCTCGGTGGGTAGCTCTGAAACAGGAGCACCGAGCTGAACCCGTCCCAGACTGAGCCTGGGCTGTCCCTGGGGGGGTAACTGGGGTCTCTGGTGTACGCTGAACAGAGTGCTGCCTTGCCAGCTCTCCCCTCTGGATGCTGGCACTGGCTGGGGCCGCCTGCCAGCTGGGAGGGGAGCCCAGAGAAGGGCTCACCCACCACCGAAGGGGTGGAGGTGCCACCCAGAAGGCAGAGAGCAGCCCTGGCCAAGCCTCTGTGCTTCTCCGAAGTGAAAACTGACTCTGGGCTGCTTTTCTTTCATCATCAGCCTGTCAGCCTCAGTACTGTCCAGAGACACTGAGCAACACCTCTCCTGGTAGGTGGGGGTAGGTGGGGAGGGATGCAGGTGTTCCAGAAGGCGTTGGCATGCAGACGCTTTCAGAGCGGTGTAATCTGGTTCCTGGCGTGGTTTCTGTGCTGTTTGCAGTATGCAGACACCGCTGCCCAGCCATGCTCAGTGAGCTCTGAGGGCAGGAGAGGACTCGGTCGTGAGCCTGACCCCCCCTGCTCTCTGCACATCTTCTGCAGGAGAAGGGTAGGCGCAAGGCGAGTCTGCTTGTCTGGTGTTCAGGAGCTGGAGCACTGCTCATCCCTGCGGGACAGGCAGCCGTGCTTCAGCTCAGGTGGTGAAGTGGGCAGCTGAGCCTGGGTGAGCATGAAACCCCTCTTCTTCCTGAGCAGTAATGAGCTCTGTGTGGCTTTGAATGTGGGTCTTGGTGTCCTCAATGCAGTTTTGAGCTTGCCTTCTTCACAGGAATCTTTGAACCCTTGGATCAATCAGACAGGGATAGAGGAATTTTGCTTTTATGTTTCCCAGCCTGTTTGTTTTTGTTTGTTTGCTTGCTTTAAATATCTTTGAAGTAGCTAAGAAGCATTTAGGGCTGCTGAAATATGCCAGATTGACCAGCCCTCTGTTGACACAAAGCAGGAAGGAGGCAGTGCTGCTAGCCCTTGCCAGCTGGTGCCTCGGGCTGGGATGCTGCCCAGGGACAGGGACGTTCCTCTTGCGAGGTTTGCTCAACCCTTCTACGAAGGACTGTTCTGGGTGACAGCCAAGAGCTGTGGCCCTCCGAGACCAATGTCCTTCCGACAGTGGGACAGCCCTGCTCACTGAGACTCTGATTTCAGTGTCTAGGTAGCGTTCGCCTTCCACTCAGCAGATGAGTACAGGGGTCACATCGCTAGTGGCTCCAGCACGGAACCTGCCCTGTTCTTACCAGTCAGACTGAGTAAGCATAGCAATTGAAATTGCTTAATATTAAGTAGCCTCAGCTATATTTGCTTTTTCCCAAGAGCTGATGGGCTGCAGCTCAGCCTTTTTTCATCCTGAAAATGAAAGCCCGAGGCCGTGCTGGTTAATTGTACCTGCTTGTGCAGGGTTTTGATGGATGAGGCAGTTGACTGAAGCAGAGTAGCTTTTGGCCAAGCGGGAGGTAGAATGCAAGGTGGTCCGATTGCTTTATTGTGCTCTACTGGGCGCTCAGTGGGGCCTTAGCTTCTGAGCTGGGAGGACTGCTAGCACAAATGTTCCCACGTGCTTCCCAGTAAGGCACCTGCAGGCAGGTGTCCCAAAAGACCCGAGTCTGTGGTGGTCCTTGCTGTGATGCTTAAGGGAGATGCTGGGCAGGAAGGACAGCAGTGCTGCTTGCATGGGGGGATGCTTGGGTGAAGATTTAGGACTTCTAAAGGATGCCTCTTCATTATCTTTGTAATGAGTCTTTTCCAGATCTGAGTAACCTCTGTTGTTACAGCTGTTACATCATTCCAGCAGCACTGATGGGGGGATGAACCTCTGAGTCATTTGGATTTAAACCGAGTAATTTAGCACTCAGTTCAGACTGCCCCAGTATTGGCTTTGTGAGGTTTTAAAATATTCTTCTCAAAGCATCAAGAAATATTTAATGTTCTTCTCTCATCTTGCTCTGTGAGTGTCCTTCCCAGCGTCAATGTAAAGTGCAGCAAGGCTCCTCAGCTAACAGCAGAGGAAATGCTCCTGGACCGGAGAAGATACTGAGCTAATGAAACTGAGGTGCTTGTTTATCTTTATGCCAGGGGAGACTGCAAGTGCTGGGACGGAGGATGAGGAAGAAGCCAGTTCTTGAAGCCTGGGGCAGAGAAGGTACAACGTGGCTTTTGGCAAGGCCATCCGTTACATCAAGGGAGCCCTTGTTGTGGGGAGAGCTGTCTGGAAATTGTCAGTTCCTTATGCAAACTCCTGCCTCAAGGTGGGAAGCCTGAAGTTCCCTTTGGCTGCTGCTCCAGGCTCCTGCAGCCGTCTCAGCTCTGGTGTGTGCTGTCTGGTTCCCAAATCCACTTTCCACAGACAGTTTCCTTTGGTAGCCAACGTGCAGGAAACGCCCGTGGTTACGACCGTCTTCTGTTGAACAGTACAATATTACCGTTAGGAACCAGATGCCTCTGCTTACTGTTTTTTCTTGCAGCACAGAGCAAGAAAGGGACTGAGAAGAAGAAAGTTCTCTTTCTCACCAAGCTGGAATTACTTTTTATCTCTTAAAGATTTTTGTATGGATGACTGTGGTCTGCTTTGACACTTCACTGAGCAGGGCAAGGCCAGACCCTCAGCATGAGTCACCATCATCTCTTGACTGACCTCAGGAACCATACTCCTTCACTGGGCAGCAGGGCTGGCCCCTAGCCTGGCAGGGACAAGCACTCAGACAACAGACCTTTGCTTAGCAAAGAGACCTGGCAGCTTGTAGAGACAAAGCTCGTGAATTCAGTCCAGTGTGGCCAGCCATGTCCCAGTAGCTGGGAAGTGCCAGGCTGCTGCAAGCTGGTGACGGATTCAGAGCAGCATCCAGGAGGGATGAAGCACATTGCCCCTGTGTTTAGAGGATTTTACTGTGAGTGTTTGATGGCTGCAAGGCTCTGAAGTGGGTTGCTCTTTCCCTTGCCCTCCTTGAGTCAGTCTGTAGGACGCAGCTGCCGTAATTGGGCTTGTCTAGCTGCTGGAGATGTT
>Ga0181612_115339_pt1 | contig 19807 bp, 10 predicted proteins | sample HoacroProtozoa21_FD_119630 | JGI IMG/M metagenome (GOLD analysis project Ga0181612, IMG submission 119630) | Hoatzin crop microbial communities from Cojedes, Venezuel. Combined Assembly of Gp0051906, Gp0051904, Gp0051908 | reverse complement strand
ATAGTTTGTTTTGCATATTCATCATTATCATTGTTATTATCATTAGTAGTAGTAGCAGTAGTAGTAGTAGTAGTAGCTTTGTTGTTGTATTAAACTGTCTTTATCTCAACCTACAAGTTTCCCCTTTTGCCCATTCCGCCTCCCCATCCTGCTAGGGGGCAAGTGAGGGGTGAGCGAGCGGCTGTCTAGTGCGTAGATGCCAGCTGCTGGGTTAAGCTACAACAACAGTATAATATCTTTATATATATGCTTGAAACACAATAAAATGAAAAGGGTATGTCCCTCTCACACACAAAAACATTCGCTCTCTCCACATCATCATGGCAACACAAGGTTCATGGGTGCAGCTCTTCAGGCTACAGCTGTTCAGGCTTGGCACAATACCCCAACTAGGTTTCAAGAACTGCTGGTGAAAACATGCAATTTCACAAGTTTCACAAGTTGGGGTTTATTTCCCACTGGGTCTTTCTGGGATTCTTTTTTATTTTCTGTGGTGTTTTTTTAAGGAATCTGAGTTTTTAAAAGTGTTCTGAAATACAGAGAAAGCCTCATTTCCACTTTTAAAAAGAAGTCAGAATTTGCACGATGGTAGTGTGAGAAGAACCTCAATTTTTGTAGGGCATTTTGCATTTTATTGAGAATGTGAAAAATATGAGTGAGAATGCAATTTTTTCCTAGAAATTAAAGCAGTGTGTGTAGATATTTGTATTATTTTTTTGCCACTTTATCTTGGAGACTTTGGTTTGGTTTAGAATGTTTACTTTGGATGGATTTCATTTGGTGAGGGGTTTTTTGTTTTGATTTATTTTGCTTTTCTCCCAGTTGCACAGGGAAAGATTTTATTGTAGACAATGATTTTTTTTTTGCTTCATGCACATACCTGTATTTTTCTTTATGGTCACTCTCAGAAAAAAAAAAAAAAAAATCCCCACATCCTGATGTATCTTTGTCCCTGTGACTTACCTGGGCACTTTCCTGTGCAAATCCAGAAAGGAGGGCACCCTTGCTTCTGGAAAATGGTCACAGTGCCTGCTGCATCCTCATTAATACAGCAATTCCTTAACACAATGACAGATAAAAGAACTTTCCTTTTACTGAACTAAATGTGAGTTTTACATAAAATAGACTATAATTCAGAGTCTGTAATGTCTACTGAAAGGTTAGACTCGTTACCATCCAAATAGGCTGAGCTAATAAAAATTATATTTGTTACAATCCAAATAGATTAACCGGCCTTAAGGGCTTAGCTATGTATCACACTTTTCAATTTTCTTATAATTAAATTAACATAAAACAGACTTGACAAATAAATGACTGTATCAGAAACAGTTAAGCTCTATTTAACCAAAATAACTGTTCTATTTACATATACAACCTGTGTCTATTTTGGGAGCTATAAGAAGCCTAACTAGTTAGCAAATCCTTGAGTGCCCACAGTCTGCTAACAGTCATGCTCCCAGCCTTTCTGTGAACCACATATACCCTAAATGATAGACTCTGTAGTTTTGCTTCTGTGCTTCCTGTTGGTTGCCTTTCAACCAGATATCTCCTCTGGTGCCCTGTCACACCTAAGCAATGGCCTTGAAATACTTCATATGCAGAACTTAGCTTTATTCACTGAGTAGTACTTTTGACTGAACGATTTCAGTGGGATTACTTACATTTCATGAAGCTAAGCACATGTGTAAGTCTTTGCAAGACAGTGATTTCAGTCTCTTCACCACATTTTCCCCATCCGTCTATACATCTGCTACCCACACATCTAAGCTGAAATAAGGTCTCTGGTAACGTCTCTTGGATGACAGCAGGCTAATACTGTAATAGTTTTAGCTGTTCATTAATGAAGGCTGGATGGTTTATTCAGCAGCAGTGGCCTTTCTAAAAACACCCTGGCTCTCCATAAACTATGTCTCTACCCGATATCTTTCTGGCCTTCTTTTCCTTCTCTTCCATTCCACTGTAAATCTTGAAACCATAATACTCAGAACCTTAATTTTCACCACACCTACTACTAACCTCTAAAAAGAAAGAACGAGATGCAAATACCACTCCATTTTATAGTCTTCTCTGTGGGCACCCCTTTGGATGAAAGACCACAGGTATAACCTTAGTGGTTGGCAGGGGCACAAATATGAGTCAGTGGGTCGAGATAGTCAACTTCACTCTTGTTTCACTGGGGAGTGTGTTTCTGTGTATGGCTGGGGAAGGCCTTCCTTTGACAAGGGCAGCTGGAAGGCTTTGCACAGAAGTTTTGTATCCCTTTCTGGTGTGGATATTAAAAAAGTAGCATAAGCTGGCATCAAGGAAAAAGTTTACAGAGACCATACCAGGAGTCTGCGATACAGGATGTGTGGAACATGGTCATGTTTTTTGAGAGCTTTTTGTGTCACACTTTCATATAGCAAGTGAAATAATGAAATTGATGTGAAACCTGGTTTTGCAACAGCTCTGAAACTCTAGCTGCTATGCTGTAATGTGCGTGTGGTTTGGCAAATGGTAAAGAGAATATTTTCCACTTTCCATAAAGCCATGCAAAATCCACTAAAGTTTCTTAGGGCTTTGTGCTATAATTAACCATTCTGAGAGTGCTATTGTCTGAAGACTGTGCCTTTAAGCCCCTTCTCTTCCCTGTAGGACCTCACTCGGAGCAAAGGAGTGCAAATGAACTTGAGCTCAGCAAGCTGGATACTTACATGCTTCTTTTGCCACTGCTTTTCTGGTACCTATTTTATGAACAATGGGCTGCCTATTGCAGAAATGATCAGTATTGCACCTCAGGTATTCTCCCTAAATTACAATTGTGCTACCTAGATCTAAGTTATAAATAACAATGTATATCAGAGAAGTTTGCTTTAAAAAGAAAGAAAAAGAGAAATGGATACTATTTTTAAATGCAGCCCTAGAATCAGGTGGCTTCATGCTGTTATGATAAGGAGCTGGGTGGCACCGGCTGAGAAGAAGGTCTAAGCAGCAGCATAACCTCCTCTCTCTGCAGCCGGCCCGATAACCTGCACTCTGATGGGTGGGAGGGACACAAGGTGATGATTATTGTTTTACCTTAGGCTTCCTCAGGGAAATTAACTGAACTTTTGAAATTCAGTTCTCCAGAGCATAGTCTTCATGGCTTTCTCTTGTGCAGACTCGTAATAGCCTTTCCATACAACTCCTGCAAGGGCCGACAGCAAGATAAAGGGCCAGAGCTGTGCAAACAACACCCTAAAAGGAGATGACCCTAACAAAGTCCATCGTCTTGCAGGTTATGAGTAACCCAGGACCAGTGTGGAGCAGAGAGTAAACTCGGTCCTGTGAGATGAAGGGTTGATAGCACAGTTCCCTAAGCTAAGATTGAAGGTGTGTTTTCCATCCTTTTTTACCCTTCTCTATACATAAGGGCATGTCCTTGTGGGGTTTGGTTTTGAATTTAAACTATAGAAGATTCAGAGCAACTGGCAACTTAGGACAGTGTGAGAGCTATTTCAGTATGGACGTCTCAGAAGATGTTTTATAACATTCTTTCTTGCTTGCCAATATGGGATTTACAAGGCTAGGAGAAAAAGAAGAGGGGGGCAAAAAGAAAGCAATGGGCGTGGGGGGGTGGGGCACGACTATAACAACTATGAAAGAACATAGGTTTTGTTCTTCCGCAGGCTGAAAGACGTTGCAAACTGTTTAGCATTTAGGACTTCTTACACACTGTTTCCTTTACATGCCACCCAACACCTCCCTCTAAACTATCCGTGATTCTCTGCCTTCACCTTTGCTTGAAACCCAACAATATCCGGGTTAAAAGCAGAGCCGTACGGTACGCACAAACTCAAGAGATTCTCAGTAGCAGTACTTTGTCTTCCGAGGTATTCTCTGTGCTCCCTCTTCCTCAGCTTTATGTATTAAAGCTTATTTTTAACTAGAGCTATGATCCTAAGCTTCTTCACAGCCTCAACTAAGCTGTGTGATTCATGTTTCAAAGCCTAATATTTTAGCCTCAAAAGCAAGATGAAATACTGTCATTTGAGTTTTTTAATGACTATGGACTAGTACATGCTTTTTCAGCCTTTCCTCAAAGGCTCCAAATTAGAATAAAACTAATTTCCACAGCACATGTAAGCCAATAAAAAGAGTATAGCAAGAGGAGGATACGGAGCTGGAAGAGAATAGCATGGTACTGGGATATGAGCTGAGTTTGTAGTGTATAATGATAAATTATGTACAAATATTATTACTATTATTATTATGTAGTATTATTCTGTGCCAGCACTTTTTGCTAGTACGTCAGTCCAGAATGCATAATTCTTCTAGTTTTCCTCCCCTTTGCACAGTCTGAATAATGGGGCTTATTTTGTGCAAGTTTTGCCCCAGGGTTTCCCTTCTCTGACTGGCAGATGAACATGGCAGATGAATATGCGAGCCTTCCGCTCTCAGCCTGTGGAGCCACCCAGCACCTCTGCTGGGATGCTTTCTGTAGCGCAATACTCATGTGGAGCTTTACAACACAGAGGACAAGTGGTCATGTAAGCTTAGCTGGTAATCCAAAGCCACTAGAAACCAACAGGCTCTCTCCCGTTTGCCTCAGTGTGCTGCCGGTGTGCTGCCAAATTCTACTCTGGGAGGCAGAGGAGGGGAAAAACTGTGTGAGAAATTTAGGAAGGATGCGAGAATTGGGGAAATGGGTCGAGGAATCTGAAAGGAAAAAGGAAATTGGGAGTGAGAGATGGTATTTAATAATCCAGGGTCCCTGGGGAACAAGTTGCAGCAAGCACTGAACAGCAAGAGTGAGGAGGTGGCCTTGCAGTGAGGATCTGTGACAGGGATGGAGACCAATACAATGTCATCTCCATAAAGGAATACAGATGAGGCTTTCTGCACAAACCTGGAGGCAGAAAAATGAAAACTATTCCAGGCTTCCCAAGGTAAATTGGAGATTCAGTCTGAGGCATTCGTTCCTGTGGATTTTTCTCCCTGTTCGTGTCTTTGTGGAGCAAATCAGGAGTTGCCTAATTACCTACCTCAGCACGGGCAGAGTTAAAAAGAGGTCTTGTTGTTTGGCATCTTATATTATCTCCACGAATCTGAATAATCAAATTTTTGATGATGCAGCAGCAATGAACAAGAAGATACGCAGTGTTGTGTAGCTATTTTTTCATGGGCTGTCCTGAGGAAACAAATACTGCAGCCATAAGAGTGGCAAAGAGCTGCTGTAGTCATTTAGTTGCTTGACCCGTCCTTTTTATAAATGATCACAGCAAAACAGAATAGATCTGTGCAGAAATGGCATCTAAAGCACGTATATAGTCAAAGACATATGATTTGCAGAGGGTGTCCCTTTGGAGTTCAAGGAAAAAACACAGTCCTTTATCACTGAAGGAAACCAACCAAAGCAAAACAGACGATCAGACTGTTGGGGTGTTCCTCAAGTTCTGCCAGTGCCATTCCTCTGTGGTCTGCAAACCCGCCGTACGACACTTGGCATGTTGCTGGGGTGGCTGCAAGCCAAAAATGAGTTTTCCTAGGTTGTATTGGTCATCAGCTTTCAATGATCACCAATAAAATCATAAACACTTTATACTACAGAGGCATTAAGGTCACAGTCGGGTTTTTTGGCAGCATAGCACGCTTTTTAATGGCTAAATATTTTTCTTTTCTGTGTTATAAAGAGATAGAAGTCACAGTTAATGATGGATGAAAAGATCTAGGATGATTTTTTTTCAATTGCGTGAAAACATAAGCATATCTTGGATACAATGAAAGAAAAAGCTGTGTGAATTATTTATTATGAGAAATGCAAAGAATAACACTGAGCAAAAATAATAAGTGCTATTCAAATGCAATAGAAGCAAGTAGAAGGCGGGTACTTGCATTTAAAAAGTTATTGTATTCATGGCTTCATTTATTTTGGTGGTGGTAGAATGTAAAGAACAAAATAAATTAGAACCAAAAATGGAAAAGATGGGATTAATATACAGCAGAGCTGTGAATGATTTGTTTCTCTTCCCACAATCCCCCTCTCCTGCTTATCTGAACACTTAGCTATGTTTATTTCCATAAAGAATGCATTTTATTCTGGAGGAAGCTAGGATGTGATTTTTAAAATAAAGTAAGAACTTTGTTAAAATTCAAAAGAAAAGTAAACAGAGATGATTTGGGAAGCTTTATTCATTTATTTGGGCAAACACTGCTAAAAACATTTAGGTGCACTGCATGTTTAAAAAGTAATAAATAGCTATTGTGCTTACATCATAAACTTGTCAGAGTGTCTTCATTTTATTTTCCTGAACAAACTGAATTTCTGTACTGCTCATCCCCAGCCAGTTAATAAATACATCACCCTAAAAAGTGCTGTGGTATTAAATTTACAGCAGATAAAATATGGATGAAGTTGCTGTGCTTCAGGTACGTCAACTGTGATTTAATATCTCTGACTACCCTTATGAGGAGTAAAAGATTACTCGACTGCTCCAACAGCAAGATACTGACCTTTGCTCCCAAGTAACAGCCACTCAGCAAATAGTACCAAATGAAGAAGTAGAATAACATATAGATTTGCCATGAGAAAAAATTGATCTAAATCCATATATCAAATCTGCTGATCAGAGCTCTGCAGAAAAAATACCTAATAATCTTTCATGTGGAATTGCAAAAACTTTTGGTGGAAAAGAAATGGTGGAGTTTATTTTAAAGTAAAAGATTTCTTGGGGCAAAGAGGTTCTACACCTGTACGTATGGTGTGTGGAGAGACACATACATACATACATACATGTATATATATATATGCCACCTCCAGACATCTCCAAGTACAAAAACATCCACTGTTCTGTTAGATCATCAGCTAGTGATTTAGCAATCCGTCTTACTCCAATTTTCCATTTTTGTGGCAATTTTGTGAAAGAATGGTGAAAAGTATGACATTGTCTCAGTAAATGAAGGCAAAATTCCTCTGGGAAAGATCATAACAGTCTGATTTAATTTGTATCTTTAAAAAGAGTTATATCTAAAGGGTATAAAAATCCCCAGAAACTATGTTTGTTAGCAAAGAAAATACATTCTTATGATTTACATTTTGGCTTCAAAAAAGGTGAGTGAGTGAAAGGGTGCAGCTCTGCACTTCAAAGCAAAAGCAAATGAAAAATTTTCAACAACATAGCCAAAATATGAAATAGACAAATCACTCTGTTGAGTACTTTTTAACCTATGGTGGCACATGTTAACAAAGCAACTGCTGTATATATAATAAGGATTGAAAAGATAATCTTTAAACATGGAAGTAAAATAAGAAACATGCCTAATTAGTGCTGATTAGTAACTCAGGAAGCACTTCATTTACAACAGTAAAATCAGTAGATTTACACCAGTATTAAACTGGCACAGGTAAGATTATCTCGGGCCGTTAAAAAAGTATTTTAAAACTTCTTACTCTAAGACCCATAAGTCTAACATGATCTAATAATATTTATGCTTTATATTTTGACAGTTATGTGCATATTATAACGATATCATAGGCAATTTCTGAATCCAATGTGTTTGTGTCCACACAAATAAAAGCCTTGTTCACTTCCCAGTTCTGTGTCAGATATTATTTTTAACAGGCATGATTTTTTTCCTGAAGAGTTGATTTGATTAACAAGTTCAAGAAAAATAACATGATATTTGTCTCAAAAGTCTGCTGTGGTTATATTATGAATGGTAAACCATGACCCCTAAAGATTATCAATGTATTTTCATGAAAGCTGCAGTTCTTTCTAACTAAAACTTAGAAAATAATGTGATTTAAAAATGTGTAAACTGTGACATTTGTTGCAAGATTTTGGTTGGGGTTTTCCTTTCAATTAAAACACACTCTTTGCTGTTAAGATGTTTTGGCTTGGCTGAACAAGAACGTGCATCCTGCCCATCCTAGCCCAGATGTTACTCATTCAAACAGACGTCAGCCCATAAACCTTTCTAAACAAGTGCTTTCTCCTCTCTGATTGCACAAAGGATATGGTTGGGCAAAATGACATTTTCTTGAGTGACAGATGCTCATGCTGCAGCAGTGCCATGGACACTCATAACGTCCTTGCAGAGCAGCTGCTCCTTGAGGATTTTATACAGTTTTCTTTGTGTTTGTAATAATAAAGAAAAAAATCTTACCCTTTATACTTCAGGAGTTAAAAAACATCCACAGCAATGAGAGCCAAGACTTACTAGCAGGATTTAGAAAGTCGCAGCAGCTGAAGATGTGCAGATACTGTGAACCTTTTAATGGCACAAACAACATAAAAGTATTTTACTGGGCATTCCTGCCCTGCCTGAACTGGTAGCAGAAAGCAGGCACAGGAGGGATCACAGCAGATTGAGGGAGGGAAATAGGAAGAAGAAAGGATCATTGGCAGATAATCTGAGGGGCTCAATATTTGCAAAATATCTGGGTGGTTTCTAGAATTTATGGGTGGTTCCTAAATATTACCTATCTGCATTTGGACTTATAACAAGCAAGAAGAGATCGGATTTTTTAAAAGAAATGTGCATTTTTATCATAATAATAGAAACAGTAAACAGCAACATCTGCTGTCAATACATCTTAGTCTGAACATTAAGAATTATCACTGAACAGTTTATTAGAAAATGGATTTCAAATTAATTTCGGAATAGAGAACTTCAGGAAAGCTGATAGCACCCTAAAACGGAAGTAGGTAGGATCAAGCAGCATTTCTCAGCATCTCTTCTAAGTCTCTGGCCAGCAGCATAGTATTTCCCTGGTACGACCAACACAGTGTGAGTGACATCATGCTGTAGCCCGTTACAGCATTCCTGAGCTCAGATGGCTGCAATATTATCTCACTGAGCTGTTCCCTGCGTGTCATGGAATATGACACACCACAAATATTCACAGAATTCACATGAATATTGTTCTCATTGCTACTTGGATGTCACTTCGCATAGCTAATACCCAGCCTCAATCCTAGTCTATAATCAGCAATGAAGACCCAGCCTGTGCTGCCCGTATGCTGATCGGGGGGCTGACATGAGAAGAGGGTGGCATTTCACCTTGATATCCCATTTAAGGATATGAAAATGGAGGGGCTAAAGGTGAGAAACCTGTGCTGTCCTGATGCCACAAACAAGATAACTTTTGTCGAACAGTTTTCTGTGGACTATTGTGCTGAATTTGGCCCAGCCTGGTAGGCACCCTCTCTCAGGAGCATCCAGGCGAGATGAAAACCACCCTTGCTCTCTAGAGATCCTATGGAAGAAGGCACTTAACACTGTGAAAAAAAAAAATAAAGACACCTAAAGCCAGAGCAAATGTTAGCTGTTTGCCTAGGCAGGCCAAATTTAGGAGATATGATTTGCCATCTAGACTGCTGCTCATCATGTCAAGTCAGACTGAAGAGCCACTGGCCAGGAAATATAAGGTATTTACTGTTTTACTGGTGCCTGCAGCATACCCACCCTGTGGCTAAAAAACAGGGTTCAGTTTTTAAAACCATCAAGTGTGTGAATAGGCACTTTTTTTAAGAAAGGAAAGTTGTTCTAAAACATAAATTAAAACAATCTATCAAAGGCATCACTCCCTCAGAGAATGATGTTAGATTCCTCTTAATATTGCTAGAGAGTATTCCAGAGAATATGCCTTGTAAGGGATAGCCCAAATCTAACAGGCTCTGCTTGCAAACAGTGGTTAAATAGATCAAGTCTAAATGTTTTAAAATCTGCAGTTTTATTAATGTTTTTCTGAAGTAATAGTGAATCTGATCTTGAAAATACAGCACCAACACAGTTTTCTGGTTCTTAAAACTTCCTTGCAGGACACGGGGCAGAGGTGAAGAGTTGAAGGTGGGAGAAAGAGGAGTTGGGCATGGATTTTCTTTCTTTAGCAACTACAGAGAAACAGAGAAATATGCTGATCTGAAACCTAGAAACAACAGTCAGGGGAGTTTGGGCACGCAGGGGGATATTTAAGACCACTTTTATGTGGAGGTGAAAAGTGCTGTGAATTAAGGAGGCAAAAATAAATTTAAAAATCTTCCAAGTGTTCAAGGATGTCTGAGGGGACAACAGTAATGAAAAGCGTGATATGGGCTGGAAAGGGCAAAAAGGGAGTTGGGAAAGCCTAGGCTTCTAGGAAGTAACGTTGGGAGATGCAGTATCAGACAGAATGCAGGCTGGCTGGACCAGTGGAAAGTGCAAAAACCTTTTAGGGAGATTGTAAACAGGATCTGAGGACTCAGAGTTGCAGCAGGGGCTTTATTAGCAGAAAGTTTGCAGCGTGCTTGCCAGCTCCAAGAGACCTGGCCGCAGCACCAAGGACATGGAGCCTCCTAATAAGCGGAGAGGAAGACTGTGAAGAAAAACTCCTGCTTTTCCTAGTGTCTAGATTAGGTGCTCAGGGCGCTCTTCTTAGCCTGAAGCTGGTTCCCTGCATAAGGACGTCACAGCACAACGTCTGCAGAAGGCTGAAGGCTGAAGACTTAACCCAGATTTTATTCAGCAAGGATTGTTTGATAGCACGGTCTCCCTCGTTGTTGCTGGTGAGAACGGAGCTCTGCTCGTGCAGCCCTACGCTGAAGGATTGATTCTGCAAGCTGCTGAGCACACCTGGGAACCCTTCAGCCCACCTGAGTTCAGTGGGGCTTGTGAGCACTCAAATCCTCGCAGAAGTGATTGGCAGTTGTCGGATGCCGTCCTTAGAGAATAAATGTTGCTGGATGTTCCTTCACCTCCTTATTAGTAGCAAATTATACCTACAGCTGTCCAAGATTTTTTGACTCTGGCCTGTCCCATCCTTAATCAATTGCTGATACATGTGTGTGCAAGAGGTGAAAAAGCATATTCTTTCCTTTCAAATATTGGGCAAAGAGACAAAATTAAAGGCGGGTGGGGGGGGGAAGCAGAGGGAGGATTCACAAACATTCTCACAAATAAAATCCATTGATTTACTTGGCTTTTTGCTAATTCACAAAGATCTAGAAGAGTAAGAATTTATTCACAGAAATGTTCACAGAAAAGCAAAAGCAGAGCAAATCCTACCACGAATAAATATTCATGGAAGTATTTTCACTGGGAGAGCTCCCCTGGCTATTCTAAAAGCCTTTTTTTTTTTCTTCCTGCCATGTGGCTGTAAAGGATAGAATTAAGTAGATTCAAGAAGCAAAAAAAGGAACATGAAGTACTAGTTACAGAGAAGAGTGTTATCGCAGCCAGGAAGAGTGAAGCTGAACTCTGGGCAGGTGTCTGTTCCACCTTTACGACTGGTTTGCCTGCTGTCATGAGTCTGAAAACCGGTGGTCCAGGGAAACATGGCACAAGTAGTTTACTTGCCTACATGCTGTAAGACAGACTGAAGGCTGGGGGATTACTCATTAGGTGTCCCAGTGCATACTTTGCCTGGCCATGAAAGGAGAGATGGGCATTTAGGAAGCCACCGTTTAGCCGATGCTGGACTCTGTAGGTAAGAAACCTCCATAGGCTCTTTAAGCCATTGCTGGAGAGGGCAGTGGGATAGGCATCAGAATGGGGACAAGGAGAGGGATATTCCCTGCCGTGACGTGGCTGAATCAGGAGTTACACAGCCTCCTCTTTTTTCCCCTGGCCTGGTAAATCAAAGATTTTTGCCTTCACAATGTCACTTCTCCAGCAGTGCCCTGCTCAGGCTTACCTGTAACCTGAGGACCACGGGCTTTGAAACTTTCTGAGGAGAAGAGAGTAGTGATCCAGCAGAGCTGTTGCTGCTGCCACTGTCGTCCTGCTGCAGGAGCTCAGCTCTGGGGCTCTAATGGAGAAACAAGTTTCGAGTAGCCAGGAGAGGCACTCCAGGATTACCTGATGCTCCTCAGCACGTATCCGCTCCCTAAGTATTGTTGGTCTCTGCTCAGCACCTTGAATACACCCTACCACTGTTTTCACCCTCTGAAGGAAACTTCAGTGGCTGAAAAGATGATGCAAGTCCCACTCAGCTGCTCCAACTACTGCCAGGCAAGCCCCAATGTGCTGATGGTACCTTCAGCCCCGGTAGTTAAACCTTTCTGCAGTCATCAACAAGAGTTTGACGCCATTGTCACCTGGACAAGGGGAGACCCCCTGAATGCCTGTGCATGCATCCAGGTCTGACAGATACAGTTTGGGACTGTGGTTCCAGGAAGACAAAGAGCTCCTCTTTCCCCCTGGTGGACTCACCCCCTTGCTCTTTAGCACAGAGTTAGTAGCACTCTATTATATTAGTAAAAAGACCCAATTATATATTTAGGGTTATTCTTAAAATGTATCCTTATAGACAATTGAGATAATTTTGTGGTCAAATATTAAAAAAACCACACCAACAACCAAGATGAGAAACCTTACCAGTGTTGACCATATGCCTGAAAAGCAAACAGCACCCAATCTACAGTGCAGCACTTTGTCCTTTCATTGTACATTTTCAGTAAAAACAACAAGAAGAGAACCGGTGCTTACTTGACTTGGTTAGCACCTTTTATTTATTTATTTTCCTTCCAGTTTTTCACCCTTGATGTATCTTCTAAGACTGTGAGCAGGATACATAGTGCTTCATATTCCGAGTGCTGAGGCCTATCTATCAAAAGCTGACTGGAGTGGGTGGTGAAATACAGTAGGAGGTGGCTAGCAACACAGTTGTACTATTAAATTACTGTCTGTCCAAAGAGAGTAATCTCTTGTTTCAGCAGCAGGTACTACTACCAGAGACTGTAAAAACCTCAAGCACTCTGAAATAGGCTGTCATATGGAGCACCATAAATTACATCAGTCAAATATTCCATCATTCATTCACTCCGTGGTCTTACAGTGGGATGAATAGTCTACTCAAGGGAGAAAAACAACCACGAACTTTCTGATTCCTTTTCTGCTTACTTTCTGAGAGAGCTTCAGGGGCCACTTTCCTACGGGAAGTTTTAATTAACCATAAAATATAATTTTCCATTTGCATAGCTGTAGGTTTCAGCCACCACACAGGTTGCTCCCCAACATGCAGCAGAGGTGTAGGATTTTCTTTTTCTCAAACTGCAGCTATTGTTATCCACCATTTTATTAAGAAGTTTAAGAAGTGCAGCATCAATGACTTCCTTTTCATCTTTGTGGAATGGAACATTTGACAGTAAGTTAAAATCCTAAATAAAATATGAAAGCTGCCAGCACATGCCAAAAGTCTCTCAGAGAGCATATATGAAAAGTTGCTCCTAAGACGCAAATGTCACTAATACCATATGAAAATTGCAAAAAGGTATGTGAAAGTCACTAATGTGACATGAAAGAACAAAAGTCTTCAAATTATGTGAAAGTTGCTGATCTGATATGTTACCCTTAGTGTTCTAGTTACTTTCTATCCTATCTTATTAGCAACTTCTATTTCAAACTAATCTTTGATAAAAGTCTTCTTATATTAACAGTTTTCCTTAAGTATCAGAAAAATGTGTTTCCAGTTGCACTGAGTGAAGTGTGACCTCATTAGCAGGCTTTTGTATCAGTGCATGGGGTTTTTACTCCCTTTCCTTCGGAAAAAATGTGCTCTGCTGCAGCCACACTCTCTGCTCACTTTGTCTTTGTAAGTTATACACTGACTGTGCTTCCCATGGATGGTTAAGAGCAGACCCAAAGCAGGTTGTGGAAAGGAGGCTTCCATCACCCATACGCGCTCAGTCTACATAGCTAGCAACAGAGCTGTTTAAAAATATCAATACCTTTTACAAGAAGAGACATGGTCTTTAGCAAACTGTATCCAAATGAGAGCCTGAGCCCACAGTAAGATGCCACGCATGTCTGAGTTCTTTCACTGGAGAGCTCTGGTGCAGGGTTTAAATCCATATCTGAGCAGGGGAGGTGCATGTTTTACTAATCCTGTATGGACAATATTCAGTAAATCCCTACTTCTGCAATCAGAGATGAGTGTCCTTGTGGACCCCTTGAGTGACAGTGAGACCTCATGAATGCATAAGAGCAGGGCAGCATGAAGCCGAGTTCAGGGTTATTAGTACTTCAGAGATATTTCTCTACAGACCAGAGCCCATGGAAGTGTCAAAGCTGAAATGATCTAGAACACGGACGTATTAGTCTTTGGGCTTTATGGGTCCACTGATTTGGAATATATTTTTATCAGCCAAGATTTTTTTTGCTTCTCTTCATTTTGAAATCTTCTGTGAAGGTGACAAAATACATTGCATTGCTGGTTCTAGCTGCTGAAGTCCTGTATTTCTCCCATGCAACTCATGCAAGCAAAACACCATGTCAAGCATGCTATGATAGGGCAGGATGCTAATAGGAGAAGAAAACATGAATAGATGACAAACATTTGTAGTGCACATTTCCCGGGTCCATATGTAGGCCAGACCTAACCTCTGCAGTCTGTGAGAGGGTGGCTGTATTCCCCCACAGTGCGGCACTCAGTCTGTGTGGTTACCCTGTAAAAAAGGTACCTGCCACAAGTGAAATGGCCATTGAATACCATGTGGTACAGCCCTGTCCCAAAATGCATCAAAACAATTCATGGAGTCACATTAAGCATTGCATCCTATTAACAGTTTCCCCTTATATTTGATTTTGAAAGTGGGAAATTGCAATTAAATACTATAAATGCGCTAGTTACACATCAGGTGACTGTTCCTAAGCAAGAACCTGTAATTTGTCCCCAACAGACCCTTCTCCTTGGATTATTGGTCAGAAGATAATGAAGTTTCTACATTTAATAACAGTTTGGGTATACTGCTAAAAGATGAAGTTATTATAGCACTATGTATTTACAAAAAAAAAACAGCTTTGAAGCTAATAATCAAAAGATTAGAGAAAGGATATCTTTTAATTAATTTCAAACCCTGGATTGAGAATTAAACAGAAACGTGAAAGAAAGATTTCCAATTGGAAGGGCTGGTAACTGAAGAGTCTTCACTCTCTTGAGGATTACCATTTAATTTTAAACATTGATTTAAAATAAATGATGGTACAGTCCCCAAGGAAAGATGTATTTCAGTTGTAAACATAAGAGTGATGTATAATAAATGAAATATATAACATTCTCCTTGAGGAGTTTTTTTACTTTATTTAGCAATCATGCTATGGGAATTATTTATACCCTTAAACTTGAGTCTCAGACAAAAGCTATCAGGTACCTTTCTGTAATCAGCTTTTCCTTTATTTATATGACTGTATTTACATTTTCAAAAATTTGTCTGTAATACTAGTTTTTCTATCACCAGCACTTATGAGGGCGTGTGACAGATGAGGAAGGCTTATTCTAGATTATCGTCTGAATGCCAAGGATCTCATACCAGTCCTGAGCAAGTCCATAACATCTCACTTTACGGAAAACCTCATAGTCCCCCAACCCACAGCCAGTTTTCTCACTTACTTCATCCTAGCCCTTTCAGCCTTTGTCATTCATGACGGTGTTTGTCTTTTTTTCACTCTGTTGCAGTCCTCCCATTTTCCGATTTCTCCTTCCTGAATATTAAGACATATTGTACCCTAGTTCTAGGAGAAGCAGCTTTTCCGCTTCATTTGTTTTGTGTCCTGTCTGCATCTAGGTGAACACAATAATTAATTATGAATAGTTGTTTCAGTACTTCTTCTAGAGAATCTGCTTTTTCTAGGTGTACCCTCTCCACTATATATTCTTCTTTCTTTTTCTTAGGGAAAAAAAGGTGACTGTCAAGTTTATCAGGCAAAAGTTTGGTTTAAGCAATTTTCTATTTAGGGAAAATACATGCCCTATTGACTCAGCTCTGGAGACCTGTTTCTAAGGTTTCAAGGCTTACATTAATCCATCTAAAGGACAAAGATATGTTCAGTGACCTAGCTGTCCAGTCAAGACTCCATCTTCTGAGCATCTAAATCTCACTTTTCCTGAGAAATTCTTGTCTCAGAGTGTGCAAATAGAAGCATTCCCTGAGATGGCTGAGGCACAGCTCAGAAGGCACTTTGAAAACCAGAACAGGTACTTCTTAATGGGGTCTGAAGGTTCCTGTATAAGAGATCCAGCTAGCACAGTGTGAGTGCACATTCACCTGGATGACGTCTTCCAACAGTTCCTGATTCCTCTGCCCTCTTTTGTAAAAGTTCAATATTTGCTGTTTTCAGAAGGCAACTACTTGTTTATTTTTTGTTATTGTTTGGATACTATGGCATCCTGTTGTCCTTATAGAGCACTGTTGGTTCAGAAGTGCATTGTAGCTACATTTAATGTGACACAGTGCAATAGAAGGTGAATAAAGAGATAGAAGATGGAGCATATTTCTCAATTAATTACAATATTAATAAAATAATTAAAGTAGTGACATATTACTCAAGGTTTAGTCATGTCTCACTGTGAAAATTCTGTACACAAAGCCTCATGTGGAGAGATGTTTTCCCTGAGTTCATCCTACACACCGGGCTTTTGGATACTTGGTAATTTTGGTTATATGGAGTTTTCGGTGGAGCTAATAATGTGGGCAAAATGGAAACTCCTTACTCTATTCTCCACACTTAGAACTCTAGACAACGGTATTTTTTGTAGTAAAATGTGTTGCTGTGTGAAAAATTGAGACCACTGGAGCAATAATATTTTCTCTGTATGTGTGGGTGTGTTTTGCCAAGTGGAATCTTTCACCCAGTGTGCAATACACCAATATACACACGGAACAAAGGTGTTGTCTTCATTGCATGTTTGCGCAGCTATGAGTGCTAGGTGATAATTCCACAAAACTAGTACGCTGCTTAACAAAGTCACAAGGACTATATATTCTTACAAAAGCAAAGAAGTTACTCATTACATTCTGATTGGTTCATTGTGTTATACACTCATCTTTAAAGTATATTCCTTCTTTATTTAACTACGTATGCCCACAAGCTGGGGGGATGCAGTCTTGCTGGTTCTGAACTGAGTCACTTGTCATGATCTCCCCCTGCCACCTTTACCTTTTTCCCGGTTACCCTAGATTTTTGTTAACTTCATCCTTCTGTGGCAATCACACATCTTTTTGTGCTTGCTGGGCAGGATGTTGCCCTTTTATAAGTCTGTTAGATCCTCTTCAAGTGCATAGTCGTTAGTAAGTCATACCTTGTCTGTACAAAGTAGTCAGGCCTAAATTAAACAGTGTCACTGTGACCTAAGACTTTCTGCCTGATTTCAGGTGGAAGTAGAAGTCAGTGGAACACAGGTTGCAGATCTTTAATATTTGAGTATCTGAAGACTATAGCACTCATGGAAGTAAGATGTTGCTTTTAAGGAAACTTTTACTGACCTGCTTTTTCAGATTTTTCTGCTGACTTGATGATGACTGTGCAGGCAGAGCTACTCCCCCAAAGATGAGATGCTCCCTACATACAAAGCCTTCAGCACTTAGCACGCACTGAGAAATATTCCCTTTCCCAGCTTTGTTTCTAACAGTCTGAGTGGAGAAAATAGTTATTTTTTTTATGTCCTTCCCCTGAGCGGAGTTTCAAACAAGTGCATTAACACCCGCCATTCAAAAATCAGTAGGTTTGTTGTGTTTGAATGAGTCAGCTTCTTGAATTGATTCTGGGGTCAATCAATTGATCAAGGATCTGATGTGGACCTGAGGTCTCATGTTGGTGAAAAGAATCCCAGCTTTCAGCTCCTGCTGTAAGAACTGGATGAATTATTGCTGATCAGTTTATCAGACCTAACCCTAGCCTCCAACAAGAGAGCACCCGCCATCTCTTCTTTTCCAAGTGTCAATCAAAACCTTTAAAATTTGGTCATGTGGTCGAACTTTGCCTCTCAGAGGGACAGTGCTATCCATCTTCCCCTGGACCTTCTACCCAAGAGCTGCATATGGTCTCAGGCACCACTAACTTTCAGAGAGGCAGAAGGTGCCAATAGACTCACCTGAGGCAGATGAAGAAAGCGGGCTCACTTGTATTTTCCCAATGCACTGCTTTTTGAACCTTAAAAGTCAGCAGATTTGTACTTGAAAGTCTGTTCAGAAAAGGTACATAGAGGTACAAATCTCTCTTCCCAGCCATGTTTCTGAAGGGACTGAGACCCCAGCCCAGAACCACAGAAAAGCAGAACAAATTGAGTGGTCTAGATCTCCCATGAGACCCGCTGATTCAGCGTGACTTCAGTGGCCTGGTGTCCAGCCCGGGTCTCCAAGCCATTTTCTCCCAGGATGCCTCCAGGAGAGGGCAGCAATGGATCTGCTGGCTACTTTCCCCCAGAGATGAAGCCCCCTTCACGCAAACACCCTTTCTCCATTGGGTGTCAGTGGGTGTAGTAAGTCCCTGGTTTTGCCTCAGGGGTTACTCAAGCCAGTGAGCCTTTTCATGACTAGTTAATCATTATGGGAAAGTTCTTTCCAAAGGTAGGCAGGCTGACTGCTCGATGGCTTCTGTTTTAAGACAAGCACTATAATACAGTAAATACCACATTATAACTCATGGACACCCGAGTTCCAGTGCAGTAGCACACATACGTCTGCATTTTACACTGTGGTCCATAAAAGGATGCTCACTGGTAGTGGACGAGCACCAAAGGTCAACAAATACAGTTCCTAGAAGATGGTTTTTTCCATATTAGAGAAAAATCTTATCCCCAACACCTTCTAATTGTTTGTTCTTTTATTTCAGAAAGTATTTCCCTTACTATTGCTGTGATAAGGATTCTAGCCTGAAAAGTATAAAACGAACTACAGACAAGAAAGTTTTTTAAAAAGGAAGCATTAATTACTATTAGGTTTCTTTAAGTAAAGCATTACTAAAGTTATTTCAAGCAATTCACATTAGTGTGATAAAAAGAGACTTTATAAGTTCGCAACAACAGCAAAAATACTTAAGTATATCTTGAAACCTAGAATTCTAGACTATAGTCTGAGTAAGGCAGAAATATTCCTACACCTTTATTTTAAATTTTAGCCATATCTGACAGTTCTTTAAAAACATTTCCACAGAGAACCTTCAGCATCTTCTGTCTGCTTATTATGCATAAGATATCCTAAAATATTTACCATCTTAATGATTATAAGGGCATTTTTAAAACCCTGCGAGGCAAAGAGAAGACAAAAATCTTAAAAATCAATCATTTAGGAAAAAGTTGTATTGATTCCATAAACTTCAGGGCTCTTGTGATGAGCTTTAAGCCTCTCACCAATTGTGTGGCTCCACGCAGAAAACTGCCAAAACAACAAAATTTGGTGCTCATTGTATCCTAATTAATACTATAATGAGTTTCCTTAGATAGCCAAATCCTTAATCAGCCCTATCAAAACTATGTCTGCTCAGAGAAAGACTCGTGTTAATTCTGCTTAATTCCTGACAGTGGTTAAGCACCATTAATACTCCATAATTTCATTGTGTGTTATTGTAATCATATCAGCATATATCTCGGCAGCTACAGAAGGCTCTATAGGCTGTTCATGAATTATCAGTCACGTGGCTCTGTTTCACTAAGAGACTATCTTCCATCACAGCCAGACCTCCTCTGCCCTCCCCACAGTCAGTAGCCTAAGCAGGTATTAATAAAGGTCTCCTTTTTAAAATTGCACTGCTCTAAATGGTCTTTAAGGGACCCAGCAGTAATCTCAAGATCCCTATATTTTAGCAGGAAGGCAGGACAGAGGAATTAATAAGAGCCCTTTCTGTGTAAACTGCTCCCTGCTCTAAGGCTATATCCTGATGTCAGGGCGCTAAGAGAATTTTAAATGCACAGGATGGATTGTTTGTGTTGCGAAAGCGAAACAGGGGGCAAAGGCTAAGACACTTGAGAAAATTGAAAGACTGCCAGGGATGCTGGGATGCAAATAGCAACAAAACAGGGATAAATGCTCCTGCTCACATATGCAGGAGTCCTGCAGAAGGAAAAAAAAAAAAAAAAAAAGGTAATTAATTT
>Ga0181612_151121_pt1 | contig 19810 bp, 13 predicted proteins | sample HoacroProtozoa21_FD_119630 | JGI IMG/M metagenome (GOLD analysis project Ga0181612, IMG submission 119630) | Hoatzin crop microbial communities from Cojedes, Venezuel. Combined Assembly of Gp0051906, Gp0051904, Gp0051908 | reverse complement strand
CCGCACGCGGCCCGCACCGGAAGCAGGCGGCCGCCCGCGCGCCTGCGCCGGGGCCGCGCCTGCGCAGTGTGCGCTGAGGGAGGGCGTGGCCCCGAGGCGGTGGGCGGGGCCAGCTCCACGTCGCGACGTGCTCCATATGGCGACGTGGTGGACGCGATAGCAGCCAGGGCGAGTTTCACTCACCCGCCCCCCTAGCCACACTGAACAAACAGGACAAGACAGTATTATTTTTTTTAAAAAAAAAGAAAAATTTATTAATTTCGGGGTTTTTTTTTTTTTACACTTGCCAGGTCAGACCAGACGAAGAACACGACAGTCACCAACTGTACACTCGACATACACCGTTAAATAAGAGCAGGGGCAGAGCAAGGAGCCCGAGCAGCCCCAGAGGTGCCAATTCAGGGTGCTTTGCTTACACCCCCCCCCCCCTCCCGGAAAACCCAGAACCGGCCCCAAAACGCCTCCGCCCCGGAGCTGTCTTCCAGCAAAACGCAGCCCTCAGAGACAGGCGAGGGGACTCCAGCATCACGCTGAGATCTTGGGGGTGCTCCGCTTTAAAAATAACAACGACAACAACAACAAGTCCTATACCTTCTGCACTGCAGAAATTGGGAGTAAAAAAATCAAAATCCATGCAAGCTGGGGCCTGGCCGTTGGCGTCTGTCTCAGAGCAGGCCCCTGGTGCTGTAGTCCCTCAGTCAGGGAGGAAAATTCACCAGTTGTCCATTTCCAGGGACGTTTCCTTCGGAACAGGGCGTTTGTTCAGCTTGGGGCACCGTGAGTCACTTCACCCAGGGACCAGCTACGCTGCTGCAGGACAGAGCAGAAGCTTCGATAAAGAAAATTTGAGTTCGTAGTGGCTGTTTGAGAACTAGTTTCTGGAACACGCTGTGGGTTTCAGCTTTAAACAACCGGCACGAGCGGCCTCAGCCTGTGATCCTTTCCATCAAAGGTGATGAGAGCAAAATATTTTTACCTGCAGTATCGTTAAGGGGAAAAAGTTTGATGGTCATCTAGAAAGCACTACAGATCTTTTAAAACTTCAAAATTGCTCCCGTAGGGCGTTATCTGCCTGGAGTATCCCATTTCCAACTCTGTTTTCCTATCGCTCACACCCTTTTTTTGACTCTTGCTTTAATCCAGCAGCCTGAAGAAAGCCAGGACAAAAAAAAACCCTCCCTTCTCCCACACCACCACCATCGCGATGCCCTACAGCATGATGAGAAGCCCTCAACAGACGCCCTACAGCATGATGAGAAGCCCTCAGCAACACAGCTCGAAGCAAATCAGTGGGAACTGCGGTCGCTGCTCCAGCTGACAGGCTCCCAAATCCGCTCAACTCAAAGACCCTCACCACTGCGCTTGACTCAACGGGAGCTCTGGTCCTCATTAACTTCACCAATCTCGTTAACGCCCCAGTACAGCGGTACGGCAAGGAAAGCAAAACCCAGTTTTTGCCAAGTCACTTCAGAGCTACCTCAAGGCAGTTCTGAGCTGGTCAGTGTTTTTCTCACCACACACAGCCACTATTTCCAGGCCACATTAACAGATATCTTAATTACCAAAGCAATACCTGCTGCAAGGCTTCGCCCGCAAGCGACCGGACATCCTCTCGTCCAGCCCGAGTGTGAAGTTCTCTCATGTCTTAAAAGCTTTAACTGACACAACCTGTCAACATCTGCAGCGCTTGCTCGCCCGGGTAATCCTCAGATAAATCTGTGGGAGCACTCATGCAAAAAAAAAAAAAAAAAAAAAAAAAGGAGTCCCAGACTCACACTCAGAGCAGCACAACAGAGAAAACAAACCAAAAAACACAGTTCTTCAGTCTCAAGGGCCATTGAGACCCAACATCCTTCTTTGTTTCATAAATAAAGGTATCCTGTTACACACAGACCTTCTGGGATGAGCTTTCAAGCAGAGTGAAAGGAGGCTTAGACATACACAGTATATCCCATCAGGAGTTGCAGTTATATCCTTGAAAATACCAGAACGCATTCGATAACCAGCCAACAAGACTGCGAAGGAGACTTACACAAGATCAAAAATAAAATATTACACTGCCTTAAAAGATAAACCTTCTCTTTCCCTTTCTCCTGGTCCCTAAACGCAACAAATTCCGTAGATAGACCAGGCCTACCGAAGCAGGCAGCCCTCACAGGTGGCTTTCTGTGTCCCATAAACAGTGGTCCGCTAGCATGTTTCTGGTGTTTCCCGAGTCCGGGGCTGGTCGTTCTATGGAACTGTCCGAAGGAATTACAGTGCATCGTCAGCAAGGTATTTGGAAAATCACAGTAACCAACCCTCCGCCCAGTCTGCAAGGGAGAAATACGTCTAACTTCGAGGTGGCAACAGAGACAACGACCCTGCATCTTCAGAGGCGTGCTCCTGCACCCTTGTTTTCTCCTGGCTCAGCTTTACATCACAGCAGAAGCTGCTGTGCAGGCCAAGTGGAGCCTTTTTGTGTTTACAGGCAAAAAGGCGATTTTCCCTGCAAATGTTGGAGGGGAAAGAGTTGACAGCAGCTCCACACTGCCATTATGTTCTGTTATGATTTCAATCAGTTTGTTCCAAACGACACTGGTTTAAGACTGCACTTTCCCTTCTTTCTGGAACTGCTCGGTAACATAGGGCAGGGCAGACAGCATGTAAACACTTCTGGATGGTTGGAAAAATAATAATTTAATGGACTGCTTCGGCACATCTTCACAGCTTCATTGTTCTGTCCATCCCCGCACACCCAGGCGAGGAGCCCCTGCTTGGCTGCTGCTCTTTCTCCAGGCAGTCTGCTGCACTGAGCCGGTGTATTCCCTTTCACCCTGGCTGCTGAAACACAGACACAGGAAGCAGTTCTGCCACATCCTGGCCATTTACACCATGTCCTCCTGTTCAACGGCTCCTATTAAATAATACACATACAACACAACCTGCCAGTCAGCCTTCCGTTAGGCAAGCTTTTTCCCCATACAGTTGAAATAAAGTTGTTTACTGGAGATACTTCCAAAAAGGAAAAAATAAGGGTCAGCAGACATGCCAAAAAATAAAGTCCAGAGCAAGCAGAGGTTTCACTTCTCCTCCTGTCTTTTTTGTTAAAAGCGGCATACAATGGTATCCCAGAAGGATTTTGAGGGTGCTTCTTACGGTCACCGGGGACTTCAACCCTCTTAAAGCATTAACAAGAGCTCCAGGATTTTAGTTGAAGTTACATGAGCAAATATTTTGAAACATACTCAGCTCCAGGATACCCATGTATCTGGGCTTTCGGGGAGAGGTGACAAGTACAAGCCAGTGCCACCACAAGGCTTCTTCATTCGTGTTCCGCTGAGAAAGTTCTTGGTTTAGTGATGTGCACTTCACTGCCGCCGCTGCCGTTGGTGGTTGTAGTGATTATGTACTGGGTGGTGGGCTGCTGGCCGCTCGCTTGCGATTCCAAGGTATCCGTGTGGGCCGGCGGCTGGGAAACGCCGACCTGTACCTCGCTAGAGAGCGAAGGGTTTTGTTTGACATCCAGATCGGGCTGACCTTCAGATATCACATAGTGCGTCTGCATGGGGAATATAAAATATAAGCAATAATTAATTGTTGCATCTTCTGTTTCTTTTCTGTTCTAATAGGCTGTAAACACTTTCATGGTGCTGCGCTGGAAGACATTTTGCTAAGAACAAGGAATTCTGAAATGAAGTTGCATTTCATTTGAATGAATTCAAGAGCAACATAACCCTTGTCCTTTGTTTTGAAGTACATTGGACTACTTTGCAGTCGATTAACTTACAAACGGTTAAATTAGTTGCACAATTAACCCATTACTACAAAACGGCAATTTTTAATATAACTGTTCTGAAAGCTTTTTCCATTTTCCACATTTCCAGTGTCCAATATCAACGCAGTACAACGGCCTGCCTCCTTATGCTGGACTGCTTACTATTTGAGACAGCAGTAACTCTCCTTATTTTGTAATCCTACAGAAAACAGAAAGCTATCAAAACGTTTCCAGAAACTGTTCTGAATTTTGCTTTAACGGATACAGCTTACTCTCAAATATTTTTCAGACTATCAATACCACTTAATCATACTTTGCCCTGTAAATGCGACTAAGTGAACACTTTAAACTTCAGGGACTCATATGTATAGGGGCCAGACAGCAGGGGCCCTGTAAATGGCTAGATGCAGAAAACTATTTGTAATCACCACATGTAAAGAAGTACAATGCTGCTACTTAAAAAAACCCAGTACCTTTTCCTTGAAGCTCATGAGGTTATTATTTCCTGCCTTCTGTAACTTAGAGTTTACATCATGACTACATTTGAACAGCAGGCTTTAAGCCTGCGTTATTTAGGATAAAAAAGGGCATGATTGTTTTCCTTACCTGAGTAACTGCTTTCACTTGCCCTGTGTTGACAGTGGTGACCGGTGTACCTACAGCGGTCTCTGTGATCACGTACTGGCCTTGGGGAATGGTCATCATCTGAATCTCAGATGCTAAAAAATGGAAGTTGGAAAATCGAGACCTTCAGTGAAACTCAAAGACCACCTTGAAAGAGAATAGCTTACTGTCACTAAGACTTCAAGCCTGAAACAGTGGTTGTTGAATAGATATTCAGGTACTGTGCAGCCTTGTAAAACTGCACAGGCCTCAACAGAATTACACCAGCTAACCGTCAGCTGCAGTTTTGGCAATTCACGCCTAGACAAGACATCCTGTTCTCACCCAAGAAATCACAGAATTACCATCCAGAGCTGCATGGACATGAGAAATCATTTCACGTCACCCTCATCTCCTGTATGATTCTTTCAAGCATCCATCCAAACTGGAACAAGCTGCTATCCAACACATCCACGCTTGCTGAATGCAGATTCTTTGGAATAAAGGAGCCCAGTCTGCCTCCCCAAACCACAGAGTTAGATAATTGTAGACCTACAGTAGAAAAGCTAGTACAACCATTTTCTTTTGTCAAAGCCCATTTATCCTCTTAGACCTCTATGAATATTAATCATGAAGCTTAATGAGCTCTTAAAATACTACCCCATTTGGTAGCTGGAGAAATAGAGCACGTACTAGTCCCACACACGAGCCAACTACTCTTGAGAGCTACTGCTGACACTTACAATAGCTCCGAAACGAGTTCCACGTGCTGGGAAGATAGGTGTGCTGAACAGAAGACCCTGGCTGCTGCTGGAGGGCTTGGTTTGGTGCAGATGACGTTGTCTGCATCTGCGAGGGGCTGAGCTCCTGCTGAGATTGTTGTGAGGAGGGACTCAAAGGCTGACCTCCAACCTGGGAAAAAGAGAGATTAAGTGTTTGCAGTGTACTACGCGTTGCATACCTCTACACTGTTATAAACTTATCCTTCTTAAGATGGGGCAGGCAGCAGGTTCTGTAGCATATCAAGCCCAAAGAACGGCAAAGCTCTCCTCCAGCTTGCTTCACTCTGTGGTTAGCAAGCAGAGATCAAGAAACTGAAATAGCCACATTGCTTGCCAAAGGTTACATAGCAAGTCTGTGGCAGGGAACTGAGATGAGAGGCTAAACACTACCCAACAGCATGAAAAGCTTAACTTCCAGTATGTGAGGAATGTCCATTTCCGTTTGCATACTTCAGTTGGCTAACTTCAAATTTGTCTGCTCCCAGCCATTTATCTCTACCTTGTACATATCATTAGAAAAATAAGCCACAACAAAACCCCTCCCCAAACAAAAACACAACAAAGCACCCCCATACACCCTACGAACATCTGGGAACTACTTGATCATCTCAGAGATGTTCACGTGAGAGTCATTTCATGTGTGGTCCTTTAAATGACACAGAAAAGACTGTCTCCTGCATCAGCGTGTGTAATACGCCCGCTGAACAGACTGGCAGGGAAAACATTCCCTCCAAGGGCAGAGCGAAATACCTGCGACGATGACTGAGTGGCTGGCGATGGCTCCGAGACCTGGATGTGCTGCACCTGGATGGCGTGCTGGGTGTACGTCTGGGGGTCATGAAGCTGCCCAACGTCTACTGTGGAGTGCTGGGACTGGTGAGGTGAGGTAGCCTGGGGAGAAAAAAAAAAAATCAGAGCAGAGGCATATACTTCAAATTCTTTGCAGAAGTAGTCGTGTAAACCTCTTCTGTGATACAAGGGAGGGAACAATGAGCTACGAGCCTTAGCGAGGCCATGGAGCGCTGCCGTTCAAGCCTGCGCTTACCCTCTCTGCACTCCCAGGAGATAAAAGAAGTAGACTTATCAGATGTAATGGCACTGAGACAGTGACATCGATGGAAAGCGCTTGCCTAAGGTCATACAAGCTGTCTGTGGCAGAGGCTGGACTCAAATCAAAGGGCCTGAAAACCCAGATTAGTGTCAACCACTGGACCATCCTTCTTTGTAAGCATCTTTCTATAAAATGGATACATAGTCAAGATCCACAGACCCAACACCTTAGTTTGACATAGCTCTGTACCAAGACAAGTGCTCAAAGTCTTGCTGATTAAAGGCTTTCTTGAACAACACCTGCTAATGATAACAATTGGAGCAGTTTAATTACAAGTCACAGCTCTCGATAAAATTAGTATTAGCTGCAGGAATCGGTATTCATGCTCTTGTATTGTTAGAACAGCCACGGTCAATATTAACCAGGGCCACTGTTTAGGCTTTTATTAACCAAATTCATAACCTAATTGGTAGTGAGGCCCAGAGAACACAGAATTTCAGATGCAAATACAAAGACACAGTAGTTTCAGCTTCACCCAGTGGATAATAGATTTGAAGGCTACGGCCATTTCTTACAGCTGCCTGAGTTATTTTCCTCAGCTCAGTTACTCTAGTTACACTCTGTTTTTATTTTTAGGAAGCTGTTGAACATCACAGAGAATAAATATTCTAATAAATGATACGAAGGGAAAAAGCAAGTGCTTTCTGTACTTCCAAATTTTGGCTCTGGCTCACTGAGAACAAGGAAATACAAATTCATCTTCTCAGCTGCAAAAATGGGTCACCCACTGCCCCACTTTTCCAGTTGCTGGAAAACCTTTCTAGAGAAGACTCAAGGCAAAGGTGTCCATACAGCTAAAACTAAATTAGGACTGCGTTGGTATGTCCTCAGTAAGCTGATAAAGACTGGCAGGACTATGTATGCCTAGTACACAACGCTTACAATGGGAACCCTAAGCACTATCTATCAATTTACCTGTAAAAAATAGTCTGCACCACTTCTTGTAACGACTCCAATAAACTTACGAGCACTACAGCCCTAAGAAAGCACAGGCTTGATGTGGATGGGGTCGCAAGCACATCAAGTCCCCCACCAGGTCACTCACCTGGGCCACTTGAACAACCTGCAGCTGTATGTGCTGAGGCTGCTGCAAGCCAGTTGTGGCCTGAGACACAGGGATGTACTGGATTCGCTGGTAGTCTCCCTGGGAAGTTCGATAGTCTGTTGTGAGGGTCTGGGATATCTCCGTCATTGCTTGTGTCAGTAAATCTGTTGTCTGAGAAAGGTAGAGACACAGACCATCATCACAGAGTCTACTGGATTTAACACTTCTGCAGGACTGTAGCTCTTATCACACTGAATCTACACTTACACCATTGGGCCTAGTCATTTATTTACAAGAGCTTATGGTGTACAAAGGACGGGGTCCCAAGCAATCACCAGGGATCATCCCTGGGATTGTTCTCCTCTCGTCTAAATGCTCATCAGGAACATTAAAGGCTAACTTCACATACAGTAAGATGCTTGTAATCTTCTGGCTTATTAGTATTCTATTAGACAACAAAATCAGTATTCTATTAGACAAACGTCCTGCATTGTTAACAGTTTACTTGGCTTCCAAGTCAAAAAGTGCTTCTTGGACATATTCTGCCTCTCCTCACCTGCCAGAGTAATACTTTTCTTGACAGCTGTATTTCCTAAGTGTGTAAACACACTTGGCACCTAAACAGGTTTACGAAGCCAACAGCACCCTGGCTCAATCTGCCCATTTTCAAGCAAAACAGTCTTTTATCCCATTGCAGTCTTCAAATAGCAAGTTTTAAACTGAAGTTAAGATTTCTAAAACTATGCAGCACCCCAGCACCACTAAGAGACAAAACTCATTTTTCTAGTCTCAGCTTTCATTTCCGTAGCAGCTGATGTGTTAACAGTGGCGAGATCAGCTGCTGGAGGTTCCTATCACTCAGTTCTGCACCATCTAAAGGATTACAGAACGATTTTGACCCCTCTGAACAGTTTGATCCAGTCCTCAGTCATCGTTAAACATGTCCTCCTGATCCCAAATACCGCAAGCACCTCGAGAGAACAGTCCCAGTGAAAATCCACAAGATAGATATTCTTGAGTTAGACATGTGTGGAAGTATTACGTGGAGTCAGTAGCATATGGGTCTGAATGAAAGGAGGGAATGAAGTAGGAGAAAAAGACAAATCCTTAGAGCTCCGAAAGAGAAATATGTAGTTCCTGGCAGAGGGGAAACTACAACACACAGATTCAGGAACAGAAGTATCTCAAATAATGTCCTAACACATGCTTTATAACGATGTCTGCCAAATAAGCACTAAGACTGCTATACCAGAGGGCTTCTGTTCGTTTCCCTCCATTGGCCTAAACTCACAGGTCTCAAATCCTTACCACAACAGTCTCTCCGGTGGTGCTGTCGGTGGTTAGAACAGCAGGCGTGGAACTGATGACAGCTGTCGCCAGCGGGGCGTGTATTGTGTTAGGCAGCTGAGCAAACTCCGGGTGCTTCTTGCGAATGTGCTGTACCATCTTCGTCTACAGAGACGCAAAAGAGCGTTAGAAAGACGGTCAGCAGCTCTGCTGCGGGCCAGCTGAAATCAAACAGCCCTACGGACCATTAAGGCAGCATCCAGATTCACACTATGGGATGCTCTGGTCAGCAAGAAGGAAACAAGGATCACAAAGTTCCTGCTGATTAGAGCTATCTGGTACTGAAACATTGCCCTAAACACCACAACCTGTAAGCTTTTTAACCCAACACAGCTAAATATTTTGGGGACCTTTTCCAGAGGTCACCTTCTTTTTCCTTACTTCTCTCCCTTGTTGCTGTCAGTGAGCAGTTCCCAAGCTTTTCCATTTGTGACCGCGCCCTGATAACATTTCTGTTTCTTCTTTCAAGCTCACGCTATCTATTTAGGCAACCTTTTTGCCATAAAATGAGCAAGCTGTGCCTGTATTGTCAGCATGCAGCACAAAACCAGCACTCTGACTCAGAGTAAAAGAGCTCTGCTTGTGGACTGACAGATGACAGAGACCGTGAAAGAGCATCACCAGGGAGAGCCCGTCTTCGGAGGCCGCGAGACAACCCCGTACCTTGCTGCTGTACTGCTTGGAACAGTGGGGACAGCAGACCGGAGGGGTGGCTATGGTGCCTGTCAGCTGGGTGTGGGTGCTCAGCATGGGATCCGGCTCCCCAGGGCCCGCAGGGCGCAGTTTGCGGATGCTTGGAGGTAGCTCAGCACCAGGATGGTTCTTCAGGATGTGCGCTTTGCGTTTACTGGCACTCTTGTACACCTGCAGGGTAAAGATTTGGGATGAAAATGGTGTAATCCTGATGTCTGTGCAGAAAACAGCTACCAGTTATCTTCATCTGGAAGGTCCCAACGTTGCTTTGGACAATATGCCTAGTTACATCCCCAAACAATTACAACATAATGCATGAATATACATACACCTGCCAGTGTTTTATTAACCTGCAATAACCACCCCTTTCTGTGCAGCATGCAGAAGCCATTTGAGAACTTGTGTGCCACAACAAAGCGAAGCAGGACAGGAAGATATGAGGAAAACATGTTTTGCCCAATACTTGGAAGGTCAAGCATCAGAAGCGCTGATCAAAGTTGTACTTTAGCCAATGTTAATTTGTCATGAGGGTTGATGCCTCCGCTCTCATACACAGTATCAAACGGTTTTAATAGCCTTCAGCAATCAACATTTTTTAATTCTTCCTAGGCACATCAACAAATGATTATTCTGTAGTATTATTTAAAGCTAGCCTTTTTTTCACCCCCTTTCAACAAAAGGAAGGAGGCATCAGAAGAACATACTGAGGATAAGAACAGTCAAAATACACTCTCTGGCAAATAAAAGCCCACATGCATAAAAAGCTAAAGCCAGGGAGTATGAACAGGAACCCCAAGGCCATGCAGAAGCAGTTTCAGGCTCCACTGAACACTGGGAATTACTGGCACATGACTAAGTAAGCAGCTTAAAATAAAAGGCATTAGAGACTAACTTTCAGAAGTGATACAGAAACCAAAATAAATTAGTGTTCAGCAATTATAGATAGGATACTTAGCACTGGATTGCAAAAGTGATACAGGACTAAGAGTGGGTGACTGCTGGCTGGATGACAGTATTTAAGCTTTACCAACTCCCAAGACAGAAGAAAAGAAGGCCTGCAGTTTTCAATTAGCATTCAGCTACCTTGGCCTAAATGCATTTCTTCTAAATTTCTTTTGGATAGCGCTGCAGAAATGTTGCTGGTAAGCACCTCAAAAAAAGCTACAAACCCTGCCAGATGTTTCTACACCGAGACAAACTGGTTGCATACAGGTCTAGGACTGAGCTACCCTCCGAGGGGTGACTTCCTTACATACCTTATCACAGTACTGACAGAAGTAATCTCTGTTGGGTTTGATGATGGGCAACGTGAGCTCTGGCACCTCTTCTATTTTCATGTCTGGATGTCTCTTTGATAAATGATTCACCTTAACAGAAAGAAAGAGAACAAAAGAGCATATTTCAGATGGAAGCCAAGCAATTGCTTGTTCTCTTAGACACAGGTAACAGCCAAACCAAAACTGTAATAATGCTAGTCAGCAGCACCAGAAGCATTTGCTGCTGCAAGGGCTATTGTGCTTTCACAGTCGGCTGCTGAAGGCAAACATGGCTTTGCTAGATCTCATTTGCAGTTTCTCTATAGAAAAATAAGATGTGAAGGGTTAAAATAGCTTGCCAGAACTCCCTTGAAGCTGAGAGCGAGGTAATGTAAAGGACCTCTGCCCAGGGAGGCCTTGGCTAGCCGGGATCACAACCCTCATGAAATCTTTGCAAATAACATCTCGCGCTGCCCAGCACCACTTACACAGTGGCAGTTGCACGGCGTGGCCAGGAGAGGCCCCTCAAGAAGCAGGAGAAACAAAAAAACCCAGGAAAGACAGGAAAACTGAGGCAGTAAGACTGAACTAGGCAATATATTAATCTTATGTTCTGCTAAGCACGTTACACATCAATCAGCATCAGCATTAAGATACAGTAGTGACAACCAGACACACACCACAGGCAATGAGATACGCAGAGGCACACATTTGATGAAGAGTCTAGACACAGTTTTGAGAGATACAATCTCAACTCGGCTGCAGAATTCTCCCAGTTTAACAGCATCCTTGTGTTCCAGCCATTGGATGGCCATCTTTATTCCTTAACTATCCATCAAAACTGAGCACATACCTTGCAAGAGAGGCTAGAACACACAGACACTCACCAACATGCCCCTCCGGCGGAAACCCATCATACAGAGCCGGCACTTGAACATGAAGCTTTCGTAGTCAGTGGAAGCTATCCGAGGCTTGAATGTTTTTGAGCGGCTGATTCGATCAGCTTTCTTGGCCTCCCTCTCTGGGTTGTGCATCCTCTGCATATGCTCTCGCAGTTTGTCTTTCCTCTAGGGAAAGAGAAAGTCGGGGAGAAAAGTATCAGCACCGCTTACTGCCTTACTACCTGTTACAAGGAAGAGCCATGATTTAAGTTGTTCAGAGATCTCTCTGGCTGTTCCTCTCCAGCGCTGTCATGAGACAGAGTTGCACGCTCAGTGTCAGACAGCTCAGTAGGAACCCTCTGGGCTTTGGTTTATCCTTCAAACCAAGCCGAGGTTGCTCAGCCACAAAAGCAGAAGCCAAACTAATGCTAGTTTAGCAGCCTCTGAGAACAAGTCCCTCCACTCTGGCTCTTCTTTATCTAAAATATTAGGTCTCAACTCTGTACGGCTGGAAACTTGCATCAAATAACACTCTTGACTCAGGAAGACCTCAAGTCCTACAGCAGTACTGAACCTACTGCCCGGAAGCAATCCAGCTTCTCCGGACATACACTGTCTAGCACGTGCTTCTTCACCCAAAAGCATCCAGTCCCTCAGTATCCCACGAGAAACTAAGTGACAAGGAACAGGCTGCTGCCACCACAGTTTACCCGGCTCACAGCCTACTGCATCTATACTGGAGGGATCTGAAAGGCATTTGGATGTCACGTGCTGATAAGATGCATCCCACAGACAGGCACCTTGGCCAAGAATATTATTAATCCACTGATGAGAGCTGCTGGGGTGGATCGTGCCCCTTCTCCATCAGAAATGGATGTCATAGCTTGACACGCGACACGAAGCAGTGCACGCAACTTGCGTGCACGTCTAGCATGTTCACACACGATAGTTTCTTCCACCTTTGAGAACACGAGCTTGTCTGCTCAAAGGAGGGTAAAGAATGGTGTTCTCCACCTGTACCAGGAACGATCCGGTCAAGAGTCATCTTACCTTGAACTGCTTGCCACACGTGGAGCACAGGAAGTCTTTGCGGTCCGAGTGTCGCAACATATGGAGTCGCAGCTTGTCAGGACGGCAAAAAGCCTTGTCACACTCCGTACACTGGTAAATCTTTTCTGAATGGAAACTGCGTACGTGTTTCTTGACCTAGAATTGCACAGAAAAATAGAATTTATTCAAAAGAGAAGAGCATGTGGTAAAACACTCTCAGAAGCTCTTAGCACAAAGGAAAAAGAAAGAAGGAAAAAGGTTCTAAGAGTTCTCTAATCTGCTTAGGCTTAAAAAGTGTTTTATCAGAACAGCTGATATATTGGCAATAGTTTCTATAAAGCCATAACATCTCTATTCTGCTTCTGGATGGAGGATTTGATTTCCTCAACACTGATTCTTGAAGACATCAGCTGTTGCGCAGGCGAGCACTTCATGGGCAGCAGAAGTCCATGATGTACCAGTTTTACTGAATCATCCTTGAGTTAACAAGCTTGTCTGGGGTTCCTTATCTTTACTTCATTTATCAGAAATATAAATACAAGGACTAATTCCTTTCAGTCAGAGAGAACAAGCTTGCAATTACAACTGGCAACAAACACACACAGACAGAAAGCCATTTGCATGCCATTCCTGAGTGGCAGTTCCTTTTGCATACTTTGGGACTATCCTTGACCTCTTCAAGCATCTCGTGGGACTTTTTCCCCCCAATAAAGTAACTACTGAGGTTTAACATCTGAAATCCAAGCACTGTTCAAGAAATGGATCCTAATTGAATCTTTAGCATCTTCTAATACTGATCATACATGGAACGACTTAGTATCTTGATCTGTTCCACGTAAAAGTATTTCACTAGGCAGCAATTTACGGTGACTAGACTTAATTATTTACATAGCACCAAATGAAAAAAAATATCATCTTTAAACTCCAAAATAGAGCTGAACAGCTGGAAAAAAGACGTGGGATCTTCTTCTGACTGGCCCAGTTTCACAGGAAAATTTATGGGAAATTAGGTTGCAGTACAGCATTTCTGAGTCATCAACATTTTCCCTTGTTCAACATTTACAGAAGATAAAGGGTTTTAGCCAGGGTGGAATCATATTAGTAAATCACTTTCCCCCATCCTTTCCTCTTTAGCCTATTGGCTAGTCTATCAGTTCCTATTACTGGACATAAAGTGGATTTCTACATTCCAATTTCAGTCAGGCAGCTCAGCAAGACATATCAAGCTCTTTGTCCATGTGAAGCATCATGAATACGTACATGGTACGTCTCAGTTTTTTTGTTACTGAACATCGAAACAGCATCCTTAAATTGTAACAACTATCTCCTCTGGTGGCTGTGCACGCTGCACAAAGTAGTTACATTACTCACTACCCCAGCGCAACCTCTCCTAAGCAGTGTGCAGAGAAGAGGAGTAAGTACCCAGCTGAAGCCTGGGGGGAAGTCAGGAAGCAGAGTATCCTGATCTGTTCTGGCATTTCTGCAAGGCATGCAAACAAATTACCCTGACAAAAACAGTGAAGGGATTGAAAGATATTTTTATCATGTAAAAGCACAAATGCTTTTGGTTCAGAGTCTTAATGGCAAAGGACAAGGTGTATTCAGGGATATGCTGCATACAACAAAAGACAATATGGTTTTGTGCCGTGGATCTGTACCAACCAAAAGTAGTCGGGACCTCTGCTTTGGGCGTTTTCTGGGGATAAGGGACCACCTGTCCAACAGTACAGTGCCTTCTAATGCCAGATTAAAGTACCACAACTGACTACTTAGTGGAAAGAGCACTTCAGTGGCGTAAGACAACACCTAGGAGTGCTTGGTCACTCCTTTTTCATTGCTGACTGGCAGGGACCCCTTTTATCTTGTGACAATGAACTGACATGCGTCGTTACACAAGAACAGTACTGAAAAATTCATAAACCGAGTGCTCGCAAGGGACCCGGAGCCAGTGCTTCAAATCAGCACGGCATCTCACCTGGATAAAATCTGGGAAGCGCTTTTTGCAGGTAGGGCAGGTGAAATAGCCATCATTGACATGGATGGCCACATGATCTTTCAGCAGATCCAAGCGGTCAAAGGACTCGGGACAGAAGATGCAGGAGTATGTTTTCTGGTCCATGTGGAACTTCATGTGGCTCTCGAGAGCGCTGCTGTTGATGAAGCCCTTGTTACAGATGTCACAAGTCAAAGGGCAATTCCCTTCCCGTCCGTGAAACCGCAGATGCTGATCCAGTTTGTCCTTTTCGCGGAAGGCCTTCCCACACTGGAGGCATTTGAACGGGCGAAAGGATTTCCGTATGAACAGGTGCTGAAGAGCTGCATTCTGAAAGAAACATGGAAAAGACCATTAGCTGTTATTATTATGTGTGGATTCCACATTCAAGTGTTTTCAAGATTAAGTATACCGGATGATCCGTGAACCTAAACTTAAAGCTTTTGTGTTCTAGATACTGTCTCCATTTTACAGAGGGGGAGGCTGTGACAAGCAGAAGTTGAGGGATGTACCTGCAGTTACACACTGAATTAGGAGAACACAATGCAGGACTTGGCTCTCCAGTTGCTGTTTTCTGCCAATTCAGCCAACTTCTGTCTTTAGCATGGCATTTTTCTATAAAATAAAACTAAGTCTTCTGAAGTACAGACCTGGGCATGAGAAAAGCTGCAATTCCAGCTGATTTGGGGGGATTGGGTCAGAAGTTCAGCCACCATACAAAGCAAGAGCAAGCTAATGCCCTGCCTTTCACACAGGAGCAGGGCTTAAGAAATTCCACAGCCCTTTACAGAATCAGCTTCTGCACCAAACATCACCAGAGATGTGCAGCGGTGGTTTAGCATTGCCTGGAAGACTTCTGGTGGAGCATATGCTCAACCTTTTTGTTTTTGTCAAAAGCAAGAACAGCACTTCAAAACATTGCAGCAGGGGCAGAAGGGCAGGTTTACGGGCAACAGGTAAGAACTTGTGAGCAATTCGCCTCTCTTTGCCATTTAGCATATATCATGTGCTAGAGCCTGAAAATGAAGATGATGAAAGACAAACACGCTGGTGCTAAATCAAGAGGAACTCTGATCGATTCTGCAGTCTACTCCAGGGGGAGTTGATTACACACAGTCAAACTTGAAATTGCTTTTTTCGGTATTGCAAGAAACTTCAGGAATATTGTGAATTGCGCATAATGCCGGTTGTGTGAACATTCATTTTAAAGTTTAATGTACCAGGCTGCTCTTATCTGTTTTTCTCCACTCCTGCTGCACACAATTTCTCTTCCCAGTCCCTGCTTTGCTTGGGTGTGTGCTATCCTCCAGTCTACCTTTTCTGTAAGATTTCCTGACTGTTGTTTCTTCCCTTCCTCCCCTTCAGATAAAAGTTAGAGAGCCATCCCAGTCCTGATATCAGTGATGCCTGCTGGAGAAACAGATGCTGCTGGACACATTGCCTGCAGAAACAGGCAAGCACACCCTGCACCTGCACTTCAGTATTGGGTGACAACTATGTGGGATAGTTGCAAAGCTAGAAGTCAGCCATGCCTCTGCACGGGTGAAATCCCACAGCACAGTATCAGCCCTACTGTACCGAAAGAACACTGCCATGTTGCCGTTTCTCTGCAAGAAGCCTAAGGAATATTTACTCTTCTCCACAAGAAGATCTATACATCAGCATTTATGGATGTCTTTTCAGATGTGACACACAGAATCTACATCTCAGTAGTTACATTGCTGGCACCTATGCTTACACATGTTCAGTATTACATACTTGATGAGATACATTCAAGACAAATCTGCAAACAGATTTCCTTGGTTTCCCCTCCTCTTTTCTTGAGGGAATGTCTGCTGTGTCCCTTAAGTGTGTGCCAACAGCTGACAATGAGAAAGTAAAGGAGCTTTACTGTTGGAACAAGGGAACAGCTTGGCAATATTGTAAAATGCTGTGCTAGAGATCAGATTAGTGAACCCGAACGATCCTTTTCACCTTCTGAACTGCAGAGGGAAACTTATACTTTCATTCTGGAAAAAGGAACACGAGAGCAACTGTTTCGCTATGAAACAAGCTAGCAGTTTAATACAGGAGCCCCAGATGAGCCCTCCCATGAATGGTCATCATCTCCATTCTCCATTTTACAAGTGGAGACAATGGGAAATACACGGATCTGCTGTAAATGACACAGTGAGCTGGAAGGATAGACGTGTGCTATGTAAAAATTAACACGTTGCTTGGAGTCAGAGGTATCTAATTTTCCCCTTAACCATATGCTAATAAGCCAAGTAGTTTAGAAGATCTGCACCTCAAGCTCCTCACCGCACTATTGCTGTCCCCCGCTGTTTGTAACCCCCAGCCACCCGACCCGTAAGACAGCAGGCCATACGCCTACACGGTGTAAATCAGAGTCCCACTGCTATCTCAAAGGCTACAGAAGGGTGAAACATTTTACTGCTTGTCAGTTAGTTAAACTATCTAGTATAAAAACAGAAAGAGATAACTAAGTGTTGTCTCATAAACAGATAACATTGATCCAGTGCAAACAACTGTGTAAACAAATCCTCCATAACTTCAAGATGGATATTATAGTATTTCATTCCAAGCGTTTTTCTCCTATAATATTCACCTCAAATTTGCAATTAGTATGAACAGAACTAGAAGAATGCAAGTTGTTATGCAGATAACACTTAGTTCTGGATATTGGTTGCTTAAAGAAGAACAGATGTGACAATGCATGATGCAGGGTCAACCAGGAGACACTAAACAGAAGTTGGACAAAACAACATGGAAGGTGATCTTGTTACGTACCATTTGATTAGATACAGCAAAAACCCAACGAAACAAAAAGCCAAGCCAAACCTACCTGCAGCTCCAGCTGAGCAGGCAGCATTGAGGGAGAGAAAAATATTTATGTTATGCAACAGACTTTGAAACAGAAGCCTTGACTTCTGCAATAGCCACGCTTCTGCGGGTCACTACGAGGGCCAGCTCTTCTAGCTGGAGTTTACTCTTTACTCAGGCAAAACTCCTTTGAGGTTTTTGCCTCAGGAAACACGAAGCAGATCTTCAAGGTTTACCCTGTAGTTAATAACTGCCCAAAAGGGAGTTAAAGGGCAAAGATAAAAACCACAGATCATCCTGAAGGTGTTTGGTGACCTTTCATGTTTTCTCAGAGTTGATTAATAATGACGTAATGTGTACTGCAGAGCCACAGCGAGAACGAAATGCTTTTAGCAGCAGAAGGGAGTAATTAGGGCAGGATGACAACAGGGCAAGGGTTAAGAGAGTGAAAAAGTCGAGTAAGGACTTTTATAACCTCATCTTACTGTTTGTACTCTGTTGTACAATCAGTTGCATTTCTTTCAGCATGAAGGAAGTGCCTGTGCTTTCCAAATCCTATCGCTATCCCTGCCAGCTCCTTCCTCGGAGTAAAGCAGTCACCTCTGCAAAAGACCTTTTAAGATCAGCTCTGCACGTAAAAAAAGCAATTTGGACATGCCGATGTTTCTGGGATGAGCCCATAGACACTCTGGACACTGCCCAGAACTGAATTAAAAACAAATATTCATTTTGGCTGTGGACCACAACGTTCCTCTAATTTGTTACTGGAGGATCCTGAAGGGTGGGTGTACCTCTCTTCAATGCTAGGGATAAGACTGCCGTGTTTAAGGTCTGACCTCCCAAGCAAGGCTCTAAAGCAGAGGCTGAAAAACAAACTGATCCTATCAGGACTTTAACCCTGTGGCACCAGAGTTCAGTGCTTCCAGGAAGAATGAAAGCACTCTCAGAACATCACTGCCTTCAACCTTAGAAAAAGATGAAACTATTCACACAGAATTGTTTTTGAAAACTAAATCCTACATGAGTAATAAAGGAAGAACTGGAACTACAGAGGTCTTCAGATCATAATCAGAAGCCAAGACTTTCTACCTGTTCTGTGCAAGTGAATGATGTACTACACATCTTAAAACCAAGTGTTTTCTTGCTTACAACGTTAAGTGCATGTTATTATAACAAGGTGATGTGAATAGTTGAATTGAACGAGTGCTCATAGGGTGCTAGAGCTTGCTGTGATTTTTCAGTGCATAAAAAAAACAACGCTTGCTAGTTTACTCTTATCTCAAGTTCTCATTGCTCACAGCCTGATGCAATATGGAAAGGTGCTGTGCAACCACCCCTCTGCCATTCTGCCAATGCCCCTATCTGGAAACCTCTCCAGAACTCTGCTGAGCACAAGCTGCCAGAGGCACAGGAAGTCAGGGAGATCTGGCGATACAGACACGCCACCGAGCACTAAACCACCACTGCACTCCTCCGAGTTGTCATCCCTGTGCGACAACATTCCAGGGAACAAAAGCTAAGTCACAAGGCAAAGAAGTAACTTCAGAATCTCTGTCCCTTTCTTCCCACATTTACTGTTTAAGAAAATCTTCAGTTCATATTTGGGTTCACAAGTTCAGCGGAACAGGCAACATCTTCTCTTCCCATCACACTCAGGCCTCAGCTTTCTACTGAGGAAGTTGTGGCACATCATAAGCAGTCAATACCCATGGTTTTTACAGTCAAAAAACTCAGCATCTACCTTTGTACTCCGCTATTCACCCTTCAATACGTTCAGTAAAAATCCCCCAAGCTTTTAACATATGAAAATCAAATTACTGGTAGAAACTTGACATTCACAGAGTGCAAGCATTTTATAGGGTCAAAAATTCTACAGTCTAGATGTGCCAGAGCCAAATTCTTCCTTCAAGACATCCCGCTGCATTTATGGGGTAACACCACCCCTGGTCTCGCCTATATATTGCTATAAACTGAGAGCAAAATTTGGCTCAACACCTTCCTCTATGGAACAGTTACTCAACTCTTTTCTAATCCTTTCTCATGCCCTGAAAATGAAGCTTTACCACTACTGCAGCTGTTCCTTTCTGTAATCAAAATTCTTTTTACACACGGAAGAACAAAAAAGATTTTAGGCTAAATAAACCAATCTCCCAGTTACATGGCTTGAAGGATTATTTGCTTGAATCATTTCCCTCCCACACATAGTAAAGAAAAAACAGCTCACCCAGTTGACACAAAGCTCAGGCTCAAAGTGCTCGCCGCTGGTACATAAAGCTCTTAGCACAGGTTTTCATCTCAAAACCCGGCAGGTTTTCTACCCCAAATTTTATCACTAAATATCATCCTCATCAACCAAGGGGATGTAAAGCAAGGTCGTGGTTCCTCTTTGGCAACTCTTTGCAAGGCAAGAGTTCTGAGAGACAGATGGTGCTGTGAACAAGTCATTAGTCTGTGCCACAGCACCATGAT
>Ga0181612_125656_pt1 | contig 19811 bp, 14 predicted proteins | sample HoacroProtozoa21_FD_119630 | JGI IMG/M metagenome (GOLD analysis project Ga0181612, IMG submission 119630) | Hoatzin crop microbial communities from Cojedes, Venezuel. Combined Assembly of Gp0051906, Gp0051904, Gp0051908 | reverse complement strand
TATGCAAAATACATATAACTGCATAACAAAAATTGATGAAAAGATCAGATTAATTGCCTGATTGACATGAATAAAATATACTTAGTACCTAAAAAATGCCTTTGTTTATTTGCTGCCTTTCATTTTTAATTTTCAAGATGTTTTGTGGAGATTGGCAGATATAATGAGCTCAATTATGCATGTGGAAAATCAATACTTTGCATAGTTAAAGTTGTCAATGTGGAGAACTGCAGCATGAGCTCAAATACCTTCTTATTCATAGGGATGGGACTGATGCCTATGAACAAACCGACATTTAGTGTGGTGGAGACATGATTTTCAAAACCACACTTGTTCCTTAGCTTCTGTGCATTGCTGATCAAAAGGAGTGTGATAGTGTTTGAGTACATTTTGGTCCATATTTGGACTCACTCTGTACACCATCTATGATGATTTCTTACCTTGTAGAAAGGAATAGGGTTCACCACAAAATGGCATTTCTCAAACACTGTACCCCTCTTGGTAAGAATGGAGCAATGAGTCTCAGCAGATATTTCTAATGAAAATTAGAATGTCACGGACATTAAACAGAGAAAGTTAGGAAAAAGGAATGAAAAAATGAAAAATAACTATAAAAAACTACTCTAGCTGAGCTTTTGGCAACGATAGATTGAACAAAAGGACAACTTCTTTCCTTGTTAGCTTGCAGACTATACTTTTGTTTAAACAGCTCAGTAGGGCTTTTTTTTTCCTTTTTTTTTTTTTTAAGACCAATAGCAATAGGGACTTGAGAAGGCAAAGCCTGGAGTTCAGTCACAGCACTGCTACGCAAGCCTAAGACATCTATGGACATTGGAATTTCACTGGAAATATCAGCAAAACCCTCTCATTCATCATGTCAATCCAAGATCTCTAGAATGGGATCTGATAAGTTTTCACTAGATAAATATTCTAGAAGTCAGAAATGTGTTGTTGATGACAGAATTTGTGATGTTCAGTCATCTTAGTCTCTGCTTCTCTCAAACTCTCTCATTCACCTGGTATGGGCTTATGGAAGTGTCAGACAAAGCTAGCTGGAAAGATCAGTTACAACAGTATCATCTACTTACTGTTTAGTTGACTCAAAGCACAAGGGTCAGTATCTCTCTCTAAAGAAGGATGGCAATTTCCTGCCCTCCAGGAATCTACGAACAGGGAGGCTGTCCCCTCAGTGATATCCATGCTAGTCATGAAGTCATCTGTAGTGTCTCCATTGTAATTGCCACACAAACCTAATATCACAATCACAAATGCAAGGGATGGTTTAAAATTAAAGAATGTGTACAGAATGGTCTATGTTTTTATAATAGCGAGAAAATTGATTCAAAAGTTCTACATGCAGTGTCAATGAATACTGCAGGTCAAGTAGCCAGAGAATCTTGATTATGCATGCATGCAGTCACTGAGCCTCTGCCTTCTCAAGTTAAGATTGTCCACTTCTGCTCAACGACAAATTCATACAGAAGTTTTCATCTTGTTTTTAGCAAAAAGGCTTTTTCAGTGGTTTAAAATCATGTAAAAGAAAAAGGCCATGAAATATTTCTGCAGTTACATGTGTTTTCTTATGTGTACGAAAGCTGTAATGACACAGAATATACATTTAGATGTTTTTAAAAGCCAAAGTCTCTCTGTAATTCCCCATAGAAAATTAGAATGCAGGATATGCCTTTGTGGCTAATATTGCTGTGCGATAAAAACAAACAGCTCCATCTGCTGCTTAGGCAGCTTTTAGATTCTTAGGCTCATTGTGTTTACAGTCATCATGCACTGCGTTTAGAGAACCATGTGCTCCAAAAGGTAGAGACCACACAGACTAATTTGTTGCCCCTTCATTGTGTAGGAAAGCACATATTGAAAAAGGCACAAAGAAAACATGGGAAGAACAGTATCATACTACATATGAAAAATGTCACTCATCTAATTTCTTTGATTCATTTTAAAGTTATTAGCAAAAAAAAAAATCTTTGCACATTGGTTTTCCAATGCAGGTATTTTTGTTGTTTTTTCCTTTGAATCCAGATGAGTACTAAGCTTTCAAAATTATACTCCCTACATTTTCTGCTTCACACGGAGACTAGATTTCTTACCTAGGGTTCTGCCTTTGAATTGTGATCCAACTTTCACATAGGCCTGGAACACAGGTGATGTTTGAACTACAAGTTCCAGCCCAAAGGTTGTATACATTTGAATGTACATCGAGGACTGTCTGAAAATAGTGACATCTCCTAAAATAACAAAGAGATTTAGAAATAGAAATTTTGATGGACAAGATATTGCAAAGTGATGATTTTAATGCATATTTAAATGTTCTAGCATTCTGTCTACAAGTCTTCAGAGCACTGGAACAGGCTGCCCAGGGAGGTTGTGGAGTCTCCTTCTCTGGAGATATTCAAGACCCGCCTGGACAAGGTCCTGTGCAGCCTGCTCTAGGTGACCCTGCTTTGGCAGGAGGGGCTGGACGAGACGATCCACAGAGATCCCTTCCAACCCCGACCATTCTGTGATTCTGTGATCTGTGTTAGACTTGCAGGAGCAAGGCGAGACGTGGTAAGAAGCGAGTGGGTGCTTCGTAAATTCCCTGCACATATGTTTTGGGTGGTTTAATAGCTTGACTCAGCATAGAGGAAAGACAGATTTCCTTCTCAAGCACAGCTTATGAGCTCAGACCAAGCTTTTGATTCACACTTTGAGTGGGTTAGTTTCACAAGTCTTCTAGTGAATCTTTGAAATTGGATAAGAGCAAAACCACAGTAAAAGAGGCTTCTTGCATTTCTGAGCACATAACCACTGCAGTTTCGTTATGATCTAATGTTTCATTGGCCAAACCTCAGCTTGGGAAACAGCAGAGAGACATGATAAAATACAATCCCTGAAAAACTGATATGTTGAAAAACAATAAGCTAGAACTGTGAAGCGAAAAATGGGTGGTCTGATAATTGCAGTGCGCCTTTTTTCCTTCAAATTTATTACCACTCTGAACCTGAAACTAGCAGACGTCCTCAAAAGGCAAGACTAAACAGTGTCAAGCATGATGCCTGCGTGTCCCAGAAATGGAAATGCAATACCGAATCCCGAACCTCTGGCTGACGTGGTCCAGGCTATAAATCACAGCCTTTTCATGGGTAGGGGCCACCCGCTAGCTGCCAGTGAGATGCTGGCCACCTCCCAGGCAGCCCTCGCAGATGCTGAGAACAGAGCGGATGTGCTGTGTGGACCACTCGGCCATAACCCATCCACACAAAGGAGTGTCCAAACTTCAGTGCAACTCCAAGTCTTTCTGCAATTGTTGGTGGTGGCTTGTTTCGCAGTGGGGATTGGCATTAGCTACTGCAGTATCAACAGCTTAAATGCAGTCCAGAAAGACCGTCAGCTGCAGCTCCAGCTTTTTAAACACCAGAAAGCTGAGACTTTCCGCAAAGGGATCCCTGTTCTGCAGAGAGATCCCTGTTCTGCAGGCAAATGAGGACAGTGGAGCTGGAACAGGGCTGTTTCTTGATGCCATCTTACTGCTAAATGCCCCTGCCTCTGCAAAACCAGTAGCTGCCTTCGTGAGTGAGGCATACATTCGACTAGATAAGACGAGAAAATGATCTTCCTGAGACCTGGCATCACTCCCAAATGTGTTACTACTACTACTTTAGTTGATCCTTTAAAAACTACCCGTGTTTTAAACTCTCATGCATCTCCTTCACAGGCCAGGAGCCACCTGCAGCTCTGCTGCCCAGCTGCTGAGATAACGAGGGGGGAACTGCAGGATTAAAACAAAAGCTAAAGAAGTTTCCAGCCCTTGTGACCATGATGGGGAAGCTTAGCAATTTGATAGCATGCACCTCAAGAGCTCAGAAACTGGAAGGCAAGGAGATGATCTGGTGTTTGCTGTCTTCTAATATTTCCTAGGCTTTAAACCGGCAAGGAGCCTTGCCTATAATTTTGCAGTATTATTCAGCTGTTCTGAAGTGTGTGAAGAGCTTTAGAAAGCGGCTTAATCAGCCAACAAACTGCATGCATATCTGAAGAAATAATAAAATAAATCAAGAGTGTGCCTCTAATGCCCATGTTGAGGCAAAATAACATTAAAAAAAGAAAGTCTGCAAGACTGAAGTAATACATACAGGAATTCTGTTGTTGTTTTTTTGTTCCTACGCACATGCCATTGGTGTGAGGTAGTGTTTGTACTTCACTCGCAGTGGCTGGGAACGTCACTGTCTGGCACAGTACAGGTAATACATTCAGGACAGCTTACAGGTGGTGGCACAAGGCTGCACATGTTTTTCTTTCCTTTTTGATTAAGCATGTTCATTTTGCATCAAGGTCATAGCGTGTGGGGGAGGACTGGGGGAGAGGAAGAAAAATTAAAGGGAAAAAGAATGTGCAATAAGAGATGGAAATTAGAAAGTCCTGGTATCTGCGTGCGGCACAGTACTTGTTGGAGGAGGTGATTCAGTGCCTGGTGAGCCTAGGAGCCCTCCTTGCTGCTCCTCCAGCCCCCCATGCCCCTGCAGTAAACCATTGGGGCACATGGAGGCTGCCAGAGGCTGATGGTCTGGGTCGGTTGGCCACGTGTGAGCCCTTTCCTGGCTAGGTGCCTGCCTTCCCTGGCTACCTCTGCCAAAAGCCAGGTGCTTGCAGACCTTGGAGGATGAAGGCTTTCAGGGTGGTGTGGGGAAGAGCTAGGAATGTAGGTACATGGTGTTGCCATGGGCTGGGCTCCCTTTGTGTTTCCCAGCTGCAATTTGCCTTCAAAATTGGTTTATCTGGTGAAGCTCGCCTGAGCTAACCCAGGTTGGGGGTGCAGAGCTGGGGTCAATGATGAAGCTATTGCCCCCACCCCATTTACAGCCCCCTCATTTGACTCCCTGTGATACAGGAGTCCATACCCTTACTATCTGAAACTTGTAAAGCTGTATTTGGGGGTTTTACCACCTTAGTAAATGGCTTGCTTCCTGCATGGGTTTTGCTGTTGTGACTTTGGTTATTTTGAAGAGTACAGACCGTGAAAGAAACACAGGAAGATGAGGACACTTGCCATTATAGAAATGTTGCCTAACTGAAAGGGAAGCCATTTTCAGTCAGACTCCAACCAGTACCAAAGGCAGTTGGGCAAAAAGACAAACTAACCTCAGCCCAGGTAGTAAGGATTCAGCTCCTTTGTCGCTGATATTGAAGCCCTTGGGAGCTGTATCAAGCCAAGTTCCTTGAGGGTTTGTTTTTGGGCTGACCACTAACGAGATGTAAAGAGGAAGCAGGGCCATTCCAGATAATGTTAAGGTAAAACAAACAAATGGTTTAATAAACAAAAAGAAAAAAACACCTTTCAGGACTACTTTATAAATCTTAAAAATATGACTCCCTTAGTCATGTCTCAACACATTCTGAATTTTTCTGCCATGTTTCCTTTTCCTTTTTGTGGCTAGGCCTCAAGGAGTCACCTGGAACGATTAGACATGATTTGTACATAAATGCATAAGAAGTTGTTGGCCATGGAGATCACTAAATAGTCAGTAAGCAGCCCTTCCCTCCTAGCATCTCTCCCATGCCCTAGCAGATAAAAGCACCTCAGCCCAGGAGCCAAAAATGCTCTGATCTACCAGAAAACTAGGAAAAAGAACAAGTCTTCAGTCCTCAGGAGTTCCTAGGAAGTGGATGATGCTCCATGCTACAGAAAAAGGAAGGACCAGAGGCTTGTCCTCTCCTCAGTCTGACTGGAAGGTGACAGGGAGACATCTTTTCCTTATTCTACATCTAATAACCAGTATAACCTTGAGCACAGAAGTAAGAGTCCTGAAAGGCTTTCAAAACCTTGAGGAGATGCAGGTCTTCCTGCCCATGTCCTGTCCTGAGCTGTACCCCCCAGTGTGAGGCAGTTCGGTGTGGAAGACGCCTGGGAGGAAAGGTGTTTTCCAGGCTGTCATAGCCAGTCATCGCAAACGTGTGATCATTTAAACTGCAAATAGAGGGTGCTCACAAATACAATCAGTGAATGGTAATTAAGTTTCTTCGGTTAAAACCTGGAGGTAGGCTAAGAACTTTTTATCTAAGAGGGATTTTATAAAGCACAGATCATTTGTGTAAAACACGCTGGAGATTTAGGGTCTTGACTTTTTATGAGATTTGCAACACATGCTGGTTTCAGTTGCTGAAACGAGATGAACCTGCTATGCTGTAGTCAGCATTTCTGCTTCGTCTTTGTTCAAAACTGGAAAGGTATGCGGAGGAGAAAAAAAGATTAGAAACAACTCTGAACAGGATGAGAGAGGATCATTTAAGTTTTGGGTGTAGTTTCAGGTTGTTTTTTATTTTATCTGAACCGGTTGTCCCACCCCTAATTACAACAGTATTTAGACATTCCTGGGTGTGGTCACTTCAAATTCTTAAGTGGGCAAAAATTTTCAGTTATATAATATACTTAAGGTGTGTATCAGCAAGCCACTTTAAATGGTCCAGCATGGCCTTGCCACCTTCTCCACCGGCTTCTGACCCTGTGTTTGCTGTAGCTTTAGCACAGAAAGTGTCACGTCGTTCCTTTTTACTGAACCTGAGTCTTAGTCAGCACCACAGAGGGCCACGTTCTCCCAGCCATAACTCAGATGCTCAGATAAAGCTCCCCGGCTCTAACACAGTCCTACAGAAGGAGCAAAGGGAACATAGCAGCTCCCACCACATTTTCATTCAGCGTTTGCAGTGTTTTGGTTTTTTTTTTCTCTTCAGATTTATTCAGATTGCACTGCTGGCAATCTTTTCCATCTTCTTCTCAGTTTGTGGGTTTTTCTCAGGCCAGGTAAAAATTTCAGTTTGCAGAGCGGATGGTGCAGCGAGGCACTTGGCTTTGACTCACCAGTGGCTTTTATCTTGTTTCTTAGGATCTGTTGTAAATCACAGTGCATTCGAGACAGCAATTATGGTACAGTTGTGCACGAAGCCTACTCTGGGTAATTTGATACCTTGTCAGCAACCAGCAGACTAATTTGGCTTCAAAACACAGAGTTTCTGCCTCTTCTGACTCCGTGAAGACTAGCAACATTTGGAAAGCTCCTATTCGAAGTATACGTTGTTAGCAGCTACACGGATTTTTACAAACTCACTATAAAAATGCAAATATTCAGTGGAACTGGATGGAAAGCCAAGAACAGCTGATGCATCATCCAGCACTACAGGCTATGGTGCTAGGTTTCATTGGACATGCATAGGAAGCCTCAAATATTAAGATTCTCAGTTTGTTCTGCTAAGCATCCCAAACTTAGATGCACACCTTTGATAAACTATTTCAGTCTAAAGTATTGGCTAGAGAATTCGGTAAGAGAGGGAAATGTGCCTTGGACTCTCACTGACTAGACTGGAAGGATAATGAAGTGGAAGTGGCAAGAACAACTGTGTCCTTCTGCACCATGACCTGGAAGCATAAAGGTGCTGCACAATCAGTTTTCTATTTTCACATTAGTTGACCAGCCTTCTCATGGAAGCTCCTGAAAATTGGCTAGGTTTGGTCCTGTTCTTCACTCTTCTGAATTTACCTGCAAATGGGCTAATGTTAGCAACAAGGCGTGAGAATTGCCTTTCCTTTTAGCCTTAGCTAGTAAGCAACTGTTGACATTTCAGAGTTCTCATTTACATCTGTAGGGAGCCAACTTTGCAGCAGCCGGGGGTATGCATACACTGTATATTGCAGTGCTGTGTGGGAAGTCTCTGGAGGAACCCTAGGTTTTAGGAGAGCTGTAGCTGTGTCAGCACGATGTGGTATTAGGGGAAAGTCTCTGTACTAAGCCATGCATTTACGCTCTCAAAGTCAGGCCCAGCTGCATGGCTCAGGTCTGGGGCAAGCTCATGCAGTTTGAGTAGAAACCCACATAGTTTGGCAGCTCCTGCCTGCTGGCAGTCTGGTGGCTGAGCTGGGTGGAGAGCAGACTTGAACTGGGAGTCTCTCTTTGCATGGCTAACTTCCCTGTTCGGAGGGGCAGGGATGAAATCCTAACCTCGTGAAGGAGACACACGTGTGGTGGATGGGACGGGAGCGCTCATCTCTGATGAAGTGGAGGTTTTAAGTTGTCATGCAAAGTGAAATGTTGTCAGCGGGAGAAACTGAGCTCTGGCCTTCTTGCTCCCTTTGCTCCTGAGTGTCATTGCATATGTTCAGGACAGTCACCTAAAGAACACAAGGTTGGAGGTCAGACTCCTTTGCGTGGAGAAAGGGAAAATATCTGATCTCTTGCGTGCTGGACAAATGATCTGATCGCTGAACTATTAGCTAAGGGAGCACGCCTGCTCCTCAAGCATCCCAGGAAACCAGTTCTTCACTTCCTTTGCTTGTTTTACCAGTGTCCCAAAAGAAAAATGTTTTGTCTGGGACAGATGGAATATGGATGTTCAGCATCCAGCAATTCCTTTGGATTACAGCATTGCAGGAAAATTGAAAACACAATGTGAACTGAACCCTTTCCTCTAATTTTTTCACTTGGTAATGAGAATAGAGAAAAAATGTTTATTTACACATGTAAAGGTAAATAGGAAGTCTTACGCTTTAAGATCTGAATAAATAATCCTGCAGAAATACTGAAAATGATCAAAGAAGTGAAACTTTTAGCTTTCTTTATACACCCTTTTCCCACTTCTTTCATTTACAAATTGTTTGTGATAGTTAAGTTCTGCAAACTTACAATCTATTTTTCAAGGATACTCTTTGAATACTTGGTGCCAAACACCTGATAATTTAGGCCTGTGATCCAGACTGGCGTCATTGGCAGAGGTACTGCGCTCAAGGTTGGGCTGTGTGTGACATAGGCCTATAAGAAAACAGATCTGACAGGTGGGAGGGTTTGAGACTACCTAGAAGTGACACAATATGATTCTTCCAATATACTTGATGTTGATTCTTCTATTAAAAAAAAGAATTTGCAATAGTTGCTCCTATTGAAAGAGAAGGCACAGCAACATCACAAAGGAGATGACAGAAACATTGACAACTAATTGTGGTAAACTCCTTGCTATTGAAATAAATAGAAATGTTTGAGGCTTGTGGGACTCACACTTCACAGGATTTTTCTGGCAAAAGGCTCATCAAGGACAGCACACATTAGAAGACCCAGAGTTCTTTTTTGTTATGGCAACAAGAACAACAGCAACACATAAACACAAGCCCCAGATAAACAAGAAAGGTTATCTTTCTTTTAAAAGCCATCCTTGCCATAGATCAAGGCTCATAAACAGTTTGTACACTTCCCAACGGCTGGAAATCTTGCCGTAGTGTGCCCATGAGTAGCTATGTCCATTTGCTATGTAACTGCTGACTTTGCATGCCTCAAAGTGAGCACCGCACTGATCTCACTTGGAGACAGCATATCTCTGAGCACTAAGTCAAAGATACAGCCACTTGTCCAAGTGTGCCTCCATGCTAAATGTATTTGAAGCTGGAAAATGTTGAGGATTCTCCTTAGCACAGACAAAGACACCTCAGGAGCCAGAGGCTTTCAGTAGAGCTCAAACTGTGTTTGGGTGTATAGAGGAGGGCCAGATTTTCATGGTATTGTGCCTGTGGCCAAAGAGGTAACTTCTGCAAACAGGCAAAGCGCTTTAGAAAACCCAGTTCCTATATTTTAGCACTGAGACGGGACGAGAGTTTCTGGAAATCCTGATACAACTGGGGCTTGGTCTCCCTTTGAGCATCTGGTCTCTTAGTTTTTGTCAGTCTCCTGCAGTGAGTTGAAGTAAATCCCACCACCACTGGGGCTTTCAGACGGGTGTTTCCTGTAGTTTGCCCGTATATGAACATCTTGGTGTGCTCTCCGAGTGGCCACGTGCCTTGATATAACAGCTACCTGTTATGTTTCACTAGAAAAATCAAAGAAAGGAAATAGTGCTGCAATGCAGCCTGGAAATTGCCAAGGTTGAATGGTACGATGCTTGCCTGGGCAGCGAGAAGTCTGTTCCCGAAAGGTATTCAGCTAAGGTGTACAAATAACATTATCAAATGAACGAAGGCCAGGATACTGTAGATTATAGCAGGAGAAAAAAGTCCTGGGTAGTCCAGGTTCTGGGAAATGTTGAGTCCAGACAGCTGAAAGGCTCCCTGTGGAACCAACCAACACCTGACCAGGTGTGGAGCCAGGTCCAATCAGTTCAAAAAGATCTTCCTCCTTTGTGTCCTCCGAAGTGCACCACAGGGGCTTCCCGAGGCCCCAGGAGAGGGCTCTTTGGCTGGAACCCAGCCCCTCATCCACACATCCTGCCCTCTTAAGGAGCCAACATCCTAAGACGAGGGAAATGGCATGATGGCTGCTGTCTGAAGCGCACCATTGCATTTCCTTTCAAGCAGTACAGAGGTGTCAGCTGCTGCACCCTGCTTCCTGCCTTCTCGGTGCTGGCCCATGTTTTGATCCGGGGGAAGAAGCCCTTAGGGACAAGGAAAGGGCGAGGAAGACCCCAGGTGGTCCCGTTCAAAAGCATCAAGAAATGAAAGGTTCCTCCTCCTCTTTCTTACAGGCTGTTTTCTGCAGCTGGATCCCCTTCACTCCGACTTTGTCCTGCCCTCCCCCAGCTCTGTGAGAGGATGCAGTAAAAGGAGTTCTCTGAAGCGCCGGGGTTTCACTGCGCTCATGAATCACGCCGCTTGCTCTCAGTGACGTACTGGTGCATGTCAGAAAGCTCAGCCAGCCATTGCTTTCCGCTTTGAAGGTTATTCAGCAGCGCGGAGGGATTCCCTTAAATGACTGCTAGAAGTCTCGGTTAGCAAATTCTGAAGTGTGAAGGTTTTTTTCGTTCCTTTCTGAAGGAGGGGATTCGTGTTACTGTCGCCACTGAGTCGCCGTTCTTTCCGAGCTCAGCCTGTGGCAGCCTCCCAAAGCAAGGAGACATAGGTCTGTCAGCTACGTCACCAGATTTTTCCAAGGAAAGCCTGAATGCAGCAAAAGGTGACCCTGAAGACAATTCTCTCTGTCTGTATGATCTCTTTTTAATCAAACGAATGTGACTCAATCTCTTACAAAAGGTCTTCACCAGACATTTGTGGACACCACAGATGTATCTTGTCCAGCTGCAAGCGCCTGCAGACAGCTCTGTCTGTGCCAGTCACTCTGGGTTGCCTTTATCGTCAGTGAGGAGCAGCAGGAGTTCCTATGGTGTTAGTCATCTGATCTCTTTTAGACATATACGTGAGGATGAAACAAATTTCTCCCCATTTTCCATAAGCAGGTAACTCAGGTGTAAATGTCTGCTTTAGGTGTTTGCTTCCTATTTGTTCCCAAACATAGATACTTTCAAAAGGAAATAGGAATTTCCTCCTCTGTCTCCTCTCTCCTTTTTTTAATAACTTCTCATCTACTATTGTTTTGGAAAAGCTCTGGGTTGCCAGATGAATTCTGCCATATGATACTTACGGGACTAACTCTCCACCTTCCTCCCTTCCCTGGTCTGGTATAAAAACCAAAATCTGGGTGGCTGGTTTCCATTTGGTTACATGGCATTCTTTGAAGAAGTGTGTGATCGAGTCTTGATGCAATAGCTATGTTTCAACTGGAAAGAAAATCTTGCTTGCCTTAAAGAATTTCATCTCTGACACATTGAATACGTACTTGTATTCTGTTACAGATCAGGGCACCATAGGTACTGTATGAAAAAAAATCACGGATATCACTGTTTGCCAGTTGGTCTGCTCCTTCCTATCCCCATTTCTGTAGCAGACAGATGGATCCTTGTCTGGAAGCCTGGTGAGCTTTAGGACAGGGTTTCCATCTAGTATTTTCCCATTATTATGGCCATGATTCAGTGGGGCATTCGTATGCCTGGCCCTAACCAAAGGGGGCTACTCATGAGATGTAACCCTGAATCAAGGGCTACGCATGAACCTGAGATCGGGCACGTGCTTGGGAACTCTGTTGAATCAGGACCACCATGCGATTCCTCTTTTCCCTACTGCCTACTTATTGTCAGTGTTTCTACTCTCCACAGGTGCTGGGAAAGACATGTCCTTGCCTTCAGACAGAAATGATATCACCTGCCCTTAGCAATGTTATTCTCTTTCCTGCTGAGCTTGGGCAATGCCGTAACATGCCTGAACAGTGCATCCACAACAACGAATGGCATCATCTTGCTTTCAAAACAAACCTGTGGTGGGTGGAATTAGCTGTGCTGAATGATGCTGGCCTGATTGATAACGATCAGTGAAGAAACTTCTTCAGCTATTTAGTCATTCACCTCTGGTCACCCTCATTTAGGAGAGGATGGAAGCTAGTTGTACTCCCTGTCTTCATACCACCAAGACAAAGAACTGCTGATGTTTTTTAGTCAAATGTCCATTTAAATGGGTCGGTGTTAATGAACTGGGGGAAAAGAGGGGCATTTCCATGTCACCTGGTGTGGTTGTACCTAATCTGTCTGCTCAGTTTACCTTTATGTGTACACCTTATGCAAATCTACCTGTTCCTGTGAACAACAAAAACCACAAAACACCTGCCTGTAGCCTGTCCTGTGCACATGCAAACGTGGTATTTCCTTCCTGAGCTGAAAAGATATCCCAGTAAAGGGAAGAGCACTCAGTTTGTGGTAAACTGTCTGGGTGAGTTTTGCTGCCTTATCTTCTACATGTGTCCAGTTTTTCAGAAATGTGTGAAAATGATTTCAAAGACACTGTCAGCACATCACGTCACTGCCTGAGTGGTATGTAACACCACAGATCAGCATACGTCTGGGTTATGGGATGTGTTTTTCCCCTCTTCCTGCGGAAAACCCACTCAAATTATGAACCTTCTCATGAATTGCACATGAAGAGGAGGCCAGACAAGTGAAGAGGGGAAACTGGACATGGAGATGGTAAGTGAGAGCTGTAAAGAGGGCAGCGTGAGGCCTGGGATAAAGCAGGAGAGGTTAGGCGGGGGAACATGAGCAGGGGAGGAAACGATGTGGAGATTAGGAAGCAGAGTTCATGGAGGGAAGGCAGAAAGGCTGGTCTGACTCAGAGAAAGAATGGAGGAGGGGATGTTTAGGCAGGTAGATGGAGATGGGATCACTGGGAAAGAGCTGAGGTTTTCCCCAAGACTTTGAGAGGAAAAGCTGAGGAGAGGTGAGGACCAAGCCTGTAGAGTACAGAGAGACAGGTTATCCAAGGACGCAGTGATTTCAACTCTGGTATTGTAGGATCTTCAATGGCACATGGGTGGCAAGGCTCAGTGGTAACAGAAAAGAAGAGACAAGGCTAAACAGAAGCTGAAGGGTCAAAACGAGACAATAATCAAAGACTTGAACCAGGCGCCAGGCCGAAGCTGGATGGAGGCAGAGCTTGGGCATGGGGCAGCAGGCTGGTGCCTGGCAGAGCAGTTGAGGACACCTGGTGTGGATTGTGTTGTGCCTAGTGAACTGAGTGGCTAGTCCTCAGCTGTTTGAGCCTGTTACACCTTAAGTGCCAGAGAGACTGAGTGCAGCCAACTGCAAGGCTGATGGCTCTGGCTGGAGAAAGGCTGGCTGGAGTGATGAGAATCATTGAATCATAGGTTGTAAAAGACCTCTTATATCAAGTCCAACTGTCAAACCAACACCACGGTGCCTACTAAATCACATCCTGAAGTGCCACATCTACACATGTTTTGAACACCTCCAGGGATGGTGACTCCACCAGTTCCCTGGGCAGCCTATTCCAATGCCTGACCGAACTTCAGCTTGTTACAGGAGAGGACAGCCAGGGAACTAAGAGGGAGAAGAAGATGGGACTGGAACAAAGATGCTTGCTGACCCCTTACACTTCTTCCCAACTCCAGGATGTCAAACCTGCAGAGAGCATACAGAAAAGCATGTACTGCCTTGAGAAGGCATCACTCTTGAACACAGCCAACCCAACCTCCTGAAAAGTGCTGGCTTTTTTCATGTTTCTGGTTATGTATAAATTGGTAGCAGGGATGCATAAAATACATGTAAGTGTATCTTGCAGTGCATCTTAAAGTACATAGAAGTGCATTATTTCCATTGAAGGAGCCAGTCTGAATCTCAGACATCTTTTGTCTAAGATGATTTTTTAGTAACTGAACCCTGTTTCAGCCTATTCTGCAAGGCTCTTGTTATGATGGTAAAATAATGGCTGAAACCAAGCAGTAATCAGATATTCTTTCAGTTTGGCTACAAGTGGAAACATTGAGATTTGACTAGCAAACAAGCCACAGATTTTTTTGTTCAGCTGAACTTGGTGGTTTCTGTCCTTAAAAATACTGAGCACTGTATAATACTGAGTACTGGGAAGGCTCAGGCTCTGAGAATTGCACACTCCCAGTTTCAGTACCAGAAATGGTGTATTCATTCATTTTCTCTCTTGCCTCAGTTTTTTTCAACCTTTAAATGGATTTTGTGAAGCTGGATGAACCCCCATGCAAAATGCCCTGATACATTAGTGATGGGGAGTTTGGAAAAAGCTGTGAAATAATTGTTTTCCAAGCAGGGCTGGAGCAGCATGCAGCACACAAAGCCTGCAGCCGTATGTCAGCGGGTACAGAATAGGCTGGTGACTAAACAGCAGCTTGCTGCCCATCTTGTGCGCTAACTGAGGTAAGACTTTGTGGAGTAGGCAATTAGAGATTATTTCCCAATGCAGACACACACAAGGACGATGAAGTAAGGCTGCACAGTGGCCTTAATCACAGCATTTCTTAACTTTGGACTCTGCACCTCCATTAACATTGTTTTTAAGGGATGTATTATGTGCTGTAAAGAACTGATTCTGAGGAACATAGGTTGGCTGTACGAGCAAGATTTCTGTGGTATGAGGGCTGACTTTGTACAAAGGACCACCCTCCAGACGTGCCTCATGCAGGTAAGCCTGCAGGTACCAGTTGAGGAGCTGATATTTCCGTAGGAAGGACTCACATCAGATGCCCTTCAGGACGTAAGCTAAGGAGAGGGAAAGGATTTGTTCTTAAAGAAGATGGGCCCCTCTTCTCATTGCATTTTCATCTGTCAGAGCCCTGAAAGCACTAACAATCCTTAATGGCCCTGACCAGTCTCACCTGGGGCCTCCCCCACACCCGGGCCATGGGCCCAGGAGCCCCATCTCAGCTCAGCCTGGGGCTTCCAGTCCCCACCTGACCTATGATTTAGGTGTGGCTGTCTCCATCCCCATCTCTTGGATGGTCCTAAGGCCTCTGCTGTAGGTAGCTTGTCTCCAGCTCTGTCTTTGGCCTCATCTCCATCAGCTCATGACTGGACCCCCTGAATGAACCCTTGGCCTGGATCGCCTCCTCGCTCTGTTGGGGGCTGTCAACAGACCTCCGTAACCACCCAGTTCTGTCCTCCTCTGAGTTTTATTATGGGCTCTTTGAAACTCTGTCCTCAATGAGAGGTCTGCTTGTCCTGACACCCTCTGAGCAAACTTTTTCATGCAGGTTGGGGTAGCTGGGACATCCTCATCCTTGTCCTCTGTCAAGAAGACAGAGGAACCCTTCTCTGCTTCACTAGCTGGATGATGCTATGCTTTTTCTACGGTCCAGCCCCCTGCTTTGCTGTGCTCCCTGGAGGCTTTGCTGCTAGGAGGCAAAAGGCTTTGCAGAGTTCTCTGTGAGGGTTTGAGAGAGCTGCTTGACCACACTGAGAAGGTGTATCAGGCAAGCCATGCACAATGCCTGCCTGTTTGCCAGTTTTCCTGCTCACTGGGCATAACGCTGTGGTCAATATGTAACTTGGGGTAATGGTTTCAGATGACACTGAGAACAGCAAAGAAACATCCCACACAAAACTCTGTGTGTGGGAGCAGAGTGGTTTTGGAAGGGAAGGAAGAGGTTTGGGCTGAAAATCCAATCTGCCCAGTTACAGCTATTTAGATCCTGCTGAGTCAAAATACATTCAGGTTCTTGGATGTTTAGAAATACAGACTAACTAGTTTTTCTTTGTACAGTCTCTTCCCCTTTTCCACGTTAATCTGCAGGAGCAGAGAGAGTATAAGAAATTTTCCCTGGGATAGTCTCAAATTGCTCTGATCTAAAAAATAGTGTTTGAATCTCGTGAGAGACTACAGTCCCTTGTGATGTGAAGCCCCTGTGGGCACCAGAAAGAGGGTTTTGACCACTCTTGGAAAAGGACAGAACTTGGTGGAAGTGGGCTCAGAAATTTGTGATAAAATTAAGCCTTGGAGATTTCATTCTGACGGTTGCACACGTCAAAACGTGCTGCCACCTGACTGGCTCTGGCTCTGTCTCACACAGTCTCCCCTCCTCTCACCCCTTCCACCTGCCCTGCATCTGTGCACTCTCATTCATCAGTCGCTGCTTCTCATCTAATCGAAGCCTCCAGCACAGCTGCAGGCCAGATGGCACCAATCCTTCTGCCGTAGCACCAGTAAAGCTGTGGAACTTGCCAGGTTGTGTTAGCTGCCTCCGTGCATTTAACTTTCTTTCACGTTTTTGTGATAGCTCATAATGTAGATTATTATTTTGTCTTTTTCTCTGCCTACTCTGCAGAAATAATTTAGGTCCACTCCTCATGGATCTTCTCGGCTCATTGCTTTAGTCCTGTCATTGTCTTTCACTGGACCCCATCAAACACTGGATTGTGAGCCTCTGAGGAAAAAACCTGTGCCTTTATAAAGCTCCTGTCAAGGTGACCCCCTCTGGTCCTGACTGAGGTGTAGCCAAATGCCAGCATAAGACAAACAAGAGAAAAATAAACTTGACTTCAAAAAGTCCTTGAAGCCAGTTCTTACAGCAATTCATTAATATATGCCAGAGTAAGGTGACACTGTCACTCTGTTTTGCTTTGTGTTAGTGGCAAGTTTGGTGTTGGTTCCTCATTCTTGTGATAAATCCTGAATCTTGTGATATTTGTTGCTTTCTAAATGCCTCGATGTTTGCAGTCACATGGGAATCTGAGCCATCAATTTTTATGCTGTTTCTAGATCTCATGGTCACAGGGAGATGGTTAAATCGCTCCTAGTGAACCTGAAAGTAAAGATATCAAAGACAAATAGACATCCAGGTAGGCTGAAGTTTCTTTGTTTGCCTGTTTTATTGTCCTTTTCAAAGCACAATGCTGAAGTCACTCTTTAATCCAGTGTCACAATTTTGGGAAGCCTGAACTTTCAAGAAAGTGAGATTAGTTCTGTTTTATTTAAATTGCAGCTCTATTTGCCTATATGTCCTCTTCAGGCTTGCTCTCTATCCTGACATTAGACCACAAGCATTTTTTCCTCAGGCGCAGTGAGAACAGATGTTGGATGGGAAACTGGCAAGCAGTCAGAGCATTCCTCATCTTTTCTCACCCAAGGTTTTCTAGGGAAAGAACTGCTCCACGCCAAGGTTTCAGACAGCTTTGGAAAGTACCATGTGAGGTTCTGCTAAGGTTTGCCCTCCTCTCAAGCAACGCTGGACTTCCCCACACTCCACTCCCTGCCCCAATTTTTAGCCCTCACAAGCATGGAAACTGGGAAACGATGGAAAAAATGAGCAGCCTGCCCTTTCAGAAGACATTTTATAATGTCACTGTGTTTCCCTGCTCACAGCCCGTAGGTGATGTTGATCGTGTTTGCAGGAAATGCCATGAGTAATTTGCAAAGCGAAAGCAGCTTACTATCGGGCCGGGGCTTGTCTGACTGGAAAGTGCCGTGCTGCGTGTGGCTGGGCTCACGGGCTGGGCTGGCTGCCTCCCCGGCAGCGTGCCGCGCCGGCGGCTCGGAGAAGCCAGGCTGGCCAGCAAGGCCTGGCAGAAGGTTGTGTGATGCTTCTGCCAATATTGGTGTGGAAAAGCAAGGACAGCTTGTGGCCAGCACAACCCTGTCAGAAAGGCCCAGCTTAAGAGTTGCCGTCTTAGTAGAGGAAATAATTTCTAGAACTTTCCTCACCTTATTCTCTTGTATATTCACTCCAGGATGTAGCACAGCAGCAAAGCCTTTTTTCTCTCCCCGTCTCAGCCCAACAACATGCACCAGTTACCTCCTGTAGGACTTTTAAGTGCCTCCATCTGTCCCAACAAATTCCCTCCGTCGGTGTAAGACCTTGCATTTCTGCTGTCTCAGGCTTCGTACTGCCAGAAGCTGCTCTTGTTTAAAGCAGTCAAGCAACAGCCCCCCACTACACCGCACCGGGGAGGGGGGCTCTAGACGAAAGGAAGGCTGAAAATTCCTGCAAAGATGAGGAAGATCTGACTCTGTCCCCACTGAGCTCAACTGCAAAGCTCTGAGGGACATTCCTACACCGAGGCTCCTGTCTAGTGGCTAATGTTTGCCTCCGTGTGTCTTGGACAAGTCTGTGTGTATCGTGCTTTGCTGCAGACCTAGCTGGCTACCCGCACCAGGGATGCCTTCCCCACACAAGCTGCTTGTACATCACCTGCCTGCTCCTCTCTGCTCTAGGGGCTCCTGCCAGCTCCCCTCACCAAAGGTACTTCTGCTCCCTGTTTCTCCCATCCCACACCCAGTGCCTCTTTGTTTCTCCTCATCTGGCAGCTTCATATGCTCATGTCCTTCCTCTCTCTTGTCCTTTCATTCTCATTCCTCTCAATATCAGGATGCTTTTTCTACCTCTCCATTGTTACACGAGGGTTGTTTAGGCTTCCCTCGTGTCTTCTCTGTCTTCTGCCTCCTTTCATTCTGCACTTCCCTGGGGATTAGGCAGGAGAGCTCAAATGCCTCAGCAGAAAACGGTGATGTAGAGGTGAAAAAATTCCCCAACATGATTAAAAGTATGTCTACACTGCAGTCAGCATAGTCTGGATAGTACATGTACCGACAGCGCAAAGGGTGGGGACGATACAAGCTTTTGGGCGGGGGGGCAGGTCTGCTGCCCAGCTGTGTGCCTGGGGTCCAGGGCTGGCTGGCGTAGGAGAATCCATCTTCCCTGCTGCAGCACTTCAGGTGTGGAGTTGATGGTAACATCTCAAGCCTTGCGATTAGGTCTGCAGTCTGAATGCAGTTGGCACAGGGGGCTGTAGGGGTGCAGGGAGAGGCCCTCTGCCACAGGAGTCACTTGAGCAGGCCCAGCTGAGCAGCGAAACACTGAAGGAGCAGGGTCCCTAGGAAGGAGCCCTGGGAGTCCTGTCCAGAGCCCAGACCCCTCACACTGCTGATGCTTGCCACGTCTTTCCAGGGCTTGGGTCTGGTTGTGAAGATGTGCAGGCAGAGGAGACCAGGCGAGGGGCAGCACTGGTTCTCCCAGTCTGAAATCAGAGCTGGGTTTGGTGTTTCTGTGGATTTACACCTGGGCTGAGAGGACTCCCGCAAACACTGTCTGCAAACTAGGAGAGCCACGGTGTTGAAAAGACTCATGTTTATCCGGCCCTTACGGGAGCGTACAGTGTGCAGGCATCTCTTGGAGAGCATGAGGGGCTGCTGAGCTCTCTAAGTAGTCTTATTCTTACTTTGGTGCTCCCAGAAACTGTGCACTTCTGATTTTCCAGTTCCTGAGCATCTTGGGAGCACTCTCTGCTCTGTTCCTCCCTGCGTTTCCTTAAGGTGCTTTGTTATTCAGAGTGCAAATCTAGGTTACACAACGTAATTTCTTCCCTGTAAGTGCTAGTACAAAAATGGAGGGGAACAAGGTAGGGGGTGGGAAGAGGGAGAGGGGTACGGTACAGTTATCTATTCAGCTCCTTGGTAGCTAACAGAAAGGCTCCTTCTTTCACAGTGTAGTATCAGCCTAGTCAAGAGCTCCTCCACCCTCTGTGAGCAGGGTGGATGATGATGAACCCAGCTGTGCCTTCAACACTACCTGAAGAGTCATAGCTGCGTTCCCACCTTGTGCACCAGCAGGAAGGCAGGGTATTGCTGTGCGTGCTCCCCAGCCTTCTGCAGCATCCTTCCACTGACAAACAGCATCTTCAGTCTGCAGCAAAAAAAATCC
>Ga0181612_173196_pt1 | contig 19815 bp, 18 predicted proteins | sample HoacroProtozoa21_FD_119630 | JGI IMG/M metagenome (GOLD analysis project Ga0181612, IMG submission 119630) | Hoatzin crop microbial communities from Cojedes, Venezuel. Combined Assembly of Gp0051906, Gp0051904, Gp0051908 | reverse complement strand
TATATCATATCATATCATATCATATCAATAATATAGTATAATGTAATATAGAATAAAATAAAATAAACATGTATATGTATATGTATATGTATATGTATATGTATATGTATATGTATATGTATATGTATATGTATATGTATAGAGAGTCATGCTGCTGGGACGGGTTACAGAAGCTGGCAGCAGTGAGCGTGCCGCAGCAGTCCGCCCAGAGCAGGGACCAGCGCCTGCCTTGCCCTCCAACTATTTGGCCCCGGGCTGCTGTGGTGCCACCCAGGGATGTTTGTCCTCTGAGGTGGCCCTGGGTGAGTGGGGAACAAGTGGCTTGAGGGAGGTGGCAGCAGTGTGAGGATTTCTGCCCTTGCCGGCAGCCAGGCATCCAGCCGGCATCCCAGCACCTCTGTGCACAGGCAGCTGCCCGCCACGCACCCTGGGGGCTGCTTCCTCAGCAGCAAGTGGGATCTCACTGGTTTGGCAATCCTAGCCTGCTGGAGCACTGCCTACCCTTGCACGCTGCCAGCTGGCTGAGGGGCCAGCAGCCATGAGCCATCTCCACAGCCCACCATGGACCAGGAAGACGGCATGTCTGCAAGTTTTGTTGTGATACTGAAAGTCTTGCTTCTGTGAAAGCCTGGCTTCCCCCTCATAAGTGGAGTGGGGACAACACATCTGTATCCCATCACTGCAGCTGCTGCGAGGCAGCTCTGCTCCCCTGAGCATCCTGCACGGGAGCCCACCAAAGATCCTGACCACTGCAGCATCCCCGTGGGCAGTGCCCATGGTCCTGCCATGTCCCTGAACCCTCTACCCCTTGCCTCCATCTGCTCAGCTGCTTTGCTGGTGGCACCTTGTCAAAGCCAAGGCTGTGACAGCAACTCCTGTTTGCTGCACGTCTGTGCCATGCTGAATGCATGGAGCATCAGCTCCTTCAGTATTACAAATGGTTGTTTGTTATTACAGGTATTAAAACTAGTAGTAATAGTAGTAGTAGTAGCACAGACAGGTGCAGAAAGCGCTGCTTGCCAAAGCACATTTAGAGGTGATGCTCCCAAGTGGCCCCCAGCTAGTAGAGGGCAGCTTAAAAATTAAACATCACTGCTGGGACTTTCATCTCAAGTGTATTCCCCTCTGTTCAAAGGCTAGCCTTATATTAGCGTTGAACACATTCTTCATGATTATCAAATAATAATAAACAGTAGCTTTAATTGCTTCTTACAAAATGTAGCACAAACAGTTGAATGGGGAGTAAACCGAACGTGCTGAAATTTGGCTCCCCTCAACTGCTGAGATGCTCAGTGTCTCTGAGGATCCGAGGGATGTTCCCTGGGATGCCGAGGGCCTGGGAAATGGGACACTTCAGGACACTGAAGTTGATCCTTCGTATTTCTCCCTTGAAAATTAGTCCCAAATAATATCACAACAGTCATTACCAGTCTCTTATGGGAGTAGGACTATGCAAATCTTTGCAAGGTTTTTTTCCAAGGACTTGGTTTCTCCTGCAGCCCACGTAACCAAAGGAAGGTGCTCGTCCCTGCTGCGAGCGGATTGCTGCAGCACGCTCGTCACGGAGCACTGTCCCCCTTCACACCAGCTGCTGCGTTTGCCATTTGACTTCAGCACATTTTTGGACTCCAGCAAGAGTCCCTGCCAGGTCCCCCTCTCCCATTCATTCCCAAAACAGCAGCTGATTTTGTAAGGCACGGCATCTGAAATCACCATCTCCTGGGCTGCTCTCCACTCCCACAGCTCCTGCAACCTCCGTGCCCAGTGGCTCAGGGCTCCAGTGTAGGAGCGGAGCTCCAAGAGGCGCAACCCAGTGATACATCTGAGCAAAGAGAAAGCCCTCAGCTTTCAATGGTCTGGGGATTACTGCGTCAGGCTTTGGCAGGCTGCACAGGGGTGACAGGGGGAGCTGGAGCATGCCAGAACGCGGCCGAGCTATAGACCTTTGGAAGTGTCTAACCTGTCTTGTACTTGCCCATTAAAGATCCTTAAAGGATAAACTCTGCGTAAACAGTAGGGAGTAACAATACCTCAAAACTGCTTGGCTCATGAGTGATTCAGATTAAGATGTGGGAGAGTCAGGGATTAGTCCACTAAATGTCCTGACAGATTCACACCATACCAGGAAACCGTACAAACCCGAGTATCAACAAGAGCCGTCCCTAACATCAAAGAGGTCGAAAACCGCTGGTAGCTGCTGTGGCATGAGAGATGCTGCAGGCAGGGCCAGATCTAGGGCAGGCTGAAATCAGTGGCGTGCTATCCACTGCGACCTGCACCCGGCAGCAAACGCAGCCTTCAGCAAACCGAACTGACCACCCGTGGATCCCCACCAGATTACTACCTCCGTGTAAACAGGCTGACCATCACCTCTCGTTAACTGATTTAATTTTCAAGTGTTTTCTGTTTGCTTGCTGCCTGCCACATGCCAAACTCAGGCTGATGTTTTGCGCAACTGTGTGTGTGTGTGTGTATATGTCAAAAAAATTCAGCTGAAATTGTTTAACCCTCTTGATAAGGACAAAGGAGAAATGCGTCTTCCACAGCATTAGCAGATCTCCAGCCACCAAAGCTGCTCAGCTTTCTTCCTTATGGAAACCCTGGTGCCATCTGAGTAGCTACCAGAAAGCAGCCCTGGTGATGGGAGAGGGCTACGGAGGAATGTGGGAGCTGAATATATAGGATGGCTGTGGGAAAGGGCCCTGGCAAATCCATCCCTCCAGCATTTCCTAACTTAGGGACTGCATTTCCATCCCCTGTTTCTGGACATCACCGATGCTGAGCACACACAGAGACAAACTGCAGAGAACAGTGGCCTTGGATTATGGCCGGACAGTGCAGAGCACGGTGCCAAAGACCTGTCCCCGCGCAGTGCTGCCCGTCAGTCACGCTGCACTCACTTATTCCTGTGCAAACACACCTGCGATACCCTGCGATCTGGCTGGCGCGGTGTCCGGTGCCAAGAAACGCGGCGCAGCGAGCTGGCGGTGTGCCCATTGCTGTGTCCAGGAGGGTCTGGCCGCAGCACGTCCTCCCCAGACAGCCCCCGCGTGCCGCTTTCGGCTTCTTGCTCTGCCTCCTGCCCTGCGCCCGGCTGCCTGCCGGTGCCCCTGGTAGCCAGCACGGGAATTAACGATTTCTAGCAGAGCTGAGCACGCCGAGAACACGCCCGCTCACCGGCCAGAGGCTCGAGCTGCAAGAGGCAGCCCTGGCTGCGCTCCCTCCTGGGGCAGGCCAGAAGCAAACCCAAATCCTGCCAGATAAATTTTTCCTTTTTTTGCAAGAAATTTCAAGGCAGTATTTTTATTTTTATCTCCTAGTTCCATGATTTATCACTTACAGAGCTCCTTCCTATCCTCGCCCGCTGGCCCCATCGCATTGCTACCTGCCTGGGGAGATGTTCAGAGCTTCGAGAGCACAGCGATCACCCAGAACAAAAATGGGGACATGAGGACATTGCACTGATAAGGATCTGGGGCCTTTTTTCTCAGGTGAGGAAGGGAATGGGGTTTAAAAATAGATTAATATGGAGCAGAGCATTTATATCATGCCTGGCTTCAGCAGGAATAAGGGCTGCCCAGAAGGACAAGAGGGAAGTGGGATGGGAGCTATAGTTTTGCAAGACAGAGCAAAATTTGGACACCTGCACTTACTCCTCCTCCTTGCCCAACCTCCAGCAAACACTCTCTCACATCCCAGAGATGTGGGATCACATCCCAAATACACTGCTGTCCGAGGCCTCCTGGAAAATTTCAGCTCATCCACATCCAGAGTATGAAGGTGTGAAACAGAGGGGCTCGGAGCACTGTCAGGGCACCCTTCCCCTCCTGATGGCCACGGAGATCTGCTCCCCGCTCGCTGCAGGCACCACCCAGCCTGCATGCACAGCTGCTCAGCTACGCCCCAAACCCCAGGGGTTTTGGGCATCCTGGGGCTGGGCTGCCCTGGGAGCACAGCCAGCCGTGGTGGCTCAGCAGCGGCTGCAGGAGCGACTCGGGAACCTCTCCAGGTAGGTGCAGTACCTTCTGACAATAGGGCAGGCAGGATGGCCACGGGACGGGGCTCAAGTCCACATACATTTCCTTTTCAGTTATTCTGAAACTTCTGCCAGGTAGTATCAGCCATCACTAAAAAGCAGTGATCTACACGATTAAGGAGCCTGAAAGAAAGAAATTCTTTTCACCTTGACACAGAACAAGTTTAGGAAAGCTGTGTTTCTTTCCTATTATCACCGATAGAGCCAGATGTCTAAAGGGTTGATGAAAAGTGATGAAAAGTGGGTTTCATTTTTCAGTTGGTTTACTGATCCCTCAAAACCAGAATTTGCACAGCCAGAGCCAACCTATCCCCCATGAGCAGCAGTGGCACCGAAACACCTTTCCCCAGGATGTCACCCATGGCAGTCAGAGGGGCGAGAAACCCTGCATCTCCACTGGAACTGCCATCCTCCCGGCAAGAGACCTGCCAAACCGTGCATCTAACATAGGTTAACGTATCGAGCGTTAAAAACTCACCAGGGCTATAGCTCATGGTTCTTGTCGGTGTTTCGACCTGAGGTGCTTGTGATGCCAGCAGCTTCCAAGCTCCTGAGTAGCCTCTGCCACTTGCTTCTGAGTGTGGAGAAGGCAGATGGGCTGCCCTTTTTATGAGTGTCTCGCTCTGAGGTGTCAGCAGGTCCACTGCCAAGGGGTGGTGTTTAGAGAAAGGAAGTTCCCGTGTTAAAAAAAAAAAAAAGACTACAACTCCCTCTGTGCACAGTCAGACCCTGAAAAACAGCGAAACTTAAATCCCAACTCACGTGGAAGGTGGATTTGCACAATCAGATGACAAGTGGACAGACCATTCACTGACAAAGAGTAAAATCATGGGCCAGGTGAGTAACAAGAATGCACCTATGACCTAACATCCAGGTTACTGGGACTGCAGCTCCAGGGCTAACTTTACAAGGCAACCCACAAACACTTGGTCCTTAGAAAACCAGAGGTCTCTATTAGGATCAGTCTAACTTTCTTTGACGTTAATGAGATTCTTGTCATCACGAAAATGTTTGGGACAGAAGCACTTGAAGCTGTGGGCTAAAATCTAGCGTTTACACGTGTGGGTTGGAAAGCCCCAGGATCCCGGTGCCGGCCCCCTCCCTGTGGGGTCGGGTGGATGCCAGGGGAGAGAGCCCAGAGAAAGCGCTGGCTGGGAAAGAGGAGAAACAGGCCATGTCCAGGAGGAGGAAGAAACGTGGTGGATCAGGAGCCGTTTGCCAGCTGCTCTTTGCTGACAGCTGTACCGAAGGTCTCTGCCCAGGAGGTGGCTGGACCCCGCGTGCCCCACTGCCACCCTCGTCCTCAGGGTGACCAAAGATGGACAGATGAGTCTACCCCATGGAGGGGAGAGCTGGTGGCAGGCAGGCCAACAGCAACATGGGCACAATGGTCAGAAAGAGATACAAACACGTCCCCAAGTACGCAAAAGTGAAGAGGCGGCTTAGCTGTGGGAGCGGTCTCAGCCCCCCGATGCCCCCCTTCATTGCAGCAGCCCAGGGTCCAGCAAGGTAGGACTCAGCCTGCAAGGCTGGCGCACCTAAATGTAGGATCTCCCTACACAAGGTCTCCCTGTGGAAGACCCCTCAACAGCATCGACTTTTCCCCATCAAGTCAGGTAGCTAGGTATTTACTTTAGGAGGACTGTTTCATTTGGTGCTGCAATGTCGGTGCAAGCTGGGTGCTGAGTTAGCAGATCCCACCCTTCAGGCACGTCGCTGCTTGCTGGAGGTGCACGTCAGGTGTCCTTGAGAGCAGGACTAGTGCATCCCAGGGCACCGAGGGTTCAGTACACATCTTTAATTTCGCAGCACATCTGCATGAACATCTGAACCACCAGCATTCTTAGTAGACAGAGCATCACTCACCATTCAGCATCAGAAAATGTGCTGGCAATTACATATTTCACTATTGAAAAAAAACACTACAGCCCCAATTTACCTTTCAGCTTTGCTTTTACTCTGCATTTCTTTCACCCCGGAGGGTGAAAGACATTTTTGTTTATAACCAGCATGTTTATAACCAGCATTCCATATAGCTGGAATGTTGGTACAATCATATAACCAATAATACATGTAATCTGAACATTTACGATGTATATTACTTCTTTCCACTTAATTGCAGCAATTGAGCAATCCACTTTGTCTGAAGTCACTGTCAGTAGCTTTCTAATCTAGTCTCAACCTGTTATATATATCATTCTACGCTCTGTTGGAGGCAGCTTAAATTGTGTTGACAGTAGTCCTACAGCAAAACCTACAGATCTTTGCAAACAGGAATGGGTTGTCGTCGGTAACGCTTTGGTCCTGGAAAAAATGTTTGCAGATGTGTGCTGGAGGGTCAGTGGTGGAGGCAGGGCACGTGTTCACCAGGGACAGTCACATTTCCAGCCCTGTAGGGTTTTGCAAAAGGCTGATTTCAACAGCGTGCATGTTCCGACCCTGATTTTGAACCTCAGAGTTCGAGAAAAGAGTGTAGAAGTTAGATGGGGGAGGAGATTATATCTTTATCACAGGCAATCTCCAGCCTATTGCCGATAACTTCAACGACTCATTTCCCAGCTTGCAAAATCAGACACCAGAGGCTATCAGCCTTATCTGCATCTATTTGCCACAAGGTAAGTCACCTCATTAGCTGGCATAAGAAGGTAATAAAATGCAAACAAATAAAATCAGAATTCCCTAGTGGCTGCTCCCCTATTTACAAGCTTGCCCTTTGTTTCAGGTTTTTGTTTATTTTGTGTATCAAAAATGACAAGAATAAGTCAAACTTCCAGAGCTTGACCACACATATCGGTGCCAAGTAGGAAGGACATTGCAACCCAATCATTAGCTTTACAGATTTATTCACTTGCAACTCCATGTCTAGTTATGGAGAAGTTGCCTTTTATAACAGAAATGTACTGACCGACATTTTTTATAACCATCTGAGGCTTCACGATGCTTCTGTTTTGTACTTTTTTGAAATATGCCCAGTCAGAGTAGCACTCAAAATAAAATGCAGACCAAAAGGACTACGGGTTTCCTTTTCGGCACTCTGGAAAGGTGAACTGATCCTTCCAGCTGCTCCGCGGAGCAGCTCCGAGGTGCCAAGGGGTGAGCAGTGCATCCGCAAAGGTACGCACACATACGGCCCACGGCTGGGTCCTGAGGGGCACCACGGCGAGAAGGTGCCTTCCACTGACCACAGCAGGACTGCTCCCACGTGTACCACCTTGTACATGTTGAGTCCTTCCTGAGTCACAGCCTAGGGAGCGATCAGTACTGAGAAGTCTTGGGCGGTTAAAAAGGAATAAAATGCACAGATGGAGAACAGCAGAGGGACTGGTCCATCTCTTCTGAGCTGGACCTTATTCAAGGTGCTACGTTGGTCCTCCGCTCACCAGTTCATTAAGCTTACATCTTGATCATTAAGAACCTCCTAGTAGTGAGACACTTCTCATCCATATAATAGCCCTGACATGTCATGCTGCTGTTACTCTGAAAGGAGCGTTGATCTCATCACTTCTCACTCATGTACACCAACCACAGGCCACGACAGCAGCCTGTCAGCTACGCCCCGAGGGCACCCCATGTTCCCAGCAGGCAGATTCTCTTCTAATCTTACATGAGCCAACTTACGACAGGCAATTGGATGTCAGGGGTTGATGCAAGATGGCCAAGCCCAGACCTTAACTGATTCCAAGTCGTCTGGCCCCAGTCACCTGGTAATGAGTTTCTCACAGGCAAATACCAAACAAGTGATTGATGCCAATATAATTATTACAGAAATTCCATTTTTTCCTTCTCACTGAACTGGTGAGACTCAAAGAGGGTTTTGGACCTAAAATTAAGGATGTAGGTGACTACCTTTGGGCATTTACCTCCAGAAGGAATGAAAACCGTATTGCTCTGACCCCATCCCAGCACCACCCAGGGAGTCTGCTCCTGAAGCAGGCAGAAAAGAGAAAACAGAGGGTGCAACTATACATATACCAAATGTAGTCTTACGGCCTTGTGATCCCTACTCAGGCAAAATGCTCCTGGGTAGCACTTTCCCTGCCCTGAAAGAGAAGTTCTGTGGTCATCACATGAAATTGAGACTTTAGGCCAGGCCATCTTGCAAAAATACAGAGCTGTTTTAACAGCAAGCCAGAACGGTATAATGTTAAAATATCTTTTCTGGTTAATTTTCAAGATCCCTTTCTCCTTCCATAGCTGAGATGCAAGAGGCAAAATTGCGAAATCAGTCTAGATACAGGGAGCAACTATGTGTGAAGGTTGAACTTAGGATTTCAGTACTATGACTACTTGACCCTCCACTCTGGTACAACTGTTGCACTTGAAACACCAAAATGAGCATGCTCCAGTGCTGAGAAGATTACATCATGTATTAGACTAAAATGAGTCACGATAAGGTACTCTTGCTTCCCAGCAAATCACTTCCTTAGAATTTTGTGCAAGAAATGACAAAAAAAGATCTCCATTGCGCCACTTCTTCCAGGCAGCAGCTTTTTTTTTTAATAAAGTTGCCTCCTTTTTGAACCCAAAGAAACTGTCAGCGCCTGCGGCATCCCGCGGGCAGGAGTTCCTCAGCTGGATGACACACTGTAGGAGAAGGAAGCTTCTCCGGCCTTGAAGCGCTGCTTGTTAGCTTCCCTTGTGGCCCCCGTTCTTGTGGTAGAGGACACAGTCAACAGCTATGCCAGCTTACTTTCTCCACGCAACTCATGGTCCTCTCAGCCCCTGTTACCAACCACCACTATCTCTTTTCCACACTGAACGGTCATAGCCTGCTAACTCGCTCCTCACACCTTTGTGCCACCCCATCAAGAGACCCAAGATGGGGAGAAGGACCACCCTCACCGTGCGATCCTGCAGCCCACAATGTGTGCTTGGAAATGGTCCAGCAGGGTGGGTGCAGTTACTCCAGGGCCGTATCCACCCTCCTGCCACTGAGCCATGAACCAGCTTCGAGTGTGCATGTATGACCGCACTGGTGATTGCAGTGTGGACACACATCCACAGGCTACACCTAGAGCAAACAGTATGAAAAGGTACGAGAGAAAATAAAGCAAAAGAGGGCTGCAAAAAATAAATGGTAAGGGCAAGGAAATCAATAGCGCAAATATTGAATCAGTGATAAAATAGTTTATCCATATATTAAAAACTGCTTCAGAGAACAAGGAAAATACTGACAGAATACCTTCCCACCTACAGGATATGTGTTTGGTTGCAGATATCTAAGTGAGAAAACAGAAACCTGCATGCCAGTGTCTTCAAGTAACACTTCTTTCTGCAGGGGTGGTGTAACAGCTTCTCCCACCCGTCTGTGTGGGTGTGTGTGTCTATATACACACAGATGTACACAGTCTGCAGACTCCAGGTCAGATTACGCCGTGCCGCACCCCCACCAGCCAGCAGTGCGACTGAAATAGCTGCGTGGTGGGAAGGGAGACCCTTCCCAGACCAGGAGGATTTGCAGGAAGGAGCTGGTCCTGCCCAGCGCTGGAGACCCAGCTCCCGTGCCGGACGGGAGCAGACCCAAAGCACAGCGGGTGCAGAGGCTTTGGCCCACCCCTGGACATGGATGTCACGTGCGGCAGTCTCCCTGGTATGGCGGTATTGACCGAGGGCAGGGATCTGTGGTTATTTGTCCTGAAAAACAACAAAGCCAGCATACTCCTGCCTGTCCCTCTTCGCAGCAACCAGACCATTGCCCTTCACAGCAGCACAAGATGATCTCACCTGGTGGGCAGCTGGGTAGCTCCATGCCCACCATGGTTCCTCAGGAAGCATTTTCATGCAGCAGCGGCTGCCGGCAGAGCCAAGCCTGTGAGCTGCCTAACTCAGGAGTGTCCTGAGGGGAACAAGTCATTTGAGATACCTCCTCTCTGAATGAGGAAACAGCTGCTGGGCAGTGGGAGACGTGGCATTTGTAATGCCTCATCCTTCCCTACATGTTGCCTTAACTTACTGAAAGTGAGTAGGTTCGAAGGCCTGGCTGATGCTCAGACCGTGCACGTCCACCGAGAGCCGGTCACGGTGCCAAGCGGAGTTGTTTGACTCTTACCTCGTGCTGTTAAAACGAAGAGGCTCCGCTTTTTCAGGGGAGGAGGCGAGCTGCTCATGCAGCCAACCTCCATCCCCAACTCCCACACGCAGGATGAAGCTGCAGCCCGTGATGACCTGTGAGCCAAGCGAGATTGAGCAACGGGTTCGAAACGTGTACATCTCCTCCAAAAACTGGTGGTACAATCTGCCACGCCCTACTCACCACCACTCTTTCCAGCCCTCCCCTCCCACTCATTTCCATTGCCGTGGCTTTATCCCCGCGGGGTGCAGTGGAGCCTCTCTGCCTTGCATGACCTATGGAGGGGTGAGCGGGGCGTGCATCATCTCCCTCCAGCGAGACAGGAGCGGAAGGCCCAACCCAGGAGCTCCCCAGGCATTAAGCCAGCACCAGCAATCCCTTGGAACTTCCAGGGTGTGCAGTAGCCCTGGGAGCTGTTTATGAAGTCCTGGCAATTAGTACAGCCATTCACAGCCGCTTTTCCTTAAACCCCGAGGAAAAATCAAAACAACTAAGAGGGTTATTAAACAGCCAGAAACCAAAAAGCTTGCTTGGAGAGGGAACAGAGGGGCTGGTTGGTTGCTCAGCAGGGCAAAAAGTGTCCCGTATATAGCAAGTGCTGCTACGGGACATGGGTTGCTCCGGTGCTGCATGCAGCTATGGGACAGAGCACTGCAAGGTCCAGGGTTCCCGGTGCTTTGGTCACCCCCAAGGTCCAGGGTTCCCACTGCTTTGGTCACTCCATGCTGGGGTGCTGCAGCTGGTCAGCATTACCCTGCCCCGGGACCCACCACTAGCCCTGCATGCAGCAGGCTGTCTCCTCACCCAGCAAAGGTTCAAATGCACAAAGCACTTCATTATCAGCAGCTGCATATGGTGGGGTCCTTCTCCTCCTTTGATAACAGTGCATTTGTTTTCAGGCTATGAATGCATACGCAAGTGTCTGTTATGGTTTCTGTGGTCAGCCAGCAAGCCTCTGGTGGCCTAGACATGTATGGCGCCTCAAGGAGGAACCTCCTTTCTGTGGTACAGCAGCATTTAATTGGAACTGCCAAACTTGGAGGCAAAAGGGCAGACCAGTTTCAGTTATGGATGGTGTTGCCCATGAAATCCATCCATAGGTCACAGGAAGTCCAGCTTCCTGCCCAGATGTGATGGTCACCAACACTTGATTGGGTCAGCTGAGGTCTTGTCTAGCTGAGCGTCAAAAACCTCCATGGGTGGAGACTCTGCTTCTTCTCTGGGCAACTAACCTCTTGGTGACATTTTTTTTCCCTGACGGCCAGCTTGAAACTCCCAGTACAGAACTTGTGCTTGTTACCGCTTCTTGTTCTGGCCATTTCTATGGAGCAGAGCTTGGTTCTGTTGCCTCTGTAACTCCTCTCCAAGCACGTGTCAGCTGCTATCAGGTCAGCCCGAGCCCATCTCCAACAAGCCCACATCCCTCAGCCTCTCCTCATAGGCCCCTGTCATCTTGGTATCCTTGTGCCAGACCCGGGGGCACAGGGATGTCCCAACATCCCTCTTGAACTGGGGGATCCAGCACTGGAAACAACACCCCGGTACAGCCATTGACTATGTCAGAGCCCTGAGGGGATCGCTGGGACTGACTGCCCCTGGCCATCCCCGAGGGTCCCCCCCACCCCTGCCCTGGATCCCAGTTCAGATTTTACAGGCAAGTCGCTGACCTCTTTTTTGGTGTTAATGTGTCTAGAAACAGAGTTGCCTTAGAAAGGGCACTGAAACACCTAGCCCAACAAACATCTTCCACCTCAAGCTAGAAGGTGTTGCTTTAAAGTCTAAAATACTTCGTTTCTCCCTCAGGACCAGGTTTTCAGAACTGTCATCTTCTTGCAATCCTTTCCTTTAAAAAGTGATGCGGTGCAACACCCCCCACACTTGACTTTCAGAGGCAAACTCCAGGCTCTCCTGGGAAGGCTTTTACCACTGACTTGAGCTCACCCCAGATATTTGTCCGAGATCAGGTGAGCTGCAGGTACCGCGGTGTTTGCTGTGGACGAGCGCCCACCCTGTGTAACTCCCCTCCGCAGCTCTTGGGCCCCCAGAATGAAGGCTTGCCCCTGCTCTTCTGCAGAAGGTGAGCAGAGCACTTGGTGCCACAAACACATCAGGATTAGCACCCATTATTCGTAGCTTCATGGTTTTTCTGTGACAGCCAAGGTCAGAGCCACAGCACCACTCTTCTGGCCTGCTGACTGCCTTCTTCAGAAACACCCCACCGTTTGCAGGATTTTAGTAAGTGTGTGTGTGTGACATGCATGCAATGTAATGAATAATTAAGGCTTCTGAACGGTCATCACAGTGCACTGAATCAAATTCACTGGAAATTTTAAATATACCAAACGTGGCAGAACAATTTACCAATCTTATTTGTCGCATCTACTTCTACCACTTCTCACCCAGGCAAACATACTGTCCTTCAAGTTATTTTGATGTGCGCTGTGACTGAGATGTTCTACAGACTTTCCAAGTTTCAGTGGCTCCTTGTCAATGACAACAGGGACATTTCTCAGGTTTTATGTATAGTTGCTTATCTAACCAGTTAAACTATGCTTTAAGGTCCAACTGCTTCACACCATTAATTTAAGAATGCTTACTTCAATCTCCATGAGCAACATTGTGAGCCTTGCTGTTAACCATGCACCAGCTTCTACTATTTAAAGCATGACATGGTATAGCCCTGCTTGAGGAAAATCCGATGCACAAGATGCTGTAAAATTAGGGTTGTGTCTGAGAATGAGGGGAAGGTGCAGGAAAGACTCACTACAGCCAGCATCTGGGAGATGTGCAAACAAACGTGTTTCTCTGGAAAATGACCAGAAATGTGTGCCCGAGACTCTTCCCTGAAAACACCTCGGCTCAAGTGTGCAAAAACTTCACACAAGCACACTACTGTAGCTCCTGCGTAAGGGTAACCCACCTTCTGCACCGGTAAACCAAGGTCTTATGGCTGGCCATGGTCTTCAGCCACCTTATAAGGTCTACCACATTCGAACTGCTCACTCATCAAACACAGCTTGCTCATTGGTCTCACATCACTCTTTTTTCGTGTGCGTGGTCTAAAATATCTGTAAATATTAAACTTCAGCCACGGAGCTTTGGACAGCGTTTTAATTTGGAAAGGCTGGCACCTCTTTTTGAGATCACCTCTAGCCACACTTTGGATGCCCACACATGAACCATTTACCAGAAGCACGCTGGTTTGCCATACGGTGATCGCAGTGTTCCTTGCAGCCCTGGCCCCACGCTGAGAAGCAACAATGGCAGACATGGGCCAAACCCTGTGTACCTAGAGGAGAGGGATTCTGCCAAAAAAACGCACCCTGCTCAGGCATCTTTTCCTCCCATGGGAACTGGTGGAAACCCCATTTCTGTTACCACCTTCAAGCATTTACAACAGCAAATATACAGCCCTAGTTTATATTCTTCCGCCTTAAAAGTGAGAATCACCACGTAAAATGCTGCCCACACCTTCTGCACATATGCAAATATCTGCTCTACCTTGACCCCCAACAATGCCCACCATAAGGAAGTGTCAGTTTTGAGATAGTCCATGTTAAAAAACTCTTCAAAAGGTTTGTTAGGAGGAGGGGCAATAGCCAAATGATCCAGAGGACAGCCTGGTTCTTCTCCTGCTGTTCACACGAAGGCGGTCACGGCTTACAGCTGGCTGAGAGTTAATAACAAGGGCAAACAGATCAGGCTTGCAGCCTTCATTATTTCTCCATCATGTAAGAAGGTCTAAGGAGACTCGATGTACTGAGAAATGCACAGCTCCTGGATGTCATATCCACAGACCTATGAGGGATGCTGGGTCACCACGTCAAGTCCCTGCTTCCCAGGTGGCCAGACAGGTCCCACTGTTCCTATCTCTGCTGCTATCCAAAGACCTCCCCAGGTGCCAAGACCCACGTTGGTACAGAGAAGGCACTCGGAGCGCTCTCCCCTCTTCTCCACCACGTATGCAGTTCCTCTCTTTGGAGGGACAGACTTATGAGCACACTGAGTGGAGTGAAAATCTTTGCCCCTCTCGGGACACGGCTGTGAGATGTGATGAGCTAGGATGGTCTCCTGAAGCAGGGGACTTTTGGAGCAAACAGCTCCCGGCCTCTTCTGGGGACACCAACTTTTCATCTTTCTGATACAACGAAGAAAAAGGCACGAACCCAACTCCAGTGGCATTTCCACCCGCAAGTCTATTTCTACGCTCCTGCTGGACACAGCGCCGATCTGCCAGTCATGACAAACCTGACAGGCTCTGATACAGAGACTCGCAGAAATGTGTCCTTAGGTTTTCTGCACATGCACAACTGTGACTCACTTTCTGTGGTGACAAGTAGACAGAGGCAACCTGGCAAGCCCAGAGCAAACAAGTGGCATCACCAGCATGATGCATACATTTACAGGCATCATCATATTTCTCGATTAGCATTGCAACTGAAAAATTTCCAAGCCAAACAAGATGTGTGGGCAGGGCAAAGAGGTTGATACATTAGAAATTATGTTTCCTGACATATGCACTGTGTCAACAGCCATCTCATCCTGAACAGAGAGTAATCACTGACCCAAAATTTAGCATGTGCGGGTATCAGTGATCTGGCTGATTACGTCACATGAATGGGAATCATCGTCATCCAGAGGTGTAAAGAAAATGCTGCTTGAGAAACTCGTTTTTACCAAATGTTAAAGCAATTGACAAGTTAAGTGCAGAGGGGGCATGTGTTGAACATGGACACTCCTAGTGAAAGCGGCTGACTGTTCACACGCAGCCTGTTGTATTGTCCCAAAATTACAGTTTGACCCACACACAGCAGGAATGGTGATCAAAACCCCATCCTGGTTAAGAGTTTAAAGGAAAGAGCAGCAACCTTACAGTGAGTAATTTGTCAGGAACGGGTAAGCAGACATTACAGGTGTTGTACAAATGGCAAGTCAAAAGGTGTATGTGACTGACAAGGGAAGCTGAAGGAATTAATGAAAGGCTCCACAGCCTTACAGGTAGCGGCATGCATGGGGCCACTTCAAGAGGCACAGAAGAAAGTCAGGAACAGCAGAGCACAAATATCATCTGCCTTCATCGTCTACTTCAGATTGCTTTTCTGTTTTGGGACCAGTGCTCTTATGGAAAAGTATTGATGCACAGGCACCTTCCACAGCCACCATGGTTACTTTCGGCCTTCCCCGAACTGGGATAGCTCCACAGTCGCAGGGTGTGAAGAGGGGGAGTGGCTGATAAGCCTCTGGCCCTGATTTCCACAATACTGACTCAGAGTGGACCAGCTGCCTCCGAGGCTGTCATCGCCACCACACCACTGCTGACATGCCAGGAAAGATGCAACCAATGTGACTCCGCAGATCGGCAGATCAGCAGGCGAGCAGGGATTAGCAGGTCCGTGGCAGGCGCGTTCGGAGTCGGCTGGGGACCGGGGACGCTGTCACGAGGCACGTGGGCGATGGGCGGCACGGTGCTGTGCCCCTCCTGGCAGCCATCACACCTCCTTCTTCTCTGCTGGGAGCCACGCTGGCGGGGGCGCAGCCGTATGCAGCAGCATGAGGCCACAGAGCGTCACGGCGAAGCCGACCCACCACAGAGGTGTCCACGTCTCCCCGAAGAGAAGCTTGCCCAGGATGGCCTGAAGGAAAAGACAGAGTCAAAGCTTTGCTGGGATGAGCTGCTCTAAAGCCTCCTGCTCTGCCAGAGCTGCAACGACTTCTGCTGGGAGAGCTGGCCCTGGAAAAAACCTGCTTGAGGAAACGCCTGCTGGGACCATCAACAGAAACGGCTGCTGCGGGTGATGCTGGAGATGACCTACTCTACCATCTAGCCTGGAAGCCATATTGTGGTCCCAAAGCAGAAGTTTGGCAGATGCGCGTGTGCTTTGCTGCCTTCCCAGCACCTCTCAGGAGCCACATCTCCAGTCGACTGGGCAACTCCAGTTGATAAAAAAACGCGCCTCACTGACTTGAGTTTTGGACACCACCATGAGCTAACTGCAAGTTGGAGCACAGAAACAAGACGGACAGCTGCTGAGAGTGAAAAGTGAGCAGAAAAACCCTGTGGGTCAAAAATGCTCTTGCTGTCACTACAGGCAGTGCATCTTCACACGCAGCTCGGGTAGCTTTGGCTTGTCACAGGTGAAGTGTTGCAAAGGAAAAGCAAAACTAAGCAAAGTTCCCAGCTCCATCTCTCACTGGCAATTAGAAAAGTTCAGCAAACCTCACAGCTGCTGCAAGGCACTGCGCTGGGCAGCAGCACCCTTCCTCCTACACCAACCACACAAGTCCTACAGCCTCTGCCATGAACAAGTGTCAGAGCAGCAGAGGCCCGATACAATTTCACATCTGCCTGCAACTCTCCCTTTGCTGCCAGCGATGCCGGTCATGCTGGGAGATGAGCTACGACCCGTTGCATCCAGTGTGACCATTCCCGCATCGCTGTGCTTCTCCAGGCGTCAGCACCTGGGGAAGGGATCTACTCACTGAAGAGATGAAGTTGGAGGCTGTTGTCGTCACAGAGGCAGCGGCTGAGGAGAAGGAGAGTCGCAGGGCTTTCGCAAAGACCGTCCACATCACCGCATTGCACGCAAACACCAAGCCAATACAGCCGATGCGAAGCAGCACAGGCAGCTGTAGGATGAAAGGGGAAAAAACCATGTATTTTCACCGACCGCTCATTCACCCTCACTACATCATGGGCACTTTAGAGCAAAACCTAACAGTGTGTGCTGGTTATACAGGAAGACGAATATATTAAATCACAGAAGGAAACGGAAGTGAGGAAACAGCCCTGGACAGAGCATGACCCTGGCACATCCTGCCATGAGCCCAGCCTCAGACTACCAGCAGAGAAGTGCTGGCACAGCGTACGGCAGGTGCCATGCCTAGAAGCCAAGCTCCAGAAAGCTCTCCAGCTCACGACGTGGTGCACATGCGATGCAGTGAAATGCCCTTCGCTCATTGCGAGATGTATGGAAAAGGGTGAAATTCAGCCCTACCAGAGACAAACACCAAAGATGTACGTGCTGGTGCTGCGTGTGGTCCAGGACCCATCTGTTGTGAATATCGGCTGAGACCAGTGCGGTCCCAAACCACCAGTCCTCACCACCTCCCATGATCTAGCCTGTCTTACTGCTGCAGTGAGGGCAGAGCAGGGTCCTCTGGGAGGAAAGACAGAGCTGAGGGCCTTCGTGCCATATTTTGCACACTTGCTGCAGAGCAGATTTACGGAGTGAGAGCTCTCTGCTCCTGCATTTAGCAGCAGCAAAACCACCTCTGAATTCAAGGACTTTCAAGGCCACCTAGGTTGGAATACCTCCCTCCTTAGCCAACCTGATAAGACATGTAACAGCCTCAGCCTGGAAAAAGGGCACAGTTTTACCTAAAAAGCCCTCGCCATTCACGGTCTCCTCCCACACCCATAGTTTTAGCTGCTGTGGCAATCTCCCTACCCCCTGGGTGTCAGGTACTTGATGTGAAGATACCAAGTGAGGAAATCACAGGCAGATCACGACTCTTGCAAACACTCAGGGAGCACACGAGGGCGAGGGAAAGCAAGGCTTTGTCTACACCCATAGCGATCATGCCTTCACAGCCTGTCACCTCTCTCAGGCCACGGTGGGATCCATCTTGCAGCAGACAGAAATGTAGGTGTGAAGCCACCAACACACGCAGCTGAGAGGTGGCACATGCTGCACGGGAATGGATGCACTGTGGGCCCTTGCCAGCCACCCAAATCAATGGGGGCCACCAACCGTGCTCTGCTCCCACTCAGAAGAAATTACTAACCGCAGGCTAGGGGAGGCCGCAGGGATTTCTGAAGCGATGTAGCAAGTACAAGGTTAAAAGGAAAAGACCATAAAGCAAATCCCTGGTCGACGCCTGGCGTGAGCTCTCGGAGGCTAACCCCATCCCAGACAGGGACAGTTACAGTGTTTGGCCTCATTTTGCCCCACTTGTGGCAAAGGTCTCCAAACTTTACCAGGGCAACGGCAAATGATCCAAAACGATTCCCACCAGTGAAGGACTTTGCTTCCCCACTGCTGCCCTGGCAAACCATGCCCAGCTGCTACCGGTCCTCTGAGGAAGAAACGTTCTGCTGTGTTACGGCTCACTGTGGGATGGGGTTTGCCTCCTGGCTTCACCCTCTGCCTGTGTAAGCAGATGGTTTTACCATGCCCAGGGCACTTACGACCATCCGCACGCACCTGCACTGGGTAGGCAGATTTGGGAGTAAAGAGATGAGGGGGGGAAACAATTCTCTGTGGTTCACCTCAGTTCAGTGTATTTCCAGATCAGAAAGAGCCTACCAAGGCACACTGCTGGAGAAAAAACACCTTAAGAAAAAGAGATCTTTCTACTGCCTTCAACATCTGCCCAAGGCTCCAGATAGGACGGAGCCCAGACTCCTCTCCCAGGTGCATTGGGATATGACAAGAGGCAGCAAGTGAAGATTGGAATGAGTGAAATTTTGATCGAATACAAGGAAAAACAAAGGTGATCAAACCCTGGAACAGAGGTCATGGGCTCTCCAACCTCAGAGGTATTCAAAACTTGACTGGAAGAGGTCATGAGCACCCTGTTGCAGAGCAGGGGTTGCACTAGAGACCTCCAGAGGTCCTGCCTGACTCGAATTAGTCTGTGGGTCTACCAGTGGTGGAGCAAAGCTGTTTTCCACCATCAAAGCAATTATGCAATCTTCAACAGTGACCCTGAACCCACGGGTTCCTCTTCCGATCTTCTGTTGCAGAGCCAGGGAAATCAGCCGCAGCGTGCTCTGCAGGTGGCATATGCCCAGCAGGAAGGTTTTCCTGAGAGAGGTCGAGTCCCTCTGCATCCCAGGCAGAGGAGTGGTCATCGCAATGGCATGCAGGCAGAGATACAGCTAGGTTCCCAGGTGTTCCCCACAAGGAAGGAGGGAGGTATAAATTCCTCCCCTGCCAATGGCTCAGCCGAGCCAACCCAATGAGTCAAGGATTACTGTTCTGATTGCTTTTCTAAGAGGAGATTAATTTCAGTGTACATTTCAGATAATCCAGAATCAGTCCTGAAGTGGCAGAGGTAATTTCAGATGAAGTTTGACAGGGGAGAGGGGAAAGTAAATGAAAACTTTTGTTCAAGTGAAATGACCCCTTCTGGTCACACCACTCTCAGGCTGGGCCATCACCACACATCCTCCTGGCTGGGAAATACGTCTTTGTGCTGCAGTTGAGTATCCTGCTACCCTACGTCAGAATCTCTTAGAAGCGTCAATACACTTTTAACATTTGCTGCTGCTTTGGACACTGTGCAAGTGGTGGCTTCTCTCTTCGTTTTAGATTTCTGTAGCTCTTCCTCAAACACAAAACTCCTTGAGAACAATATTATTATTAAACTTTTTTGTTCTGCAATTATCAGGAGAAAAAATAAAGGTAGATGGAGTGGTGGGAGGTAGGGAATTACCCGTTTCGCTTCCCCTTCCGGTGGTATTGGGAGGAAAAACGGCTTGGGGAAAGTTTGTCGTCTCCCCTGAAACACCTGTGTCTTTGCTGGGATGGGATTTGTTGTAAGAATTTGGCACTTGTATCTCTTTAACTCGAACTGGTATCCAACTAATATTAATTGGCATGCCTTTAATCAAAACATCAGAAAATAAAAAGGAGGAGAAAAAGATCCCGGAATAACTCTCTGATATTCCTCATGAATTATGGAGCACTTCTGGAGATGAAGTAGG
>Ga0181612_131524_pt1 | contig 19815 bp, 6 predicted proteins | sample HoacroProtozoa21_FD_119630 | JGI IMG/M metagenome (GOLD analysis project Ga0181612, IMG submission 119630) | Hoatzin crop microbial communities from Cojedes, Venezuel. Combined Assembly of Gp0051906, Gp0051904, Gp0051908 | reverse complement strand
CACTTTTTAATTTCCCCTAATTTTCAGATAAATATATATGCGTACACGCCAACAGTGACTTAACCCAAGACAGCTACTTTAATAAGTTACAGATTCTCAATATAATTCTTAATGCATCATACACGCAATAGTCTCCTAGGAGTATGTTCTGCCCTCCACTATACAGACAGCTTATTATTCAAAATATGCAATGAATCATTAATGATACGCATCCGCAGAGGGGAGATCAGAATTAAGCCCTTAGTCGGTGTGTAATATTTGCTCTTAAACTTCATCTATCAGGAGAAACGGTACTTCGCTTACCATTGCCAAAAAACAAATTGGAAAAAAAAAAATTAAAAATTTATAAGGTCTATATGATTTTTTTCTGTGGCCTCTACATCACGTGCTTGGGACAGGTATTACACTGAGTGGTCTCCTATTTCTGCTTTTACATAGATTTAACCCAAGAGTTATATATGGTGCTCAATGTCCATCTTTGGGGAAGGGCCCACACTTTGAATACTACTCGCTCTCAAACAGCCTGCTATCTGCTTGCAAAAGATTTAAAAAAAAAAAAAAAAAAGCAATGTCTTTCTAAAAGTACAATCCAGAAGGCAATGTTAGAATATAAGAATGACTCTGAGTCAGTAGCAACTCAGATAAACGATCCATGTAGCTGCTTCTCCTGTCTTGTCAGGCATTCCTACTGCTCAGATAGCACCGTTTTCAGTTTTTGTTGATTAGTATTATGAAGGCAGCATAATCCCTTTTTTAGCCTGCTTCCATCTGATCCAGACAGCTTAGCTCTTATCTGTTTCATTACCAATCCTGAACAGACCAGAAGGGCTCCCCTAGAAAGGGGAATCTCAAAACACATCCGATTCCCAATTACCTGGAGACTCATAACAAGCCACATTTCTCATTTTACCACTCCTGGAATTGCTTTTCTGTCATGCAAGTGTATCCATTTTTATGGAAACCACAAAAAAAGCTTTTAGCAATTTTGACCAAACACTGCTTCTAGAACTAGAATATCTTCTTAGACTATACCTACAATATTTTGCCACAGGTGTCCTGTGAACTAAAATAGTTGGAAAAAATGAACTGGAAAATAATCATGAAAATTTAACACAAGAAAATGAAAAATACTCTCAATCTTCCTTAATACTTTTCCACACACAGACATTTTTGTTAATCATTAAGCATGTATTATGGTACCCAAAGACCTTTCTCAGCATGAGCATGCTCTCTTTAGGGCCAGACTCCAAACGACTAACAGAACAGCACAGTAGAGTTAGACCTATCTATCCAACTCTGCATGCTGTATTTGTATTCTCTGCTTTAAAAGCCTGGAAGTCTGGAGACAGTGCTCCTGTAATCCCTCCAAAAATGGCTGAGGAAAGGAAGCAGAAATGATGGGAGTGCTCTGCCACTATATCATGCACCCACAAAGGCCAGGCCCTGAAATCCAAGATTTAAGAGGGTTTTCATCACGTGTGCCTAGAAGTCTAACACCAGATGCATCAGATTCACTGCACATGCTGCATAATTGATTCGCATTGGGTCTGCACATTCAGAGTGACTGGGTATGAAATTAGAGTTCTCTGCATATCATGCAGGTACTTTGTCCATGGTCTTTCAATGGCTTAAGAGAGCTCTGAGAGACAGCACAAATTTTAGATCCACACACCTTGCACCTGAAGCTCACCCTAAACTTTGATAATCTTCAAATCTGGATTCCAGCTATGAAATGGGAGATTGTATGAGATTATATGTCTATATATATAGACACATGTTGAAACAGAAAGGATGAGTTATCCTGACATATGCAGCCCTCTTTGAAGGTGAAGGCAAGCAGTTTCCAGTATCCACACCTTTCCTAATGCATACACTGTTTTTAAAGGCCAAAGGAATATAAGCAGGAAGGAGCTTACCGCAACACTCCACAAAGCAGTATTCAAATACGAAAAGGGTAAAGAATACATTTTGTAATTAAAAAAACCCTAGGCCTACTGCTGCCCTAAAGTGGGTGGGGGAGAAGGAGGGAGGAAAATTTTTAAACATATGCACATTGTCAGCATAGCCAGAAGAATTCCTTAGAAGGAGGACAGTACACTTTGTTAGTGTATCTATGATCAGGAATACGCTCTTAGTGGCAGAGATAAAGTATCTGAAGAATGGCATGTCCATCAGTGCTGGGTAAATCTCATGACTCAGCCCAGGGCCAACACCTTGAACAAGCACTTCAGTTGTTCAGTTCCACTAGATGACGGAATTGAGCTGAGAGGCAGAAACCTCTGGGATCCACCACCTCACAAAAACAACTTTTCTGTTAACAAAGAACTTGATGGATTGCTGAAGAAATCCTAATCCATGCTGTCTTTATGCGCAGATACTACACTGCTGGCAGATTAACAGATTTTATACAGGGAGATATTTTGGACCTAAACACCTAACTGAGTCCTCCTGGTGAGCCTCTCCTGAGCTTACTCATCTGCTGCCAAACATGACAGCTGACAGGTTTTTAAATTATGAACTCCTATGGGTCACATTACTTAATTATACAGTACATCCAGGGATACGCACATGGGTCTTTTATGGTAAATGATATGACTGTCTTAAAAACTCATTAATATGTCATTAACCAAGCAGACATTTACTAATTAAACAATTAGCCCCTTCTTCTATTCCTTTGTTCCACTCAGAAATGCTCGTTTACTACGATCGCAGCTCAGAATCTTTTTTTTCCTCTTCAAATTCCTTTTTTCAGGAAAAATATATATCTATAAAACGTTTCCTTTGCTTTTGGCACAGTTTAGTCAAACGGGAAACCAAAACAAAGTCTAGATTCCCAGCTGGTGAAAATCAACTTTATCTCATGGAAGTCAAAGGAGTTATGGTGATTTACCCCACCTGAGGATTTTGCTCCAGGCTTCCCAAATACAAGTAATGTATTGATTTCAAATGCATGTCTACTGTCAATATGCAGGCTTTGCCTGTCCAAACCACTAGTGATTTTTACAAAACTTCCAGAAATGCATTCAACAACCACTCTGAGCTGCCTAATTATTAAATGCAAACGAAACCTCCAACACCAATAAAGCAAGTATAAATATGCAAAGATCAAGGCCTGGAAGCAGATCATTCTGAATCACCATATGAAGTTAAACACCAAAGCAGCACGCTGTATTCCTGCCTTTGAAATTCAAAGGATTTTTAATAATTTTATTTGAGCTGTTTTCTGCTGATAACTGTAGCTTGATCATGTTTGATGTGTTTTAACTGTGTTAAACTCTGATACAAAGAAGGATTATCAAATATCTCAGACAGGAATATAGTGAGTTTCTTTTTGGAGAGAAATCCCTCACTTCTCCTTTATGATCAAAAGGTAAACAAAATTGTATTTCTACTTAAATGGCCATCATTTTTACTGTATATACAGTAGTTCTACTAACATATAAATATTTCATATATTTAGGCTGAAAGAGAGAAAGCAAAAGGGATGTTTCTTTTACTTCTTACAAGTGTTCTAGTTCCTAAAGTTTTATTTACTCTTACTTGCCAGGAAACAGTCTTTCAGAAGCACTGGATCATTTGTAGAAGATTATAGAAAAGGTTCAACCAGGCACTGGCAAAGGCAGAAAGACAAGTCTTTTAAATGACCCCTCCTCATACTGACACAAAACATTCACCCCTGATCCTTCCTGCCCTATATCTTCACTCAGAATCACATTAAACAACAAAAGCAAATCAGGTCATAGAGAACTGGGGGGTCACTGGCCTATACAAAATACAAATTTACATACCAGGAGTGGATAAAATCTTTCCCTTGGCTTTTCACCTTCCATCTCAGGTGGGCAATCTGTGGCAGCTAGAAGCTGGTAGTCCACTCGCATAAGTTACCAGGGATGATGAAGTAGCTTCAGAGTAGTTATGAATAGCTTACATCTCAGCATTCACCAGGACCCAACAGGTCATCAGAAAATTACTAACAGCTTTACTGCAATGGAAGATCTGGCTCAGAAAGTATGAGGTAGTATGTGAGAAGGCCAAATGAACACAGTATTTAATACTAGACAAAACTTGAGAAAATCCTTGCTTAGAAGAAGGGTTCTGTGCACAGCCATGAGATGAAAGTCTTCCATATTCTCTGTGGACAATCATAGCACGGGTAATGATAACAAAATCTTCTCCCACACTGCATCACTAAAATGCCTTTCCTTGAACTAGGACAACAGTAAGGGATCTGGAAAAGTCAGGTCCTGCCTTCCCTAGCTGGAGGTCCTGACTCCTGCTCAGTCACACATTTGGAGCCAGCAGCCCTTTGAAGAAGAAAGGTGACTATTCTTGCTGATTTAATTCTGTGCACTTAAAGTGACCAGTTCAGTTACAAGCAACAGAAATATCTATCACACATTTACTGTCACTGACTAGAGGTTCACTCAGGCCACCAGGAACACTGAACATCCAGCGGAGCCGTAGCGTGTTTTCATTCACAACTACATATAGCCTCTATATTTAACTACAAAGCAGTCAGCATAGTAATACTACACAAAGTCTGTGTAGTCTGCTACACAATATCTGTGAGGCAATAATTACGTGGCAACAGCTCTTTTGCAGCAAGCAGAGAGTACAAAGAAACTACAGCCCAAATGAAAATTGACCTCTAAGGATAAAGTTCCTGACTTTCAGAGTATGGCTTTTTACTCCAAGATTTCTTCCTAAAGTGCTTAGAGAACAAAGGCAGTGTGAGAATGGAGACACACACTATGTAAGAGATGCAAATCATGAACCATTTTCATAGATTTTCAAGAGGCCTTTAGACAGAAGAAGTATCAGTCTTCTAGTGACCAATACAACCAGCCAAAGGTCTGCATGTAAACAACACCAGCCACCATTTTCTACTAGACAAGCCACCCTAATTCCACAATCAGGTAGTAATTAAGTACCATGACAAAACCCCACACTTGGGATCTTCATTTTCATCACTGTCACACCGACAAGAACTCACAGGCAAGGAAGCTGCAACTCCATTCTTTAATACCTGTTGTATAGATGGAAAAATTTCCAGAACTGGAAACATAGAAGAGCAAAGTGGTATTTGCGTGAGAAAGATTTTCATAAAGGAAAGATCAATCCCCCCTCCACTGACTGAAGAGAAAATTAATTACTGCAGCTGGCAGAGGATAAATGATTTTTTTAACTTTAAGTTTAAAAAACACTTTACAGGGTTGTGTAATTATAGCAGCTGCAGAGTCAAAGACTGGATGCTAACTTTGAACCTCCATCCCAACATGACATTTCTGCTTGAGTTTAGTTCTGCCACTTGTGAGCACGTTGAACGTTCTCTCACTGTGTCTTCATAATTATATGTTGGTTCAAAAATAATCATTGGCTCCATTGCATAGATGAAACCTTATCATCTAGTTCGCAAAAGGTATGTTGTATCCTCTTTGAAGTGCTGAAATCCCCACAGTGGAAAATTTATTAGGGGAAAGTGATGTTATGGCAACACAATTAATTCTGCCACAACATGTAGAATTAACTACACTGTTAAAAATTAAGGACTCAAAGAAGAGTTCAAAGGAAGAAAAATACTGTATGTCAAATCATAAAGTATAACTTTTCTATAAGGTCTAACAACACCATATTGTAAAGAGCCATCTCAGAGAGACATCTAGGTGAAACAAAAGGAAAATAAATGGTTAAGGAGATGGGGAAACATCTTTAGTGTTTTGCTTTTTTTTTTTTCCCATGGAAGGTTGTCGGTTATGCTTGTACAGAGAATTCTGTTCTCTTTTTGAAGCCAAGAGGAAAGTTTTTAATCTCATCTTTAACTTTAATCCTTTAAAATATGTAAAGAGATTTAGATGTGAACAGGGTAAATTTGGCAGAAGATCCTAGCTATGGAAGTAAGGTAGTTTGTTTCAACTGCTGATTGCCAAGGGAGTTCAAAGCCTGCCACCTAAACTATCTATCAATTCCAGCTACAAGCTGCAATCTACTGATTTTTCACATTACTTTCTATTGATCAAAAATATTTAGAAAAATCACCAGCTACGAATGAGCAAAACAATGTGATTATTACATACAGGGACGAGGGCTCTCTAGTGCTGTTGGTTTTTCCAGAACAAATGAAGAATGACAGACATTTTCTCAAGCAACATGCACAATAGCATCTGTGGTGACTCTGTAGTTATTTTATGCACCAACAAGAAAGCAGCTAGTTCACTAGAACAATTTCAGAAAGTCTTAGAAAATTGGCAACCGAGTCAAACACTCAGCTTTTAGCGCAAGGAGACTATTTTGACTTTAAGAAACTGCTTTATGCCATCTAAAGGTCATATAAACCTCATCTACCAAAGCAATATACTTACATTCCATTAGTGAAATGGAGGCATAGAAGGCCACAGTATGACTTTTTCCCCCTAAAGTACAAGTACGCATATACATACACTGAAAACTGATTTGCCATACACTACTATTAGGGTATCATGGTTGAACTGAGGTCAAATCCCGTGGTATCCCCTAAGACTATGTTCCTGTTCTATTGAGCACTTCCTAACAGGAGTAAAAAACAGTTTATTTTTTGTTTGGTTATTTCCTGTTTTGTTTTTTTTTGTTTGTTGGTTTGGTTTTTTGTTGTTGTTGTTGTTTTTTTCCACAAAAGGTTACAGCAAAGATTAGAAACTAAAGAAGAGATTTATGTGGAAAATTGGCACAAAATAACAACATACCTTACCGAAAATTACACAGAAATCCTTGGAAAAGCTTAAAATTGAGCCAAATATCTGAAATCTGCTTCTTCTGGTAATGGTCAGCCTCTGCTTTTAATTACCTGCGAATAAATCTACCAACTGAACTCAACTAGCAGATTTACACCTCCCTAGTTAAACCACCCTTATTTACTAGACAAATTTGCACTGTTTTCAATGCTATTACATTAACAAACCTAGAAGACAGCTGAGGCCTGTTTTAAAAAGAATTGACTCAAAAAGACTAGAGATCTCAGGTTGTGGCCTTATGCAACTAGGGTAACAAAAGATGAAGCAACTACAGAATCAGATAGACCTGGCCTTGTCTACTCTTTGATCAATTCAACATGTGCCAAACCCATGTCATATGAATGAAAAATCTACTCCAGAAAGAAATTACTTAGTCATAAGAACCAAAAACTTATCCAAGAAAGCCCACATCTGTTCTCAGTCACATCAGACCCCAGACAAACTGAAATGCCATTGAACTCGACGCATTTCATCAGTACTAATAAGATTAGGATTTAACTTCCTTTCCCCTCTCTTAAATAATGTACAGTGTTAGCATAATTAAAAATCAATACAGAAGAAAATAAACAGTGCTGCAGTACTTAATGCAGATATAATAATCTTTAAAATACCATAAAATAGTTGTTTCTATTGGAGCTTATGTGCATAAGGTGCCATTGTACAAATGAAACACCTCATTATTATACTTAAACCAGTTTTTGCAAAACTTATTTAAAACATCACAGGCAAGATAACGAACACCAATCCTGGGCATAAGATATGCTTGATGAAACATCCTGAAAATCTTGAGCAAGCATTTGGTATATTTATACAAGTTATACACTTACATTATAGGTTAAACTTACGTAACTATATCCTACTTAGAATATAGGAATCTGTATTAATGAAAAACTCCTAGAGAATTCAGTAAATTTGTTTTTTTGCCTGAATAAGGTATTCAGAACCCCCCAGAGATATGCAGGAGCTAGATTTATCAGAGTTCTGTCAGGAACTAGTCCAAATCCCTGCAAAGTCAATTCAGTCAACTATCGAACACCCCTTGGATCCAAGTTTTATCCTTCAGCAAACATGAAAATACAGAACATTTAAACAAAATACTTTTTACTTTGCCTATCAATTTCTATTAGCCCTATTATTATTGAGGGCTTTTTTTCCAGGCATTCATCCCCACGACTGGCAGCCTTCTGTAGCTGGATTTTGCTCACTTTCATAATACTATGATTTGTTGCCATGGAAATTATTGCTATGTCACAAATAGAAACTTATGCCTTTGTGGAAAGAAAAAATATTCTAACCTAGGAAAGCACAAATATCTAAAACTGGAAACTGACAAAAAATAAAGAAGTTTGCTGTGAAAACTTAGCTAATGTTGAATTTGGAATCAGAAAGAGGCTTGAGCATATATACAATTTTAAGCTGTTGAAAAGTCCTTATGTGCATGAAGAACATATTAAATGCATGAAAGTTTTCTGGTTATAAGATTACTATTTCTTACTGTATTTAGTCAGAAAAGAGAAATAGATCTATACTAGCTGAGCAGAATTAAGAATTTAAATAGAAAAAACCCCAGTATATTCCTGAATCAGTGTCAGGTTCATTTGAACTACATTTTAGTTCCAACAACGAGAGTAGGGAGACAGTCATAGCACCCATGTTTGTCTTCTCACGTTTCCTATATACCTGAAAGAAAGCAGATTCCTTCAGAAGGCTCTTTCTAGAGACTCCAGACAATTCTCACAGCACCAAAGCTAGAGTCCTTATTCTGACCTTCTGGAAGGAGAACTGAGCTTTTTAATGATTTTACTTTTTCTGTCTCCTATTTTTGCATGTGTTGTCTATGAACACTGCTGGAATCTGTTGTGGCCATATCCACAATGACAACAAAATTAATTTTGAATGCTTATTGATCTACTATGTTTTTTGGGTGTTTTTTTTTAATCCACTATAATAACATGAAAATTGTCTGTATGATCTCTTAAACTTCACTTAATGTGACAATTTCACTTATGTTATTCTGCATACATTTCTTCTCTCTGATTTTCCATTTCTTCCTAGGAGAGATTCCTTAAAAGTATAAATATTTATTATATTTCCGCACATGCTGTTCTGCATCTTTACACTATATTGCTAATGAAATCTAGACAGAAAATTTAGAGCCATATCACTTCAGATAGACAAAAGAATCTACAAAATTTTTTTCAGTAACGTGCTACTCATACTGTTTTCCTGCAGGAATGCTTTTCAGTTGAAACCTAAGTCTCAGAAATGAGAACATGCACCAGAGAATAAAGACTGCTGAGGATCTGAACCTGCCAAGTTCAAGAAGTGCGAGAGTTCAGAACTTCCAGACAAGGACTACTGTTCATACTGAAGCCATCATGCTGCAGAAGGAACATAGAGGTGTGGATTTCCCCAGTTTTCCTGCAGATCTTTGAAATAAAAAAGATCAGACCCCTTAATTGTTTTGTCCTTCATCAGGAATGAGATCTGCGTATGGTTAACTTATAGTAAGCATGCTCCATATTTGTGAAACTGGAAAACATCATTCCTTCTGTCCTCCCACATTATCTTGAAATATGATCTCAAGATATAATTAATAATGTATTTCACTGAGATAAATTTGTTCCTCCTTCTTTGTTATCTTTACCTTCCTTGTTTTTCATCACAAAACAAGGGAAGGAGCGGAAAAAAGCCAGAAAAGCAGCTAGGAAGTCAGAAAGATGCAGATTATGAAGACTAAAATTATCCTATTACAAACCTCAAAACAGCAAACAAATCTCATACATAAAGCTTTCTGGTTTGTTACATTGCTTTTGTTTTTATTATTCTCATTTTCTCAGTTAGACTAATTCAGCTGACCAAGATTTCATTCACACAAATGTTTTCAGAAACCTTAAGAATAGCGAAGGCTTGCCCAAATAAATATTTATGAAGGCATTCCCACCAGATATGGTCTCACAGCTGAAGAGATATTTTTTTATTATTATCATTCATACACTGGAAGAGATGAACAACTGTATTTCAAAGTTTGAAAAGATAAAAAAAGTTTTCTTTTGTAAAACTGACTATGCTCTACTGAAGAAATAAAAAAAACAGACTGTAATTTTGATGACCCAGCTCCTGAGAAAAATCACGAAAACCAAATGACAAATACCATTTGTCAAGCAATCAGTATGGTTAAGGTTTGATGACACAAACAATTGCCTAAATAAATTAAAGAGTCCACTGAACCATCAATCTTATAATAAACTAACATTGACTTCCAGAATCATCTAGCCTCTCTGGCATGGAGTTGAAGTGTAAGATGCTGAAAGACAGCCAGTAAAGCAGGAATGCCAGCTGGGGAGCCAAAAAAGCCTTTTTGGCTTAACTAGAAATGATGGTCAATATTTTTGATTAAAAGAGCTTTGGTAGAGTGGAGAAGGGTGAAATACTGTAAAAACAACAGAAAACACTGGAAAATTGACAGAGTTCAAACAGCATTTATGAACCACTGAGTGGAAGAATAAGAAAATAAGGCAGCAATCTGAGAGATTATCAGGTATAGGATACATAAACACATTTATGATTTAAAAACATGGTTTTATATGAAAATTGTATATTATATTTTGCAATTAAAAGAAGTCAAGGTACTTAGAGCATGAGGACATTGTTCTGCCATCATAACAAAGCATTCTCTAAACACTAACACATGAAGGCTTTACCTGCCCTTCACAGAGTCATTTTTGCAACAGCTGTAATGTGTACCACTTCTTTCACTCTTATCTTAAAACACACACCAGTCTTAAAATAGTTCACTTACTGCAGCACACTAGAACCTACAGTCTGGAAGTAAATATGGAAACTAACAAAATTTTACAGTTATGTACATTTAATACAGCTGATGAGAATTTTTTTGGTAACTATGGGTATTTCTAGTGATCTGTTTTGTTTCATAGAACTCTCTCACTTTTCTTTGTTAAGCTTACACACTTACCTGAAGCTTTGTATTTTATGCTTGCTTTCTTCGGCCAAATAGTCTAAGTGACAATTCCTTTAATACACACATGTAAAAGCACAAAACAGTTGATGTGTTTCTTATGTTCCACTACCATTTCTCCTAAGATGTCCACCTATTTTTTTTTTCCATTAATAGAAGTGGAACAGTTCAATGGTTTTACACATGGTCCACAGGCAAGTTCTAAGGTGGCTAAGAAAAGATCTTAGCATTAGTAACAATAAATTAATTACAAAAGGCTTTGGACATTCACTTGGAAATGTTCAGAGATCTGAAAATCAAAGAACTCGGAAAACAACTGTGCAACATTATCAATATACCTCAAAACAGATGAAAGACTCCTCTTTGAGGAGTGTGTAATGCTACACAGCTGACAATGACATCTCAGCCCAATGCAAATTAAGTCTTCATTATCAATCTGATTTCTGTCTTCAACTTAAATCACGTAACAATCACACAAATATTCACTTCAGTAGGCTCTAACGTTCAGAGAACTACAGCAAAAAGCAAGGCATGCAATTATACAAAACAAAGCTCCTTGCACATCTCAGACATTTTTTAGCAATGAGGATTGTCTCAAGAGGCTGCAATTTAGTATAGAAATATCTTAATTTTATCACAGATATTTTCAATCCTGAAGCAAAACAAAGAATTGTATTTCAAGTTAGTGTTATTGTGAACTAAAACATTTCGGTTGGCTGAACTGAACCACAGCATTCTGTTCCCGTTTTGTTAGGTACCAATCTGCACCTGCCATAGCCCACAGTCTAACATACAAGCTCCTGTCCCCATTCCCTTCAGCAGGGACTACATCTCCCATCCTATGCTTTGGTCACACAGTATGAGCCATCATGGGAAACCTAACAGCGATGATGAGCAAAAGCCAATATAAACCATGGCAGCTAAACGACAGCTCCCATGCAGCATTATGGCATTTGGAACAGATGTAGTGTAGCACTGAAGCAAAATCCTGTGCACCTTTCCGATTCCAAGTATTTTGCTACTTTTGTACCAGTTCAGAACAAAACCAGACTTCTATGTATTGTCCCACAGGACTGGTGTTCCACTTTTTTACCTCCGCATGGGGCTAAAAAGAGAGGTTCAATACATTTCAGCCAAAAAAAGTGTTTTGTATCAATTTGTGCAAGGGAAGAAAAACAACTTTCAATTCATTTGCAAATTACATTTGTGCTTTATAAAGCCTCAGGATTCTGCTAAGACAAAGCTTCAATGGCCAGTTGTCTGTTCAGTTTCCTGACGCAGGAGTAAAGTTTGATCCAGGTTAGGACTTAGTTTACATCTTTTTCATTGCAAGCTTCTTATGTCTGGGACATAATTTTATGTTTTTATGACTCAGGAGAATTTTCTTTCACCACCAAAAAAAGGTGCAATTGATATTCAAGTTTCTTTACTATTTTTTTAGCCTGCAGAGGTGTGCTAGGCCTTTCATAGGAAGTATGAAAGACATCAGTGATCTTGTGAAGGTGAACGGCAGTCTGTAGGCTATTATGTATTTTATGAGGTCATTTAAGGAGAGGTACAAATTTCAGATTAATTTTATATCTTAATTTGAGTACAAATACAATGATGTGCTCCTCCTCAAGCTATTTTAATATCAACATAATAAAGCACTGTTTTTCATTCTAGTTTAATTTGCTCGATCACAGAAAGTAAAATGCAGCCAGCCCTATATCTCAGAAGGTTTCACGGGCCAGAAAAATAACAATAAATCCATGTTAAGGTACTTAAGGATGAAACTGAAGAGAACCTCCACACTCAGTAAGGAACTAGATAGTACTTAAGATACTCTGAGAATAACGGTGTACCTGATTTCTTCTTCCACTGCTTTTCAAAGCATAGGCATCTTGGCCCATCTGGCTCTCCCAGCAGGGGCATCCTGTAGAAGATAGGATCCTATCCCCATTCTTTCAGCGAAGCAAGTGGAATATGGCAGTGCTGGCAATCACCTTTTGATTAGCAACCTTGTGGTCAGCAGGCTCCCTTGGGAAATGGAAGAGCCTTTTTCAAAAACACTCTCCTCAGCTTGCAGGAGTTCAAACCCACATCTCCAGAGAGCACTCTCAACACCAAATATGTCCTGCTCTAGAGCAAGGACTTTTTTCCATCTTTCATTTTGAAGGCTATAAAACTGGACTGGTAGAAATCCAGATTCACTGGCTCAGAGACAGGAACTGGCTAGAGCATCTAAGTGAGGGTGAGGGGACTTGGAATTCTAGGTATTCTTTCAAACTTTGTTTAATGCAAAATATCAGTGCATCCAGCTCGCAATATGCCTAATGGAATTTCTCTTCCAGACACCTATGTGAAGGAAAAAACAGTTTCTGTATCCCAAATAGACTTAATTTAAGGGATATACACTGACCTTAACAAACCGTCCCTAGTTCTCAGCAAGTACGGAAGATGATTACTAGTGCACTTGGGACACTAGAACAACAGTGAGGAGATAACTTACGAGTCTGCAGTCCTAGCCAACAGCTGAACATGGACTTTCTGGAACACATTTTGTGACTTCAGATAGCTGTGTCTTATTCATGCTCCTAAAATTAACGACTGAATGCAGCCTGAAGTGTGCTAGTACTCACTCCTGGGAGATATTCAGGTACTAGGATGGGCAACAGCACATCCCAGACCTCAGTCATTCACAATAGAGATGTTATGTCCCATAGGGATTTTGGATAACACTGCTTTCACCAAATTCTGTAGCAAAATTCTCCATTGATTCTAAAATATGTAGAAGCAGGCACCTACTGTTTCTTGTTGTCTCAAAGTGCTACACTTGAGTTGTAATTTGTGGGAAAAGGACATCACTCCATAAATATAAATGTATGAGAACTGCATCTAAACATCTCCAGCCTTGACTTTATTACTTTCTATCACCAAACTCATCTTTGAAGTAACGTGTTTACATGCTCTTCTACAGCTTTTCACCTATTCTTTGTCCATTGCTGCACAACAAACAGCCTTAAACTTTAATGGGTTGCATGACTTTTATTTCCTCCCTATTCACTGAATTTAATCTCCAAAGTTGCCATGTGTTTTATACTTTTAATACAAAGGTTCTTAGAGTTGTGACTGTGCCTGGAAGGTCGGAAAATATCTACCCTTAGGCTACATTATATGCATATGAGGACCTAATACTATTTAAATAACAGTTAAAACCGCAACCTTCAAATACAAAGCCAGCTATTAAAATGTTGCTGGAGGCAATGTGGCAAGGTTTATACTGGTTTTATGCAAGACACAGGAACAGGAGAGAAAGTTGTGTCATTTGAATGACTGCAATGTATTCCTCTCTATTTTCTAATTATCACAGATTTAATCAACTTGTTCTGTTTGTATATTTTGCAATAACCTTTCCTCTTATCTTTTTTTTCCAGTGAGGAGGAGGAGAGAAATTTATACAACATAGTAAGTTTAGAAAATATGAGCTACATGGAAGACAGAACAGCAACTAAGATACTGTGATTAATTTCATAGACTTCCAGTAAGAAGTATTTAGTTTATCAGCACATAGTAAATGAATATTAAAATATGCATACCCCAAGGCTACAAGTGAAAGCAGATAACAGCTGTTGGTCTAAAATGTGGTTCCATAACGCAGAGATTGGAATAAGCTTCTAATTATGAATTAAAGCTAGAACAGTAAAAAAAAAAAAAAATTACAAACACATTATGAATATACTCTTTAGCTCATACCATTTAAAACCAGTTCTCTCCATTAAAATATGGAGGGGAAGGGAAGGGATTGCTCCTATCACATTCAGAAAAAAGTGTTTGAGCAAAATCAGCAACCACCAGCTTCTTTTAGCTCATGTTTTTAAAAACAAAGGTATCACAATTTTAGATCAGCGGAATTTCATAGCAGACCATAAAAAAAATACCACCGTCTACTGTAAAGAGAGATTTAGCTTTGCATGGCAAGTAAGTATATTATCCTTACAGATGATATCACAGAGCTGGAAAAGCAGAAAAAAAAAATCAGAGTCAAATAATCTGTTTCATCGCATTAAGTATACTGTCGGCCAGTCTGTTACTCCTTTTACTCAACGTGCTGTCACTATACACAATAGATGTAAGTCAATCTGAAGGACAGAACTACATCTGTCATTGACAAAAATGTTAATCTACTCCATTTTTTTCCTCATGTACATAGCGTAGCTACTGTTACTGGCTTATACTCCAAAATTCTCAAAATTCTTACCCTAAAAGAAGTCATTAACAGTGCATTTAAAGTAAGGTTTCATGGAAGAAAAGAATGAGGAGAACATTTTTTATACAAAATCTAAGCTAAACCACTCTAAAAAGATCCTCTTTTTTCCTACCAGGCAAAAGTTGTCCACCAAACCAAAAAAAAAAAAAAACCAAAACACACCAACAAAACCCAAACCAAAATAAACAAACAAAAAAAATCACTCTCCTGACAGACCTGTTAGTTGGATATCACTAGCAGCAACAGGCCCACCACTGTCGCAACCAGAAGATGGAAGGCAAAACTTAAAAGTTTACCCAGGACACGGAGGTGAAGGAAAGGAGTATTCATTATTCAGACCAGCCTGGTTGCTCCGAATCACCTGAGGGCTCTTCTTCCTCTGTTGCCTAAATCTGATGCAGGCACATGAGCAAAATAAAGAATGAACACTCTCCCATAACATGAGGTCCTTATTATTACTAACCACAGCAGTACATGCTTACATGGTACACAGGAATCCCTATTGCAGCCTTGCACCACGGCTTGGCCTTTGGGAAACCACAGAGCTGAAGTAAGAAGATGGATCCTCTTCAATTGCACGTGTCATCACAGAATTATGGAACAACTACACCCAAGCAGCTGTGGCAGCTGCATGCAATTTAGCCTACTTCTCAGCCTTATTGCTTGACTGTCATAATCACACCTATGACGGTAGCATAGTCAGACCTTGAATAGAAGATGGGCACAAACAGACTAGGGTTTATAACTCAGCAATATGATCCCAAGAATGCCAGTTAAAAAAAAAAAAAATTAGTATTTGGTCACACTTCCTTCAAACTACCTATTGCAAGGCAACAGAAATTTTGAAACTTGACTTCTGATACATTACAGATTTTAATTTCAAAATGACAAGTAATTAAAAGCACTAAATTTCAAGGGTAACACAATATTCATCCTAATGTGAAAACAAATTTTTATTTGACCTAACAGGTATGTCCTCTCACCAACAAATACCTCTCACTATCATGGCTACACTTTCCACTCACCTAGGGAGATGCTCTTTCTTTTTAAAGTCTATGTAAATAACTTTCAATGGCTTCTTCCTATTTTCATTTTTTTTCTCTGCCCTCCCCAAGTGTATATTTCAAGATTAAAACAGCATGACTTCACAGTAGCATGTGGTTCTTCCCTAAACATCAGTGACTTTCCAGAGACTCAGACATCCATTGACTAGTACACTTGCAAAATGAAAGAAAATTGAACAGTCTTTCAGAAATCCACGAGCTTGAAAAACTACTGCTAAAATGTTTAAGTTGTTCTGCCTTACATGATTTTATTTCAAAAGTCACTAGAGAGCCCAGATGAGTTACCACATCATAGCTTTGTTTCATGTCATCACAAAGCCAAAGCTTGTTTATGATATCAGAAAATATTGCTTAGAAGAACCACCAGGGTTTTTAATCTTTGTCCTGTTGCTTTTGTCTTCTTATGATTTCAAAAAAGTACCTAATTTGTAGGGGACTCTTAAATTCAGCATCTCCTTTAGAGAAGAATTTTAGAATGAGAACAAATGAATTCTTAAACCGTTATTGATCATGACACAGCTAGTGTAAATGAACGAATTTCATATGAAGCAGACACCATGCACCCACTTGATATATATTGATAAGCAAAATCAATTAGCCACTTGTTCTTCAGGACTGGAAGGTTTACTCTATTGGATTGTTTTTTCCAAATGATTGTTTGATTAAGTTTTCTACAATGAAAAGAAAATACAGTGACAGGAATTAAATTATAGAAATTTAGTAAATCTTTGCAAGTATTTTACAAAATACCATTCTTTACTTAATAAAGGTCAAGCAACATATTTTATGATTTCCCATTCATTCAACAAAGCTATGGTGTTTGTAATTGTGTATATAAAGCCATCAGTCTTGTAGAGCTGTCTTTAGCTCAGCAAGCCCCAAAGCATCCCGTCCATTCTGCTCAGATCTGATCAGCATCTTTATAGTTTATCAGCCTTGGGGTTCAATTTTGTTTTGGATGCTTTTATAAATGAGCACAATCACTGGTGAATCTGTTCTTCCAGATTGCAAAGAGAAAAATCGAGAGAAGAACTTTAGTAGATTACTGTGTCACTGAGGATAAAGTACAAGCACAAATGCACCTAAAGTAGTCTCTGAGATTATTTCATTGGGTGTACATTTTCAGTTTTATTTCAGTAAAATTAGATGATTGTCTTAGTTATTATTGTTTTTGAAGCTATATTCTGTCCCCAGGCAAGGTGCATGATCAATGCACTATCTAGCAAAATCAATTTGTTGCAAAGTACTATTTATTTAAAGGAAGGAAAGAGGGGGAGAGGAGAGTAATGCATAGCAAATGTGAAAATGATTATAAGACTTTCTTCCAGTAAAGCTGAATTTTATCATTGAAGTATGGAAGTTAAGAAATAATACAACTGATTTCACAAACCCTGTAAAAAACTACTTCTAAGTACTTATTTAAACTTTAAGGTAGCCAGTGAAAAGCTAGCATGAAGTTTTGCAGCTCCTTTTATTTTTACTGTCAGATACAAGTTTCCAGCAATAAATTAATGGACATATGGTCCTCCTCTCCTATACCGATCAACCATGTAAGTGGTTCCATTTTTACACAAACAGGACACGTGAAAGAACACATATATTATAACATAAAAGAGGGTTTGGTTTCTTTTCAATAGGTATAAAAAAATCTGTACTTGCTATGCTTTGTTATTCAAGAGATCATCAATACCACTGAATATCTGATAGGTTAAGGGGAATGTGATTTTCTCAAATAGCAGGAAGGCTGCAGTCTCATGACAGATAGGGTCAATTTTGTTTTCAGAAGCTGTTGATGCTCTTGTGTTATCTCTGCCATGGCCACCATTTTAGAAGCGTAGTGGAAATCCATTATCTGCAATCTCAGTCAAAACATTTGCCACTGAAGAGTTATAGGCAACACAAACTTCCAGTCAGTTGGAAACTGAGCATTCATATTTAATGAGAAAAACACTTCTGCAAAAATGATTAATTAGAACTGGTCAGAGCTACTATCACCTCTTCATTCAGTATCATCAAGGAGATTACAAAAGGTTCTAGAAATTCATGAAATTATGATGCTGGATGCTGAAAAGAAATGCAGTCTCTTACTAGTATTATGAGTCTGAACTCTTTAGATCAGTTTCCACCACCATCTATCAGCAGCTCGAGGATGTGTTGTACACAGACATCTACCCCTGATATACACAGGTGTGAATATAACCATTCCATTTTATGACTTGAGCAACAAGATAGCTGAGATCAGAAGAAAGAAAACAGCTACCTGAAAATGATGGTGAATCTGGGTGTTTTTCCATCTCATACGAAACAGTGCCCTTAGCACTGGATTTGGAGGTGGGTAGTTTCTCTCCTAGCAGATCAGTGGAAAAGGGGTTATTTGGAATGCAGCAACTAATGGCTACACTCTAATGGCACCACTTCATTATCCTACCCTTTAAATGGAAAAAAAGAGGGGGAGGACCCATGTTCTTGTACAACAGTGTGACCAGTTAATCTATCTGGCATTTGCTATTAATAATGCATGTTTTCAAGCAGCAGGGCTACACAACAACGTTTTCGGGTTTTACATTATCAAATGAAAGGTAGCATTGCTGAAGTAGATCCTCTTGAGGCCATGATGGTGTGAGAACTGAATAAGCCATTTCCAAAAGGTAACATGGTACCTATTACTCAGAACTACATACTGAAGCAACTGTGTGGTTGGAACAGCTGCGGGGGAAAGAGACTTGGCAAGTGAGTTCAAGCAGCCTCATAGGAATTAAGACAATACTGAGTTTAGCCCCATGGGTGACACTAGTTAAAGCACTGAACAGTAAAGACAGCTAGCTACCAATGTCCACATCATACCTCCACACCCGCTTTGATTGTCTCTTCAGACCTCTCCAACACTGACCAGAAACGGATGCAGCCTTGGCTGAGTGAATGGGTAGATACCACAGTAAAGACAACTCAAAGAGCGGAGCATGTACAGACCCCATGTAAAGATATTTTTCTGGCCTGTCTGCTCTTTTACACTATCTTGTATTCCTACTAAGTGTTACTGTGTTTTAGTCTGATCTTTTGGAAATATTTTAATTGCTAAGGGAGAGGGAAGAATTACAGCATAATCTCTGCAGTCATAAATCAGAACTTGATTTCCACTGAAATTCCAAACTCAACCCCTCCCTTTCCCCCACCCACATACTTGAGTTTCAGTCCTTCAGACCGTAAATTACTTCAAACATACATGTAGGCACCTTTCCCCCATCCACATATTTGAGTTTCAGTCCTTCAGACAGTAAATTAATTTATACATACATGTAGGCATGGGCACAAAAGATATATATGAATACTTACATACACACCCAGACATCTGCACAAACATACACATGCTCACAGATGGAGGCATCTTAAAATTGCTCTTTTACTTAATCAAGAAACTCCATTTCCTTAATTTATTCAGGACACAACCAGCACGACGATATTGAGGTGCGAACAATCAGACCACCTCAAAGGCAACCTGCTCTTCCTCTAACACTCCAAATTCCTTTATCAAACTCTAATTAGGCTTACCTTTCACTGGAAGGAATTTTTTAAAAAAATAGAACAGGGGTTCAGACAAACAAGAAAAACTCACTCAGAATAGTAAGAAATGTGTCACAAAGATGATTAAATGCCAAGACAGAATCACAGAATCACAGAATAGTAGGGGTTGGAAGGGACCTCTGTGGGTCATCTAGTCCAACCCCCCTGCCGAAGCAGGGTCACCTACAGCAGGCT
>Ga0181612_162920_pt1 | contig 19817 bp, 7 predicted proteins | sample HoacroProtozoa21_FD_119630 | JGI IMG/M metagenome (GOLD analysis project Ga0181612, IMG submission 119630) | Hoatzin crop microbial communities from Cojedes, Venezuel. Combined Assembly of Gp0051906, Gp0051904, Gp0051908 | reverse complement strand
GGTGAAACACGTGAACAAGTTGCCCGGAGAAGCTGTGGATGCCCCCTCGCTGGGAGTGTTCAAGGTCAGGTTGGAGAGAGCTCTGAGCAACCTGATCTAGTGGAAGGTGTCCCTGCCCATGGCAGAGGGGCTGGACTAGATGACCTCTAAAGGTTCTTTTCAACCCAAACCATTCTATGATGGTAAGATTTTGGCCTGGTTTATAATACTACTGTAAAAATAACTGAAAGGAAAAGGAAGTACAGGAGGAGAACAGGAACTGGTGAGCAGAGTCTGTCTGAAGAGGTATTCTGGTACAGAACTCAAAACTGAGAAGGTTCCTTAGCTAAGCCCAGTGAAGAAACAAAAGATTGTTTTGGTCACACTGGATATTTTTGCTGATTCTTGTAAGAGTCTGACTGAAGACCCATATCCAAATTCAGCCACCCATGTTTCAGCGAAACCAGGACAATGGATATATGCCTTAACTTCAGGAAGGAAGAGGAACCCATACAGATTCTGTACAGAAAGATCACTTCCCTTGTAGAATTACAGTTTTCTTACTAAACATCTGCAATTTATTTATGGAATATTTGTTGCACATGGTACAAATTATATTTGACATACTCTTAAATCAATGTGTTATTTGTTAAGCATACCATAGGGATGTTTTAGACTCACTAAGACTTTAAAACAGGATCACATGGCTTTCCAAAAGAAGATACACTCTAAGTAGATGATGAGGGCTGGATGAATGATTTATTTGTTGAGGCCGTCTGGCTAGTCTTATGCAGGAGTCAGATTGTATCATTGCAATGCTTACTTTGATAGTAACATTGATTGATCTGTGTGTTGTTTCTTACAGGTTAATAAGAAGATCATACCTTGAAATAGCACTATTATATTTGCATTTTGCCACAAATACTGGGCATGTGTCACAGACAGATAAGATGGTGCCTTCGAAATCAAACGTATGTTTTCTATCTTTTGGGTAGTAGCCTCTTCAAAGCAGGAAATATATTTCTGTTAGAACATTGTGCACCTTGCCAGACTATTACTTACAGTGACTTATAAATCATACTGATATTGAAAATCCTACTAGAAAAATCACGCAAAGAAATCATATAGTACAGCAGTAGAATTTTATCTTGCTTGATGTTATTTCTCATGTTTATTGGATTGAATTATAACATTTAAAATGTCTTCCTGTTTAAAATAGGAAGAAACAGAACCAACAGTGTTTTCATTTCTGATTACGTACTAATTAATTTGTACTTTGCAAAGAAAACATAATATTCAAAGCTGGTTTTTAGGTGGTAATATTTATACTTTACGAGATTTCAATTTTTCGGTACAAATAGGAGTGACAGCATGAGAAATGTAAAAGGCTTTAACCACCTTAAAGTGGCTACAAGCCATAGATTCAAAGCATAATGTGTAACATAAGAGAAAAGAGGTAATTAAGACTCCAGAAAATGGAAAATTATAGCAAAACTCTATACAGTAGTGACTGTAGTATGAGCTGCTCTGAGAAAATTTTTACAGGAGCAGCCAATTAGTATGCTCTGGATAGTTTTTTTCAATTTTAGCAATTAATACATGGATTCACAATCAATGCTGATTTTTACAACTTGTAAATAAAACAATAATTCTATAAGTAGGAGGACTTTTTTCTATCTTTAATATATATTTTACCATAATACATTTAGAATCCTAATTATGAACTGGGGTATAATTTTAGACCTCTTCTGGAGAACTCTCTTCTTCTGAGGAGGCTCTGAAATCAGAAGGCTACAAAGTACAAGCCTGGATTGCAGTAAGAGCAGCTACACAGGTTGGTGCAATATTCTGAAGAGGTAATTTTTTTGGTTTTTTTTTTAATTTCATCTTATCCTACTTACACAAGCAAATGAGACAAGAATTAAGGTTTCCTGAAATTTATGGCATAGGTCTTATTTGAGGAAATAAAAATGGACGCTGTATGAGTAGTGCATTTAATCTCTCTTGGACAGATCTGACTCTGTTTACCTCAACTTTGATTCAGTACAAATAAACCAGCACACTGCCTGGTATGTCTACACATGTATTTGACATGTGGGTAGACTTCAGTGGCATCCAGGTGAGGATACTTGATTTTAAATCACTTATGTAGCAATTAAGCTGTCAGCATTGATGATTTATTTAAGTATTCTATGTACCATATGTCAGAGAGGAATAGAATATTTCGCTGACTTTTAAAAATATAGTATGTTGAGTAATCAATTTTTTGTCATCATCTTGCTACTCTCAGATTTTAAAATCTATATAAATATTGTAGTGAACTGGTTCTGAATAAAATAAACATTATTTTTAGGTCAGTGAAGCTGTACTTGCTTCTCAGCTATTAATTGGAACGAAGAGTGTTAAAGAACACAGCATGAAGGATGCAGAGCAACAAAAAATCCCACAATTTGCTTCCATGGATCTTTTTGCTTCATACAGAGACTTCTTATCTGGTATTCCTTGATACCTAGTAATATTAGAACATTAAATAACTAATAAACTATTTATGCCATGTAATCTAGTAATACATTTAATATCTAATTTTCCTTTGTGAAAAATTTTAAGTCAAATTTGGAAAGTAAAAGCAAAATCCTCATCCTGCGTAGCAGTACAAAATATTGAGTAGACCGAATGGGTCTTTAAATACCAGCGTGTGCACGCACTCAGTAGGTTAAGAAAAATTGCATTGTTTGAATAGTTTGGCTCAGAAAGACAGCATGCACACACTGACATACTTTTAGAAAAACAGATGGACCTTTGTCACAGGACTTCTCCAGACTTCTAGAGTAGGTCTTGGCCCCCTATCAGTCATCATTGCTTGCTTTTCAAACGCTGATTTAGAACTGACTTTTTTCCCTAGGTATATTAGCTTTTCCTTGGAGATTTTCAGTTTTTCTTTTGATTTGGCAAAGACGAGTTGGTGTTGAATAGCTTGTCTTTCCCTGCCCCTCGCCCTGGCCCCCAAACCCCAACCAATTAAATGCTAAAAGCAACAAACTCAAAATCTTGCAAAGTTATCTGCCTAGGTACTGTATTCTAAAAGTCAAAGTCAATATAATAAAAACATTTTCACTGTCTTTCCAGTCCAATGGATTATCATTTAGAGATGCGTCCATTAGCTTGGGAGAACTTTGCCTTTGCCTGGTTTATTTCCAACTTTGCATTTATTTTACAGCTAATGGAGCTGATGAAATGGAATTTTCTGATTTAAAAAAAAATGAGCAAAACTAGGAATTCTGGGATAATGGTTGCTAAATGTTATACAAACACTAAGGCAAAATGTCTATATTTATTTTTAAACTCGGAACCATTAATTTAGTGATAAAATTTTGGTTCAGTGGCTTAATTTCAATGATCCCAGTGACTGACAAAGATTGAATTGCACTGCCTGATAGTTGCTGGCAAAGCTGAGCAATGTCTAGTTACTGTACAGTGTTTAAATTTATGTGTTTTGATTGGTTTATGAAAACAAATGTTGTATGCTAAGACTTTCCATCAATCTGATTGTTTTGTACTAGCTCCATTTGCTTATAATTACAGATTATCTTTTCTTTTAGCAAATGCAGCAGGTGTTTCGCCTGATAGTTCTGTTAGGCAATACAAAGAAGAATAGAAAATGTTGAAAAGCAATAGTAGGTCAAAATATATAACGGTAAATTCAAATAGAAATAATCAGCACAGCATGCTAAATATTTTCTGTAAAACCATTAGTGAAACACATTGTTTAAGTTTCATCTATAAACAATGTGGCCATTTTAACTAAATTCTGGTTTTACAATTGACAGCAAAATATCAGGAATAATGGAGACATTCAGATTTTGTTGAAGCACACATAATTACTTTCTGGAATTTTACTATTAGGAATTACTGTAACATAATGTTTGTTCAATTTGGAATGAGAAACAGAGCAGAAGAATTGTGTAGGCTTTTGAGAGAGCCATGTACTAATACAGTGGAAAAAAAAAATTGAATGTAAGCAGTGATACAGTGATAACTGTACTGATTTTTTTTTCCTCTTTTTGCATAAGTATAACTTTTAGGCAGCATAAAAAACCAAAAATTTTTTTAATCCGTAGTCAAGAACACATTTCATTGATAATGTGCTTTATATCTAAAAGCAACTGGATTGAAGCTAACAATAAACATTTCAGAGTACCTAACTCTTCTGAGTTCAGGTCGATATAACGGGGATGTTCAACTGCTGTAGTTAACTGAAGACTCCTAGTATTTTTTCCATTTAGTAAATATCTGCTACTGAACAATGTATAGAAATAATGGTTTTGTATTTAAATTCAGAGAAGAGAGAGCACCTTGCTCTCCTTTTAGCTTCTTTGCAAGGACCAGTCAGATTCAAGGCCATGATTTATGAAATATTTTCTTTACCAGTTCAACCAGTATTAAAGCAGAATAGGAAGAATTTTCCTCTTATGAAAAATATAACCAGGTTGACAAGTTATATTTTTAGTTAGCGATTAGTCAATTCCAACACAATGCAGAAACAGCTTTTCAATTGCAACCATTCACTTAATGTGTATTGTTGAACTGTTGTTGGGTTTGCAGATGGATACAATGTTGTCTCTGAAAGTCCCAAAGCATCTTCTACTGAAAACAAACAAATCATACAAGACAAGCAGAGCCAAAGTGAAGGAACAGGAAGTCTTGCCACCAAGGCCAGCCACAAGAAAGAGACAATAACATGGGTTCACTTAATTCGCTACCACAGTTGTTTAAAAAGACTTTATAACACAAAACTTCTATTTGGTACGAATTTTTAATTCCTTCTAGAAAACATCCATAGGCAACATAATGTTCTTGGGAGCCAACCGTGTTAGATTCAAAGGCCATCATCTGAGATGACAGTCTGATTTTGAGTTCCTTTAAATTGTATAAATGCGAAAAAATCTTCACTGCAATCAAGATTTATGTTAGTTTACAAGTGTTTTAAGTCAAGATATCATTGCGTTTTTTCATAATTATGCATAAGCCTTCATGATAGCAGGAAATGCATCCCTCAAGACTTAATTGCTATTCCTTTATTTGAAGCATTTTTTAAAAATTCATAATCTATATTTATTTTTAGTTCTAGTTACATTGCACTTAAGTCACATCAGAAATAAATCTGTCTGTTTGGAGGCCTGTTTATGAGAATTGTGTGTAGTGTAAATGGGAAGGCTGAGCATTATTGAATGTGTTTTGACTGAACCCCCAGATGTTCTGTACATACTTGGTTTATTTCACTGTAAACAAAAGATGTTAATAGATAGGAACTTTCAAACAGAGTTTGAAATCCATTAATTTCAAGGTCCTAATACTATGCATCTACATTACATCTCATAGCCAGCTCCTGGATATACAAGCGACAACCTGATAGGTGAGAATAGAACTAGACTGCACTTACAGGTGCTGCCTAGAGAGAGACCTAGCACCTCTGAAAATAACAATTTCAGAGAAGGTTGGGATTTTTCCTTGCAGCACCAAATGAAAGGAAAGTATTCCACCTCACCACAGCACTATAAGGAAAGTAAACCATCTACAAGTAGATTTCAAAATGTGCAGGTATATCTCAGCTGTAGTTAGCAATGATGGAGTCTAGGGAGTGACTCAGCTGATCAGCCACTAGCTGTTTAAATTAGAGTATTATGAGCCCTTAGAGCTTCTTTTGACTATACTGAATAAATAAGCTTAGCCATCTAGTGAACATACTGATGCTTACGCATCTAAATTTAAGTACCTAAACCTCAAAACTGCACCCCCCATTTTATGCTACTTTGTAATGTCTAGACAGAGCTTGTTTCATTATCAGATCTCCAGTGAAAAACTGCAATACAAATAGCATTACCTAGTAATATTTAAGGACAATCAGTATAATTGTTGGAAAAGCATTTATTTAATATTGAACCGATTTACCTATTTTACGATATTTTCAAAATTTATAAATATTGAGTAGCTGTAGAAACTTTACTTTTTAATGGCAAATGATAATGTAATAAAAATCTCTTTTCAAAGCTGCCCCTAACTCAGGACCTGGATCATTTTCTGCAAGAGATGGACACCTTAGTTTTGTTTTTGACACAGGACTTGTTCTACGCATAGCAGAAATGCATTCCTTTCTTAAAATACACTTGTTTGAATATTCACTGTGTTGTCTTGAGAATTTCCCGGAAGAGCTACGTGATGTAGGATTGCCATTTGGTAGGCCAGCTGATTCTTCAAAGGTATTTACTTTCTTTCTGATGTTTCAAAAATATGTATTATACTTGCATTTCAGTCAGATTCTTGCTGTTTCTGAGAGCACTACAGACGAATGACATGCATTATGCAGAGGTTCGGTACAAAACCAAAAATCCTGTGCAAGCACTGAAGGACGCAGTTAACAAATGAAATATTCTTCTGTTATTCATTCCTGCAAAAATGATCTCTATCCCATGCCCAGTGTATTTAGATCCTAGACGATTAAGCAGAATGATATTTAAGAAGATTTTATTACTAGCTAATTAAATTGGCTGTGTTATTTGGTAGGACTGAGGCTTTTAATCTTGTAGATGACCATGTTTCATACCAAAAATGTCCTGATGTTTTCTTTGTAATTTGTATGTACAAGCCTCTATGTTGTTAATTTGGTCTATAATCAAAACATGCTTTTCAAAAAACATATAATTTATATTTTCTCAAAATATATTGAAGGCCTTGTGTGCCAATTTTTTTCACTGATTATCTGCTGGCTAGAGAATCAATCTTTTCAGATCTCTGGCTTGCAAACAGCCTTTTTGAGCTTTCAAATGTAGGCAGCTCAGACTACATTACTCAGAGGAATATTGAACTGGAATTCTGGAGTCTACACTGAGCATGGCGTATGCATTGAATATTGAATGGTAGAAGTCTTTAGAGATTCAATGTAAAAATAATTGTCTTCAAAGTTTCTCCATCCCACTTCTCACATTAATGATTATCCTAATACTAAAAAATTAAAAAGGCAGGTTACTCTTCATGGTTTATTTTTTACCTATTATGTTCAGTATTAGATGGAGACAGGGGAACCTTGAGGATTGAGAACTTGTTATCTTCTAAAAATGAATTAAAATACCTTTGTAAAAGTAGCACTTCTAGAGTTGGTGAACTTTTTGCAGTGTTGGACAGCATATCATTACTCATTTCCCAACAAAGAGCTGACTGTGCCACTGAATAAATTGTAAATATATGGTATGTGACATTTATAACAGCCATCGTATATCAAAAATTATTTTACTCTGTCTGCTCTTCTTTTGACATAATTAGTATTACACTGTCCTAGAATAATAAGCTTCAGAGCTCACTGTCATGTTCGTGACAGGTGCAAGCTGCATAATCATGTGTTAGCTTCACTGTTGTAGACAGCTAACAAGCATAAAGCTCTTACTTTTTATAATTCTAAGCTTCATTGATTTTTATCACAACATTTTTAGAAGCTTTAACTATTCAGAAGGCTGTATAAGTTGTTTTAAAAATGTTACTGTAATTTGATACTGGGATTTTTAACACTACAAATAGATACAATTTTTGAAAGAATGATTTTTATGTACAAGGTTGTTTCGCTTACATGTGTCTTTGTAATTCTATTTTTGACTCGAAGTTTTTTTCAGCTCTGCTGAACAAGGAATCCAAATTACATTAAGAAGGCTATAATTAAAATTGTGTGCCCTGTTACATTTTTCATGCTTGTTTTTTATTCCACTCCATGAAAATATGTAGAACTGGAAACACTTAACTAAGTTTGTTGTTTTCAGGCTTTTGAAAAAGTTGAATAGATAAAGATTTATGTATGTAATTCAGCAACCCTCCAGTTTGACAGGAACAGTTGTAATATCCTTCCTCAAAAAAAAAATTCAATGTGATCTAAGTAACAAAAGATGAAGTTCAGTGAAAAAGAAAACATACCACATGTTTTAGAAAGAAATATATATCATTAAATGGACTTTTAAGAGCTCTAGTTCAGGGGCACGGCATAAATTAGGTTGTTCCCACCTCCATATAATATGTATTTTCTCATAATTTTGTTCACTCTCCATGCCAGCAGGATAGTGAGTGATTCATTGCCAAAACTAAAGTCTAAGATCCCAAATGTAGAAGATCCTTGTAGTAGGTGGGTGATCCATGTGCACCTCATGGCATACCATGGGTTATGGCCACTGTTATCACTGCCTCAGTGTTCAGAGTCTGTGTGGCATGGATCATCCCTGGTTAATTGTCCCGTGCTTTACTGAAGGCATATCCATATGCTCAAATGCATGACTTCAGCAGGCATGACATCATCTGTATCTTCACTTCTACTATATTTTGATGCACATGGGAACTGGCTTTATGAAGTAAGATTACGTCACTGTGAAAAATCCATCCTCTGTTCACCCGGATTTACTGCCCTGTGTCGGTCATGACCTGTATTTTCTGAAAATAAAGTGGGTAAAATTCCCCAGGTTTTTCCAATGATGAACATTCAAAATTAAAAAAGAGCTAACTCCCCAGGCAGCTGTTTTCAGTGTCCACGTTTTGGAATCAATGATGGAGACACTAACAACCTTTACAAATAGCTTCAGCATTCCCCCAGAGTGTCACTGTTTGGCCTCCTCTGTTCTTTGCAGATCTGTGTAACGCTTGAAAAAGTAGAAATGGTATAGCACTGTTCAGCCTTTAAAGAAAATATTTTATAATCTTAAAAAAGGCTTCTTATACATGAATGTTGGTTGACAGTATTCCTCCATTGCTTCCCTGGTAAATGATGGTGAAACTGTAACTCTTCGATGAAAAGCCTGCTAATGTTCCATATATGTTTTATTAATATGACGTATGACAAATCCTCACAAATTAAGTGACTGAATTTTCAGCAGGTATCGCCCTTTGTTAGTTGCACAGTTAATGAGAAAACAAATAAGTAAACATAAATAAAGCATTAGTCTAGCATTCAGATTACTATTTCAATTATCAATATGCAGAGCAGACAAATTACTTTTTCAGCACTAAGTTTTGTATGGTCAGCATGTCAAATAATATCTTTTAGCAAAAGCCATTGAAGCCATACGGAAGATAAGTCAAATGTAACAATTGTTGTTACTGTAGGTGTCTCCAAGTCAGCCCTGAGGTCCTTCGCACTACCTTTAGAAATGTCTCATCATGGGAACTTTGAAAAACCTTAACTTGGTAAAATGGGCACCTTTTAAAATTACCCATTTGTCTAAATAAGCATATATTTGTGCAGGAGTGAAAGTCATACCGATTCTAGTAGACACTAGATTATAACAGATATTGCATGTTACACTAGAAAAAGTACAATTCAGAACTTTCTTTTGTGTTTCAGATGTCTCCCGAAATTACTGGAATTACATCAAAGATGTCACGTGTGAGAATAGCTTCTCCGGTTTCTGTCATCGGAGAAGCAGATAGTCAAACAGAGAATAGGGCAGCCAATGCTTCAGATAAGGAAATTAACATTCAGTGGTACATTCCTTCTCTGGCAAAGCCATCAAACGATACAGAGACTAAGGTATAACTACCCCAAAGCAGTTCCTTAGGTATTGGAACAAATTAAGTCTAATTTCAAATGAACATCTGTGTTATGACTGATCAGCCTTTTAATTGAATTCTGCATATGCCAATTGGCAAGCTGGACAGCAAGGAGCTATGTATTTGCTCTGCCACAAACCTGCTATGCAGGACAAAGAGAATGCCCTTGCAGTTTTTTGGTGGCAGGCCAAAGAAAGACTTGGTTGACCATATAGAGCTTGCAGGCCACGTTGTATTCATGCCTTTTGCAGGACCTTGATGTCTTTAAGACTTCCACACTGCTGAGTTTGGTTAGAGCTGACCATTACATTCAAACGATGCTGTTTGGTGGGAGGCTGTTGGAGAAGCAAAGATACACATATACAGGGAAGACGGGATTTTGTAAACCTCATTTCCCTAAGATATCAGACTAAGCATGAATGATGAGAGTGATTGGAGGCTTGCAGGAAAGCAAGAGACTAGGACATGGAATTTGGTTTATTTTTAAACAAGGGAACAGCATGTAGGTAAAAGTTCTGCTACTGCAACGGAAATCCATCATCTCCAAACACTTTGGCATAACGGATCAGTGTCAAAATCTCTGCTAGACCCTTTTCATCTCTGTTAACAAGCTGATAGAAGCCCTGTGAAGTTGGTGCAAATAATGTACTTTTCAATACAGTTTTGCAGGTTGTTTTAGCACGATCTTACAGATCATTAGAGATCCAAAGACAACTCTTGAAAATGACTAATATATGAATGCTGTATTCTTGACATGCCCCATATAGTCAAAATATTCAGCTACCACTAGGAAGTATATTTTCAATCATAATAGCAAATTAATTCAGTGAAAGATGAGAACATTCTATTTCATTTTATTGTGCTCTTATATTGAGATGTCTTTATTAGATTGGTGAGTTATGTGCACTTCATGGTTTAAAACTAGTGTGATGACAGCCAGCCACAAGGCCATATAGCAAACCTAACTAATTACAATAGGGCCTTTGGAAATCCAGTAAAAGCTCTCTGTTCAGCCTACCTGAAACTGGAAATCTGGGATTGATTGACCAGTATCAGGACAAGACTGGGATTTTGATGGTGACTCTATAGGCTATAATTCATTTTCAAAACTGTATAAATTATATCCATAATTAAATTGCTTTTAACACCTACAAAAACTGAGTATAGTACAAATTCATATGAGGCCATGCCCCCCTCTTTTTTTAAAGCCAGTTATCTAAGTCTTCATCAGTACATTGTATTTGATAGTTATTATAATCTAGCATCACTGAAATAGCTCACGCCTACAATACCATACTACATTATAGCTTACTTATTCAATCTCTTTTACAGGTTTTGCTGCTTTATGCCTATAATACGGAGCCTGTCAAGATTAGCAACACCAAGATTTTCAGTTCAATGTCTATGTCTTCAGGCCACTTGTGGATTCCGTTGGCTAGGTAAATAATCACTGACTTTGTCCTGTTATTTCATGCTATATTAAAGATCAGTCAACCATTTAGAATGAGAGAAAAAATACAAAATATCAAAGAGCTGTAAGTCTTTAAAAGCATTCATTTTCGCTTTTCAGAGATTTTTCGCTGTAACATAGCGTTAAACCCATCCAAACATATGACTTTTCAGTACATTAGCATTTTAGTTTTGATTCTTAAAGAACTGAGTAACACATGCTAATTATATTACACTGGCATAACAACATAAGAAAACGCTAGCAAATCTAAGAAGCAGTCCCAGCAGTTATTCCCATTCTCTCACTGGATCAGCTACTTTCTCCATCCCGTATTACAACTCTGAGCATGCAACAGTTTTTCTCAGTTGTAGCCCCAGGCTCAGCCCTTCATTTCAGATCCTATGGTGGTTTTTATTACTTCTTCCGTGTCATTCATCTAGCCCCAGAATTTTTGGAACTGCTGAGCAGGTGAAGGAGAAGGAATAATGGGACAAGACGAGTTGCAGCCCCTACCACCCAGCTTGTCAGTCCACCTTGTGTGGGTTGGATGAGAAAATCTTTTCTTATAGAGGCATACTTATATTACTTCTTCTTACCATTTTTAATGCAAAAAGCTAATGCATTCCATATTTCCACTTTCTTTAATGGAAAATGTCTTTTCGTAAAATTAAGAGATCAGTCTTGAAATGAAAGAAATGCAGAACCTCATCAATATGTAATAGAAGCTAGATCAGTTTAATTATAACCTAAACAACAAATATTGTTGTTTTCTAACAGCAATGGTGAAAAATCTTGTCTTCTTTCAGAATTATATCTTTACGAGAGAAATTATCTGATCTGAAGCAGCAAGTTGAAATGTTGATGCAAAGTTCTAAAATCTTATCTTCAGCTTCTGAGTCAACAAGTTTTCTTGAACAAAGTGAAACTTTGAAAATAATTCCTTCAAAAAAACCCAAAATGAATATTGCAAAAGTGCATCTTGATGAAAAAAACGAAGTAAGTGAGAACAGTTCTGCTCTTAAATATGTCTGACAGTCTTTTATTTAAGATGTCTGTTTTGGGGACATAAATGACACGTAACTTGGAAGGCAGACATAAAAGATTAAACTTCCCTCACCCCTTTCAAGAAATATTGAAATATTTTCACTTTTCATTTAATATTTAACTTTTTGTTTTCCTTATATATTGCTTGTCACTTTACAAAAATATCAGGCATCTTCAACCTTCCACTTGAAAATAAAGGCTACATCTTCAGGTACATAGATTTGAAAATTGATGTCTAATTTGTAGTAATCTACATCTGAAAATGCTCAGCATAGTGTTAAATTGAGCATGGTGATCAACCCAAAAGTACTTTTTAAAAATCAGTTACACATCTTCAATGCAAAATGGGCAGTGACGGTTTCTGAAATAAGAACCTTCTAATGACATTATTGAGAGAGGACTAAAACTGGCAGTGAATATATTTTCATTTTCTGTACACCAGCTTCTTCTTTTCTTTTTATTAGCAAGGCTGAATATGGTCTGCAACCAAATAACTCTTCCCACATACACACACAAAAGAGGTAATTTCAGAATTTTCCATGTGGTCTGTTTGAGATAATGTCATTGGAATAGAATGTTGCCACAGCATAACTGCTGCTTGATAAATGCCAAGGCAAAATAGACGTTTATTTTCAAAGTGGGAGACATTTATCATGTGACAGGATTCTCTTTATATCTATTATATGAAATGATTAATGATGTAGAGGCTGTCATTTTGTCCGATGGATGCTGTGAAACAGTGACAATTTTGCACTGTGCCATTATTACGAGGCTGTATTTTGACCAGCCTAGAGAACAAATGATGTTTTGGCCAATCACAGTGTTTTCAGTAGGGTAGACAGAGCTGTCCTTTAGTGGGTGTTTCTGATTACCTGAAGGGTTTTGCTCAAACTTTCATTAGTATATGTCAGTAATTGGAAAAACAATGTTTAGAATACTAATAAGATTAACATGCCATGCATTATACATGTATAAATATCATCTTGTCAGAGTGTTTGTTTAGAATGTCTTCCGTAAACAAGTAGCAAAAGTATGCTCGCTTACTGGATTTAATACCTGAGCCAGGGGCAATTTTGCCTCAGTAGGAACTGCAAGGTTTGGGCACTTGTATTTGTACAGCACACACAACTATTTGTGTTGCAGAAAATTTATATTCATCAGCTAAGGTTTGTTTTGCTGTTAATTCGACTAGAATAACCTAAAACTTGATTGTTCTGAAAAATTTTGTAAAGCCTAGCCATCTGTTAGCTTATCAGAGGAGACTGATGGTACAGCATTGTTTTTTTCTTGTTTTATACCATTAGGAAATGGCTAAAAGGTGTTTATCTGAAGTCAAAGCTCTGCTGTCTGTTGTTCCAGCCCTGTCCTTGCCATTAACTGAGGTACACTATTCTCATTAATAATAAAAATCCGTTTGCTAAAAGAAAACAATTGTTCAGTTAAACTGAAACACAGATTATACCACTAAGTATCTTCCCATTTTTTCCTCATACATTTGTTGGGCTTTCTGTTTGGGTTTTATTTTTTCGTCTTTACAAATAATATACCAGTGTGCATGATTACAAACTGTGAATATCTTCACTGTTCATTAGAGTCGCCACTTTATACATACAAAAATGTATTAAAAATGAATCTTACTCACAATGGGTGCATCTGGTTTATCCACCATTCTCTGGGCATTGTTTACACAGACTCCAGTGAATTTCTATGATGCAATTGCCAAATGCAATTGCCTTCCATTCCTGTGTTTTTACAGGTGTTAAGGCTTTTCTTCTCTTTTATTTAGCTTTCTCTGCCTTGCCCATGACATGTCGTGAGAGCTAGTAGACCATTTTTTTGTCCATGCTGTTGTATTCATCTTGTTACCCAGTTGTAGCCAGTGTCCCAGAGGAGACTTGGGAACTGCCCATAGCAGGCAGCAGTAGTGTTCAGTGTTCTCAGCCACTCTGGAGAGATCAGGAGAGGACCACAGCTGCCAGGGCTCAAGGAACTCCAAGGAAGATTTTTGGAATCCACTTTAACATATCACCCCCTCTTCTAATGCTCAAATACCTTGTCTGTAGTTGTTCACAATGGGATGACAATGGCTAAGGCATTCACTGTGCTCTTTTTTTCCAGTCAGGTAGCTCTTCCTCCCAGAAGAGAATCCCAAGCTTTATCTGGGAACAGTTTGGCTAGTGGCTTATTATAGAGGAGAGAATCTGTAACACTGTCCTGTGCATCCTGCAGTCTGGTACCTAGGAGTACATACTTACCTTTTACATGTACTGCACCATTCCTGCCAGTCCTTGTTACCCATCCTGAAGATCTCTACCAATTGACTCCCAGACCTTCATATCACTCAGTCTGGCTTTATCAATGCATCAAATACGTAGACATTCATTCTGCAAAGCTATACTTCTCACAGTCCCACTGAAACATGGCAGACAGTTCTGACAGATACCTAGGGAAAGGTACAGCCGAACTTTCTCAGAAGCACATGGACCTCCTGGACCTCTTTTAAATTCTCATGAATATCACCTCACTTTGCTTGCTTCTTTCTTTGGGTCTATGATGAAAGTGAGGGAGCAGATTTAGCAGCGTTCTTCCAGTAAGAATATGACATTAACTGCTCTGTTTTATTCTGACCAAATGCCACAAGCAGCTAAAACGTTCCAACAGGTGGAACAATGGGCTTTTCATCACAAAGTTTCATATAGAGACTTCAAACCAAGATCCTATTAGATATGGCAGATTTGGTTGACCAAGTGAAGCCTAATCCTTCAAGATGCTGAGCAGCTTCATTTTACTCTGAAGCCAACAGAACTTGTAGAGTGTTCAGCGCTTCATTATGTATAGCTTATTTCTCAGTAGCATTTCCAAACTTTTAAATAAGTTGTACGTGTGCATTACGCAGTCTTCTTGGCTGCAGGTGGAAAGCTCTGAGTGGGATGTTGTATACTATAGGGTAGTACATTCCCTTTGTTTTCAAGCATGCAGGAGTATGCAGCAGATACACTGCTTAAACATAGTTTTACATCATTTTTCCTCACCACACTCTTTTTTGTTGCTTGTCTTCTTGTGAATTAATTGGACGAAGTCAATGCTAATTTGTGGAATTTGTTTTCTCATTCTCCAAGCTGTCACATTTTAACTCCTATCATGTTTCCAGCTTCTCTTCTCTGATTTTCTTTTTTCTGTTCATGTGTCTTATGGTGCTTTTGATTCAGTGCTGAATTCTATTTCTAAGTAAAAGTGCATTTTTATTGAATTATTCATTTAAAACTATTTGACTGTTCATGTTTTAAGAATAAAAATTGACCAGCTGGCTTGTTTCTAAAGCTATTTAATGAATAACTACATTCTTAAGGGAGATAACAAAGCATAGTGTTTGGGAGTTCCAGTCTTAAAAGTAAATTTATAAATAAAATAATTGCATTAAAAATTAATTTCCATAAGTAGCCTGTTCCAAGCTTCTCTTCCTTTAGTTATTCTTAATATCTAAACCAGCTAAATAGTTCTTCATGTCCAGTGGACATATGAACCAGTTTATCATTGCTCTCTGTTTCACCTTCTACAGTTAGCTCAATTCTTTCAACATCTTATCGTGGGAAAAACCTTGGAAATTACTAATCGCTCTTGCTGCTCTTGTCTAACATCTTCATTTTACCTACAGATGATCAGGATAAACTTTGTGAGCAAGACTGTTCACAGAAATTTCCTCCCCCTAATCCTGTTTTAGCAGTTTCCTGCAAGAAATGTCATTAACCACAAATTCATACTGAGGCAATCAGTATTTCTGACTTATTCGTTGGTTGTAGGTCAGAAATCGTGGCTTCAATTTAATTTCATGTGTATATATGTAGTTTTTGGTACCTATAACCTTAATAAAGTTATTTATCTGGGTTTTTTCCCCTGTTTTTTCAGATCCCATTTGATGTTACTTTGCAATCAATAACAAGTTTGGAAGATATGTTTGATCCTGCCACTGGATGTACAATAACTGAAGAAAGTCTCTTCAATTGGATCATCTCTCTGTTTCACTAAATTCTGGTTTTGCAGTAACTTAATCAGTTGCTGAGTGCTATAGATTTAGACTTAAGTTCTGGTGTTAATGAAACAACCTCATTAATCACATCAGGATTTGGCTCCTAATGTATTTTCTAATTTTCATTTTTAGCTTATTTCTAATTATTTAAAAAATTAATAGTTTTTAAGATTAAAATAATTTTTTAGGAATTAAATGTATTAAAAGTAGTTTCTTAGTAAGAAGATTAAAAATGTGATTTATTCAGTCATGTATAATTGAGTTTGTTGGGGGTTTTCTAGCTTTTCAATGATTTCTTATTGTTTAGAAAAGCTGAATAGGATTGTAGCCTTTTAGCATTTGCTAATAGATACTGCTTTTCCCCCAAAGTTTTATTCTCAACAGCAATTTTTTAATTGCTTTTGCAGTTATCAGAAGTTGGTTTTATTTCTGAGGCTGAGAATTTTTTTTGGCCTAAAATCAGCACTGAGTTTTGGAAACTAGCATTTCTAGCATTTTCTGTCTTCCATTAAAGAAAAACACATCACAGGTTGTTGAGGATAAAAAAGATTGTTCAGATGTCTCCATAATTTCAAAGCCTTTGTCTGAAAAAAAAAGTCAGTTTAAAAAATAAAATGGTACTATATAGAACATTTTGGGACATCATTCTACGATGCTAACAAAACCTCTGTTTACATTGCCAATGTTGTAAGTATTATTTTAAAGCACTGAAGAAACCCTAATGAGTCCTAACAACAAGCACCTGAGGAAATATGCTTGTCCAGTGTTAGAGATGAGGAATTTGACACAAAAAAGTGAGTTAGTTGAACAAGGCTGCACAGGAGAGTGCAGTTTAGGATTCGGGACTGAGAGTTCGTGGCCCTTTGGTTTTGCTCACATCACAAGGCCAGGCACTTCTTTGCCAGTTACAATGATTTGTTTGCAACAAACAGCAAAAAACCCAGGACGTTTGGGTAGGAGCCCTGTGAGACTTGTGCTATCACTTGCTACACTTCTCTGGAGCCATGAAAATTCAGGACTAATAGTTACCATTGCCGGGTTCAGTTTCTGTGAAAATGAAACAATTGGGTTGAAACGCCAGGCCCTTTCGCTTCAGTCAGGCTCTCACTGTGCTGTAGCCCAGCGATAAAATGATAAAACACTTTGAGCTGTTTGAAAATTGCAGGTTTACCTTCACTTGTGCTTTTCAGAGAAATATTACCTGGTTTACCAGCAAAGTTTCTTTTACAGAGGAGTAGAGAGTGGTGAAAGATTCAGCATAGCGAGTATCTTAAATGTGATCAGTAACAGGAAGAAATGGGGTCAGGTTTTCTACTTCATTTCTTTATTCCTATAAAAGAAAGATGACTGGATGTATTTGTCTTACGCGTAGCTTTTTAAAAGTTGTGCTATTTTTAATTTTGTCTAGCCTTTTCTGTAATGCTGTAGGTAGTAGGAAAATTAGGGGGATTATGATACCGTGTTAAAAAGGGATTAACAACTGAGTAATTGATAGGGAAGGTATTTTAAAACTGAGTTAGAATGGTTATGTAACTCAACTGCCTAACAGCCAATTTGGAGGAGATATTCCTTAGCGTTATTCTTGCAATTAAAAGAATTTATTACTGTTCTGCAGTTCTTCAAAAAGCAGGAAAGATAAAAATTTACGTTACTCATTTTTCTTTTACAAGGAACAAGTAGAAAATCACAGCTTTTTTGGAAAAGCTATTCAGTCTTTCCTTGTGCTTTGTAAAAAGTATAAAACCTATCTTTTTCTTTTTGGGGTCACCTTGAGGATTACCATAGGGATTTTGTACAGCTTAATTAATATTTGTAAAACACTCTATATTGTCAGGTGAAAATGGAAGTAAATTTCTGTTATAGACGAGGTGTTTCGTCAGTGCTGCCAAACTGGACCTTGTTATAATTCCTACACTTGAAAGAGAAATATGAGATAAAATGCTTTCATATACATTTAAAATACATTACACTTTCTAAGATATTTTTGTTGAAACAAAAATATTATCCTACAATCTTCTTTAACACAGCATAGGAAAATAGTAATGTTGAAACATTGACCTCACTGTATCCATAGCAGCGGATTTTACTCTCATAAACACAGGATTAAGTATTCAGTGCAGGTTTCAGATGAAAACATAGGAGAAAACATTTTTCTTTTGGCATATAATTAAACTCTTTAGTTAAAATCTGCTTGTAAGGAAGGAAGCTCATATCTAAACGTCTCCAGTAATTGCACAGAAAAAAAGTATAAAGCTAATTGCAAAGTAAATTGCTTCTTATGTATTATAGTACTTTGGGTGGATTTTTCCTTAGCATTGAATGCAGACTAAAGCTTTCAATATGTGAGACTAGAATAAATTTGTGTCAGCACCATGCTCAAATTTCTGTAGAATACTTGTCTGTGTCGCTGTCTCCAAAACTAAAAAAGGAAGAGGGGAAAGGCACCTTCTTTGACTTCACACTCCGAAGCATCAGGGAGGGCCCTCCTGCTATGTGGAGGCCTGCTCCGTGATCTGCCCTGTACAACACCGCCGAAGGGCTACTTACCGCCTCAGCAGCTTTGAACCACTGGCATATTTACCACTTCTTTCCAGATTTTAACTGAAATATTTCTCCATTCCACATCTGTGAAAGGAATGGATAGTGTTCCCCTGTCTGATAAGTTGTGCGACAGGGCAAGGAAAGAGGGCGAGCCCGGGGGCACTGCGGGGACAAACTGAAAGGATTCTGAAATAAATGACATTTTATCTTCAGTGCATCTCCAGGGTGAGGGACAAGAAGGATCCTACAGGGAAGTAAAGAACAGTAAAAAGAGGTGTGGGTTTTGGATTTTTAACTCCTTTGGTATTGTCTGTTCTGTGAACTGAATGAAGTAAGTAAGCATCCTGAGAACAGAAAGAGCTTCTGGTCCTGTAATTAATAACTGAATCATCAAGAATGTGATAGGGCTCAAACTGAAATTGAACAGGGACCTTAACATTGACAGGTCTGAATGGGTTTTAGAATACTGCATTTCTCAAATATTGTTTCAATATAGTTTTAAGTTATGTTGCTGCCTTGACAGAGAGTTGTATATTCAAGGCATTCACAGGATTTGTCTCATATGTACAAATATACGGCAACCTGAAATTATTTCTGGTTAAATTAAATTTATGATGTGGAAATTAGTAATTTCACGCAGATTTATTCAAATTGTATGTGACTGTTTTTTAAATTCCACTACAGCTCCAATTCATGCTCATTTTTTGTTTGGCTTAAGTATTTATCCAGTTTTTGGATGACATCAATCTAACAAAATAATCCTTGTGATTAGCCTCACTATGCCTCAGTTTCTTTATCTGAAGATAACAGTAATCCCCTCATCAGTGAGGGATTTGAAGTTTTCTGCATCAACATTTGAAAATTCAGATCCCTGAATGAAAGGGGCAGGGAATTTATGTTATTATTTAATTGAGACATAATGTTAAAGGGATAGTCATTTGTTTCCAAATCGATTTTCAGTGAAATCCAAGAAGAAAGATTTTTAAAAAGAATAATGATGGAACTAGAATTAATTGTTGGAATTACAGGCTAATATGCTGAACTAATTAAGCCAGCAAAGAGTTCCATTTATGTTTGCCAAAGATTTTCTTTGAGTTAAAGATACTGAGGACATCATCAAATGAGAGAAGTGAAAATATGCAGCATAGGTTAATCTTTAAAATAGAATGGGTGAAAGGGTCCAGAGACAAGTGCTGAAGT